>Ga0208568_1000062_pt1 | contig 51965 bp, 42 predicted proteins | sample DeeseametaMP2969_FD_184165 | JGI IMG/M metagenome (GOLD analysis project Ga0208568, IMG submission 184165) | Marine microbial communities from the Deep Atlantic Ocean - MP2969 (SPAdes) | ecosystem: Environmental > Aquatic > Marine > Oceanic | place: South of Funchal, North Atlantic Ocean... | reverse complement strand
GGCCCGCCAGTAACATCATCGCTTTGCGTTTCATTCGTCTCCCCACCGGCATATGCCGACTGCCATCAGTGAGCTGGATTCTAGCAGCTTGGCGGGAATTGGGAGAAAGACAGGGAGCCAATACAAAAAAGCCGCGCATGTTGCGCGGCCAATGGGAGTGATCTTTCCGTTTCAGCGGCTGTACACAGGCACTCGGCTGTTCCAACGCTGGGCGTCACGACCGTGTTTGCCTTTGTAGCCATGTTTGTCTTTGTAGTGATGCTTGCCGTGACCTTTTCCAGGATGCCACTTGTGATCATAACGGCTGTCGAAACGGCCATCGCGATAACCGTGCTTATAGGCCGATTGATGGTGGCCGTAGGGTTTGTGCTGGCGGTAACCCTGCTCGTAACCGCGTCGGTAGTCGTAGCGGGCATCGTAGCGATGATCGCGGTGATCGTCGCTCTGAGCGGCCACCACGATGGCGGCACCCAGCAGCACCGCCAGGGCGGCTTCGCCGCTATCGGCGCGCGCCTGCTGCGGCACCACAAGTGCCGCAGCCATTAACAGAACCATCCCGGCCGCCATGGCACTGCGATGCTGAAATACAGATAACGTTGAGGTTTTCATAGCTAATTCCTCCTGATGGACGCGTCCAGAGTAGCGACGTTTATCTGAACAGCGGCTGAAAGCACTTCGAGATATTTCCATCTTTTGAGGCGCATGAAATCACTTGCAAAATATCAACACCAGCGTGTAAAAATACACCATTGTAAATTTCTCAACTCACAACAATAAGGATCAGGGAGAAATCATGCAGAGCTTCAAAGACAAGGTTGTAGTCGTTACTGGCGGTGCCAGCGGCATCGGCAAATCACTGGCTCGCGCCTTCCTCGGGGAAGGTGCCAAGGTGGTTATTTCCGATGTAGAGCAAGGCGCCCTCGACCGCACCGCCAGCGAGCTGTCGGCACAGGGCGGTGCCTTGCGCGCCATCGTTACCGATGTATCCAAACCCGACTCGGTCAATGCCCTGGCCGACGCCGTATTTGAGGAATTCGGTGCCTGTCATGTGCTCTGCAATAATGCCGGTGTGAGCGTGCCCAACAACAATGTGTGGGATACCACCCCCAATGACTGGCAATGGGTGCTGGGTGTAAACCTGCGCGGCATTGCCCACGGTATTCAAGCCTTTGTGCCCCGCATGCTGGCTTCCGGGGAAGAAGGCATCGTGATGAATACCAGCTCCGGTGACGGCGGCATTTCGCCACTGGCGGATCAATCGGTGTACGCGTCCAGCAAAGCCGGAGTCTCGATTATGACCGAGTGCCTGAACGCGCAACTGGTCGGCCAGAACACCCGCTTGCGGGCCTGCATTTTCTACCCGTCGGGCGGTATTCTGCCCACCGGCATCTGGACAACCAAACGCAATCGTCCTGCCGAGCTCGCTCGTGAAAAACCCGCACCCGACGGCGCAGAAATGACCTTCGACGAGTTTATGAGCGGCATGAAAGATATTGGCATTGAGCTGCCGGTACAGGACCTGGATGAACTGGCGCAATTTGCCCTTAACGGCCTGCGCGCGGGTGACTTCGTGATTATGATCGGTCGCGAATCCATGGAGGAAACCCTGGTCGAGCGCGCCCGCAAGCTGGCCCGTGGGCAGTGTCCCATCGAGCACGGTCTGCACGGCTGACATTGCGTCCTTTTCCAGCCTTGATTGCCTCTCCGATCGTGCTAGCGTAGCCGTTGGTCGAACGCATGAGGCAACAATGCTGGAATACAGACAGGGCAATTTCGGGCGCGGCGAGGCCGTATGGCTGCAAGGCGGCCAAGCGCTGCAGAACCAAGCACCGAGAAACCAAGTACGACGACACGTCGCAACGCAGCCCGCTATTCACTTCGCCCCGGCCAACGGCTTCCCCGTGGCCAGCTACCGTTTTTTCCTCAAGCACTTTGCCGATGAATACCCGCTACTGGGACTGGAGAATCGTGGCGCCTGGGGCGAACACCCCCCTGCCCCCGACTTTAACTGGCGGGGGCACGCCGACGACCTGATTGCCTTTCTCGATCAACACAGTCATGGCCCAGTGATCGGCATCGGTCATTCCATCGGCGCCACCGTTACCACGCTGGCCGCCGCCCGACGACCGGACTTGTTTCGCGCCCTGATTCTCTGCGATCCCGCTACGCTGCCGGGCCGCTATCTGTACCGCGCCCACAGATTGGTCGCGCCGCACTTCACCCGACACCTGTCGCTGGTCAAGCGCACCCGTAAACGCCCCACGCACTGGCCCAGTCGGCAGGCATTTATTGATTATCACCGCAACAAGCCGGTGTTCCGCCCGTTCAGCGATGAAGCCTTTGCCGACTACGCGGAGGCCGCCCTGATTGAACAGGACGACGGCCAGCTCGCCATGCGGTATCACCCGGACTGGGAAGCGCAAAACTTCAGCCAGACGCACTCGCCCTGGCAAGCACTGAAGCGTATTCAGTGCCCCACACTGTTGCTGCGCGCCGAACACTCCTTTTTGCATCCCGAGGCCGTATTCCGCTACCACAGCCAGCGCTTGCCCGACGTCGTTGACTGCATGACCGTCGCCGGGCGCGGCCACATGCTGCTGCAGGAAGACGGCGACGGTGTGGCCGAACACTGCAAACACTGGCTGGACAGTCTTACGCCAGTGCCAATTTGAACTTGCTACACTGAATATTCCCCTTTGAGAGGTTCAGCATGAACGACATTCTCCCCCACTACATCAACGGTGAATTCATCCAAAGCAACTCACCACAGCATCTTGAGATTCACGACCCCGCGACTCAGGAACTGCTGGCTCGTGTACCGATGGCCAGTGACGATGAAATTGAGCGCGCCGTCGCCGGTGCCGCCGAGGCATTTACCCAATGGCGCAAGGTCCCGGTGCCGGAGCGCGCCAGGGTGATGCTCCGCTATCAGCAGTTGCTCAAAGAGCACCACGACGAGCTGGCGCGCATTCTTGCTGAAGACAACGGTAAAACCTTTGAAGACGCCAAAGGCGACGTCTGGCGCGGCATTGAAGTGGTGGAGCAAGCCTGCAATGTCCCGTCGCTGCTGATGGGCGAGACCGTGGAAAATGTTGCGCGGGATGTCGACAGCTATAGCATCACCCAGCCATTGGGCGTGTGCGTCGGCATCACACCATTCAATTTTCCGGCGATGATTCCGCTGTGGATGTTCCCGCTGGCCATTGCCTGCGGCAACACCTTTGTCCTCAAACCCTCAGAGCAGGTGCCCTTAACGGCCATGCGGCTGGTCGAACTGTTTGAACAGGCCGGCTGCCCGCCGGGTGTGCTGCAACTGGTTCATGGCGGCAAAGACACGGTCGATGCGCTGATCAACCACCCCGATACCCGCGCCATTTCATTTGTCGGCTCGGTGCCCGTGGGTGAACATATTTACCGCAGTGCCAGTCACGCACTCAAGCGCGTGCAGTGTATGGCGGGCGCCAAAAACCACATGGTCATCATGCCCGACGCCAACAAAGACGTCGTTATCAATAATCTGTTGGGTGCGGCGGTGGGCGCCGCCGGACAGCGTTGCATGGCGATCAGCGTGGCGGTGTTTGTGGGCGAGGCGATTAACTGGGTGGACGAACTGCGCGAGAAACTGGCCGGTGTTCGCCCCGGCCACTGGGACGACCCCGAGGCCGGTTATGGCCCGCTGATCAGTCGCAATGCCAAACAGCGGGTAGAAGCGCTGATTGCCAGCGGAGTGGAAGACGGTGCAACACTGCTGCTGGACGGCAGAGATTGCGAGGTTAGCGGTTACCCGGACGGTAACTGGCTCGGCCCAACGCTGTTCAGCAATGTGAGCACCGACATGCGCATTTACCGGGAGGAAATTTTTGGGCCAGTCCTGTGCTGTATGCAGGTCGCCAATCTGGATGAAGCGCTGGCACTGGTTAACAGCAGCCCCTATGGCAACGGCACCTCCATCTTTACGGCCTCCGGTGCGGCAGCCCGTCGCTATCAGAGCGAAGTGGATGTCGGCCAGGTGGGCATTAATATTCCCATTCCGGTACCGCTGCCGTTCTTCTCCTTTACCGGCTGGAAGAAATCCTTCATGGGCGACCTTCATGCCTATGGAAAACAGGCGGTGCGTTTTTATACCGAGACGAAAACGGTCACCGCGCGCTGGCCGGAAGACAACGCCAGCTCCCACGCCCCCAATATGACCATTGCCTTGAAGTGATAGATTTGAAGTGATCGTTTTGAAGTGATGGCTTCGGGCGCCGACACTTGGCGCCCTAATCCCTTTAGAACAGAATCAGCTTAACCTGATTTTCAAACTCGGCGATCAAGGCGTCCCCCGTTTCCGGAGACTCTCTGGAGAGATCGAGAATATCGGGAATCAGGCTCAGGCCCAGTGACACGATCGCCGCGACAGCCGCGCGCTTGCGCTCAAGATCGAAGCGCTCAAACAGCCCCCGCTCGTGAAAGTCCGTGGCCATATCTTCGACAATTTCCCGCACTTCTCCCCGAATGGCACCACGCAGCATGGCCGAACTTCCTGCCCGCTCGCGCGCAATCAGAATGAACAGCGGCTCGTTACCGCGAATATAACCAAAGGCGGCCTGTACCGACTCGGCGATCACTGCTTCTTCGGAATCGGCATCTCGCACCCCCCTCAGCAGTTCACGCAGAGCCGTCCCCACTTCATTGACCAGTGCCATGCCCAAGTCTTCCACCGACGCGAAGTGGCTGTAGAACGCTGGCGGGCTGAGACCACAGGCTTTGGTGATTCGCCGCAGGCTGATGCCCGACAGTCCACTCTGATCCTCCGCCAACAAACCGAGCGCCGCGTTCATCAGCTTTTCCCGGTTGCCTTTGCGGCTCTGCTTCGGCTTGTTTTCCGTCATCGTCGCCTCAGTCAGAAGGTTATTTTTACAGTTGTTAACAGGCTCACAGTTTGACACCCCCCTTATATCAAGACAAGCCGTTGATTAAAAAGGCAAAAAGTCTGCCAAGTGAGTCCCTGCTTGAATCCGGCCAATATATTGACAACTGTTAAGTTAGCATCTAGCATTATTTTAACACTCGTTAACTTAATAAGAGTCGATAACCGCGATGAACACTGCAAACGACACACACTGGCGCGACGCGAAGCGCTATCTCTGGGCGCTGGGGCTGCTGGTCCCGCTTTTTCCGATCATCGGTGCCGCGATTTACGTGGTCAGCGGACAGATCTGGGGGTGGTGGTTTGCCCCGCTGATGGTGTACCTGATTATTCCGCTGATGGACCTGCTCGTCGGCACGGATCGCTCCAACCCTCCGGAGTCGGCGGTGCCACAATTGGAAGCCGACGCCTATTACCGATACATCGTCTACGCCTATATCCCCCTGCAGTATGCCGGCACCCTGATCGCGGTCTGGTTTGCCTGCACCGAACTGGGAGCCTGGGGCATTGCCGGCGCCCTGCTGAGCTGCGCCTATGTGAATGGCATTGGTATTAACACCGGGCATGAACTCGGGCATAAGCGCGATCCACTGAGCCAGTTTCTGGCCAAAGTCGCGCTGGCGCCGGTGGCCTATGGGCATTTCTACGTTGAGCACAACTTTGGCCACCACCGCAATGTCGCCACACCGGAAGACCCAGCCAGTTCAAAGATGGGCGAGAGCTTCTGGCGCTTCCTGCCACGCACCGTTATTGGCAGCCTTCGCTCAGCCTGCGCCATAGAACGCCAACGTCTGGCACGCAGGGGGCTTGGGTTCTGGCACTGGCGCAACGAGGTGTTGCAGGCCTGGGCACTGACCGCCATTCTGTTCGGCGCCTGCACCGTTTGGCTGGGCTGGCCCGCACTCGTTTTCCTCGCCGTGCAAGCGGCGCTCGGGGCCTCTCTGCTGGAGGTCATCAACTATGTTGAGCATTACGGTCTGCTTCGTCAGCGCAGCGAGGATGGCCGCTACGAGCGCTGCCTTCCGCGCCACTCCTGGAACAGCAATCACACGGTAACCAACTTGCTGCTGTACCAACTGCAGCGCCATTCGGATCACCACGCTCACCCGAACCGTTCTTTTCAGGCGCTCCGGCACTTTGCCGACAGCCCGCAACTTCCCTCCGGCTATGCGTCGATGATGATGCTCGCCTATGTACCGCCACTTTGGTTCCGAGTGATGGACCCCAGAGTGTTCGCCCACCACCACGGCGACCTGAGTCTTGCCAATGTGCTGCCGGGGAAGGCGGAGAAGCTGAAGACGAAATTCAAGCAACACGCCAGCCACGCCGCTGCATAGCATCGCCCACGCCGTAGCGCGGGTCGTTGACCTGCGCGCCGGTAAAAATGGAGAAACAATAATGATAAAAAGAACCAGCCTTTGGGGCGTATTGTCCCTCGGCATCGCCCACAGCCCACTGCTGATCGCCGCTCAACTGGAAGAAGTAATCGTGACCGCACAACTGCGCGAACAGAGTCTTCAGGATGTGCCGGTCTCGGTCAGCGCAATCAGCGGTGAAAAAATGATGGAAGCCGGGCTCGCCAAGATCGAGGATCTTCAGGCCTATGTTCCCAACTTCACCATGACCGAATCCAGCATCGGCACAGATATTTATATTCGCGGTATCGGCTCCGGCGAAAACCAAGGCTTCGAGCAATCGGTGGGCATGTATGTGGACGGCGTTTACTACGGCCGCGCGCAGCTCGCTCGGGCACCCTTTTTGGACCTTGAACGGGTGGAGGTATTGCGCGGACCACAGAATATTCTGTTGGGGAAAAACAGCATCGCCGGGGCCATCAATATCGGCACCGCCTCGCCCAGTCAGGACAGGGAACTCTTTGTTCAGGGTAGCTATGAACCGGAGCTCAATGAGCGCGTCATCGACTTTGTCGCATCCGGCCCCCTCACGGACGAATTCAGTCTGCGCTTTGCCATGCGCCAGCGGCAGATCGACGGGTTTGTCGAAAACCAGGTACTGAACCGGGACGAAGCAGAGCGCGACGAGGCGACCTACCGGCTGAAACTGGGCTGGGACCCCGGCGACGATTTCACCGCCATGCTCAAGCTGGAGATCGGCAGCTTTGATGTGGTCGGCCGCCAGTCGGAAATCATCAGCGACAATCCCTCGGACTCCGATATTTTCCTGTTCACGGGTCGCACCTACGGCGACATTCTCAACAATACGGTCTTCCCTGATCTCGGCGCCGTAGGGGGTGTGGTGTCGCTGCTGCCACCGGCTCTGCGCGATATTCTGCAACTGCAGGGCAATGGTTCTATTTTGAATATGCAGGCCGATGATTCGGTACTGGATACCAAAGCCGATCGCCGTCGCCATGCAAACGGCGACTACAGTTACAACGACACCCAGAACCTCACCTTGAAAATGGACTGGTATGTCGACGGGCATACCTTCACCTCGATCAGCGCCTATATGGCCTATCAGTACGACGAAGAATGCGACTGTGACTTTACCGGCTCGCCGCTGTTTCAGGTGGTCATGGAAGAAGAGTACGAGCAGTTCAGTCAGGAATTTCGCTGGGTGTCAGCACCCGGAGAGCGCTTCGATCTGATTGCCGGCGCCTATTTCCAGTACAACGACGTGTATTTCTTCGACTCCATCGTCCTGCCGTCCACGCTGATTCCACAGCTGATCAACGCGGCCGACATTCTCGAAGGGGGCGCACGCGGCGATATCGACCCGCTGGCTGGCGCGAGCTCAGCCTTCGAGGTACTGGGCATTGGCGATGCGGGTAACTCCCTGCTGGATATTCGCTCGCCCCGCGATTTCAAAAGCGATTCACTGATCGGCTCCGCCTTTATGCAGGGCACCTGGATCATCAACCCCAGTTGGCGATTAACCCTCGGCGGTCGTTACACCTATGAGAAAAAGAGCGGCAGCCGCAAACTCGAGTTCGGTTTACCCGATGGCTCGATTCTGCCGATTGGCGAGACCGACACCGCGGCGGCAGTCACTTTCGCCGCCGAGCGCCACGACCTGAAAGGCAAACGGACTGAATCGCAGTTTGCCCCGCTGCTCAATATTCAGTGGGACATCAATGACGCGATGATGAGCTACTTTTCCGCCCGGCGCGGTTTTAAATCCGGCGGCTACGATGCGCGCTCCAATTCCTCTCCCAGCGCCGAACCCACCGCGCGCAATCCCAACGCCGTTGTCGCCAATCAGCGGGTACTGATCGGCAGTTTTGAATACGAGGAAGAGCGAGCCACCTCCTACGAGCTGGGATTAAAAACCACCTTATTCGACGGCGTTGCCGAGCTGAATACGGCCGTGTTTTACACGCGCTTTGACGATCTGCAGGTCAGTGTTTTCGACGGTACGCTCGGCTTTAACGTCGGCAACGCGGCCAGCGCCGTCACCCAAGGGGTAGAGTTTGACGGACGTATCGCCCTCAGTGAACACCTGATGCTGGCGGGCGGCCTGGCCTTGCTGGATTTCGAATTCCTCGACCACAAGATGGGCACCTGTATTCAGGACCAGTTACCGGACCATCCCAATGGCATTAACTGTGACTACTCGGGCAAGACCAATCAGTACGCTGCCGACTATTCCGGGAACCTGCTGCTGGCTTATGAGCGGGCACTGGGCAGTGCCTTGATTCTGCGAGCGAACCTCGATGCCATCTTCACCGACGAGTATCACCCTTCTCCCAACCTCGACGACCGGGTCAAGCAGGACGCCTTTGTGCAGTACAACGGCCGACTGGCGCTGGCCTCCAGCGATGGCACCTGGGAAGTGGCGCTCTTGGGTAAGAACCTGAGCGACGAACAGGTGCTGCTGTATGCCGTCGATACCCCAGTCGCCAAGAAGGTGATTGCGGGCACCACCACCCATCACGGCTTCACCAATCCGCCACGCACATTGGCATTGCAGGCGTCTTACCGCTGGTAAATGATGGATGATGCCCTTGCGTCGGCAGTTTGCGCTGCCGACGCCTTTTTTTATCGCAGGCTGTCGTTCAGACGGTCGAGCACTTTCTGCCCCGGACACAACTCCGACTCACCGAGATCTCGCAGCGGCGTTTTACTGCTGCCGATAATCTCGTGCAGATCCTGAGAATCTTCATCCATATACAACAGACCGGTCAGCATCTGATCCTTGGCGCGATAGTCCTTGATCAGCTTGAGGGCTGAACGGCGGCTGTGCAGATCCAGCTCGGGATCCGCCTTGCGTAACTCAACCACCGAACCGTCGTGCAGGGTCACGGCCTTGCTTTCACCCTCGGCGTAGTCCGCCGTAATTTCCTGCTTGAATGGCACGTAATCCACGGTGCCAGTCGCGGCCAGATGATCGCGCACGTACTCGTACCCTTTGGTGGAACCGGGGTTGTTATTGAAGGTGACGCAGGGCGAAACCACATCGATAAAGGCAAAGCCATTGTGGCTGATCGCCGCTTTGATCAACGGTACCAGTTGCGCGCGGTCACCGGAGAAGCTGCGCGCCACAAAGGTCGCCCCCAGTTGCAGGGCAATACTGACCAGGTCGATGGCTTCAAAGGGGTTGGGCTCGCCTTTTTTGCTGATGGAGCCGACATCCGCCGTGGCGGAATCCTGCCCTTTGGTGAGTCCGTAGCAGCCATTGTTCTCGACAACATACAGCATGTTCACATTGCGACGTACCGCATGGGTGAACTGCCCCATGCCGATAGACGCGCTGTCCCCATCGCCGGACACACCCACGTAAATCAGGTCCCGGTTCGCCAAATTGGCACCGGTCGCTACCGACGGCATACGTCCGTGAACCGAGTTAAAACCGTGGGATTTACCGAGAAAATAGGTCGGCGTTTTCGAACTGCAACCGATACCGGACAGCTTGGCAACACGGTGCGGCGGAATCGACAGTTCAAAGCAGGCCTGCACAATCGCGGCACTGATGGAGTCATGACCGCAGCCAGCGCAAAGCGTGGAAATGGCGCCTTCGTAATCGCGGCGGGTATAACCCAGTTCATTAGTCGGTTGTTCGGGGTGACGAAACGCGGGACGCAGGTAACTCATCAGCCGTTCTCCTTAGCCGCACGCAGCGGTTGGACTTTATTTTCGTCGAGCTGTTGGCGAATTTCTTTCTCGATCTGGCGGGCAGTAATCGGCATCCCGCCATAGTTGAGAATCGGAATGAGGCTTCGCGGCGAGATCAGCAGCTCATTGACCAACAGCGTACGCATCTGTGCATCGCGGTTCTGCTCTACCAGAAACAGCGTGTCGTGCTCGGCAATGAACTTGTCGACGGAGGCATCGAAAGGGAAGGCACGCAGACGGAGACTGTCGACGCTAATGCCGCTGTCGCTCAGGGCAGCGACCGCTTCGAGTGTGGCATCGCGGCTGGTGCCGAAATAAATCACCCCGACTTTGCTGCCCTGCCCAATCGCTTCTGCTTCAGGCACATAGGTCTTGGCCGTATCCCACTTTTTCAGCAGGCGCTGCATATTGTATTCATAGGCTGCACTGTCTTCGGTGTACACCGCGTATTCATCCCGCGATGTGCCACGGGTAAAGAAAGCACCTTTCTCAGGGTGCGTGCCAGGATAGGTGCGATAGGGAATACCGTCACCATCGCTGTCCAGGTAGCGACCAAAGCGCTCACTCATCGCTTCCAGCTGCTCGCTGGTGTAAACCTTGCCGCGCTGGTATTCACGCGAGTCGTCCCACTTCAGCGGTGGCGACATGCTGTCGTTCATGCCCAGATCGAGATCATTCATGATGATCACTGGCGTCTGGAGCTGCTCGGCAAGGTCGAAGGCCTCAGCACCCATATCGAAGCATTCGGCGGGCGTCGAGGGGAACAGCAATACGTGCTTGGTATCGCCGTGCGACGCGTAGGCGCAGGCCATAATGTCAGACTGTTGGGTGCGCGTGGGCATACCTGTTGATGGCCCCGCCCGCTGCACATTCACCAGCACGCAGGGAATTTCGGCAAAGTAGGCCAGTCCGAGGAATTCGCTCATCAAGGAAATGCCGGGGCCGCTGGTCGCCGTAAACGAACGGGCGCCATTCCAGCTCGCACCGATCACCATTCCAATGGCCGCCAGCTCATCTTCGGCCTGCACAATGGCGTAGTGTTTATTGCCGCTGGCGGGGTCGATACGCAGTCGGCGACAGTACTTGTCGAAGGCATCGACTACCGAGGTGGATGGGGTAATCGGATACCACGCCGCAACGCTGGCGCCACCGTAAATCGCACCCAATGCCACGGCGGTATTGCCGTCCAGCAGAATCTGATCACCAACGGCATCGCGGCGTTCAACGCGAATCCCCAGCGGGCATTCAAAATTGTCCCGGGCGTAGTGATAGCCCAATTCCAGCGCGCGCACGTTTGGCGTAATCAGTTTTTCCTTGCCTCGAAACTGATCGGAAACCAGCGTGGTAAGCACGTCAAACTCGATATCGAGCAGCGCTGACAGGGCACCCACATAGATCACATTGCGAAACAGCTGCTGCTGGCGCGGATCGCTGAATTCCCGCTGGCAGAGGTCACGCAGGGGAATACCGATAAACTGCACGTCGCTGCGCATCAGGCGCAGGTCAAGCGGTTTACTGGAGTCGTAAAGAAAGTAACCGCCAGGTTCCAGTTCCTGAATATCCTTGGCCATGCTCTGCGGGTTCACACAGACCATCATATCCACGCCGCCGCGTCGCCCGAGAAAACCCTTCTCATTCACCCGCACTTCGTACCAAGTGGGCAGGCCCTGAATATTCGAGGGAAAGATATTTTTGGGGCTGACCGGCAGCCCCATACGAAACAGCGCCTTGGCAAACATATTGTTGGCGCTGGCCGAGCCGGTGCCGTTGACGTTGGCAAACTTGATAACGAAATCGTTAACCGCTTCTATACGCTTCATCTCAGACACCCTGCCCCGCCTTGGTCACACTGTAATAGAACTTCTGCATATCCCAGGCAGCGGTTGGACAGCGCTCCGCGCAAAGCCCGCAGTGCAGGCAGACGTTTTCGTCTTTGATCATGGCCCGACCGGTGCGCAGATCGTCTGATACATACAGACTCTGCTCGTTATTATTGGCCGGCATTTTCAGCACCTGACGCAGGACGTCCTCGGGATCTTCCTCGTCATTCACCGTAAACGTGAGGCAGTCAGTCGGGCAGATATCGATACAGGCATCGCACTCTATACACAGCTTTTCGCTGAACACCGTCTGCACATCGCAGTTCAGGCAGCGCTGCGCTTCGTTGAAGGCGGTGGTGGCATCGAAACCAAGTTCGACTTCCAGTCGGCGATCACTGAGGGTTTTATCCAGCTCTGCCTGCGGCACCACATAGCGTGTATCGGTTTCAATGCCGCTGTCGTAGCTCCATTCGTGAATCCCCATTTTCTGACTGACCAGACTCACCCCCGGCGGTGGCCGGTCGGTGAGCGATTCGCCGTTGCAGAACAGGTCAATGGAAATCGCGGCTTGATGACCATGGGCCACCGCAGTGATGACATTTTCCGGCCCAAAGGCCGCATCACCACCGAAGAACACCTTGGGATTGGTGGACTGGAAGGTCACAGCATCAACCTCCGGCAACTCCCACTTGCCGAATTCAATGCCGATATCCCGCTCAATCCACGGGAAAGCATTTTCCTGGCCGATGGCAATCAATACGTCGTCGCAGGCCATATCGACCGGCGGCTCGCCAGTGGGAATCAGCTCGCGGCGACCGCTGTCGTAAACCGCCTTCACCTTTTCAAAACGCATACCCACCAGGCGGCTATTCTCAATAAGGAACGCCTTGGGCACATGGTTATCGTAAATAGGGATGCCCTCGTGCTGGGCATCTTCTTTCTCCCAGGGTGAGGCTTTCATTTCTTCAAAGGGACTGCGTACAACTACTCGCACATCCTCGCCACCCAGGCGACGTGCGGTGCGACAGCAATCCATCGCGGTGTTACCACCGCCGAGTACCAGCACCCGCTTACCCACTTTCTCGATATGACCGAAGGCCACATTCGCCAGCCAGTTAATACCGATATGAATATTGCTGTCCGCCGCCTCGCGACCGGCGATATCCAGGTCGCGCCCCTGCGGAGCACCACTGCCGACAAACACCGCGTCGTAGTCTTTTTCCAGCAGGGCTTTCAGGCTGTCGACATAGTGATTGAAGTGCGTCACTACACCCATATTCAAAATAAAGCCGACTTCCTCGTTCAACACACTTTCCGGCAAGCGGAACGCGGGAATCTGGCTGCGCATAAAACCGCCGCCCGCAGGTTGCTCATCGTAGAGATCAATGCTGTATCCCAGCGGCATCAAGTCTCGCGCGACCGTCAGCGAGGCGGGGCCGCCGCCTACCAGCGCAATGCGTTTGCCATTTTTCTTCTTGGGAATATCCGGCAGCCGCGACGAAATATCGTCTTTCATATCTGCCGCTACACGCTTGAGTCGGCAGATCGCAACGGGCTCTTCCTCTACCCGCCCCCGGCGACACGCCGGCTCGCAGGGCCGGTCACAGGTACGCCCCAACACCCCCGGGAAAACATTGGATTCCCAGTTGATCATATAGGCATCGGTATAACGCTGTGCGGCAATGAGGCGAATGTATTCCGGTACCGGCGTGTGAGCCGGACAGGCATATTGGCAATCTACAACCTTGTGGAAGTATTCCGGGTTCTTGACGTCGGTCGGCTTCAATGCGTCCCCTCTCTTATGCTGCGCCAATTATTGTTATGGCAGGTCAGTGAGCAGACAAAATGTCTGCGCAAATTACAGCACAGCAAAGAGCAAAATTCACCAGCTAAATGGCGACATTTCCATGTCTAAAAAGCGACAGCCAATATCTTGAACCAAAAAAAAGCCGACCCGAAGGTCGGCATGCATGGAGCACAGCCAACAGGAGAACTCCTAGAAGCTGTATTTAATTTCCGCGCCGTACACCACGCCTTTGTTAAGTGGCGCGAAAGACGCCCCAGGACCACCGAAAGCGGCTGGCAACTGAGTGTCATTCCCGTGGGTCACTTCGTCTTTTAGATTCTTCCCGAAGATCGTGTAAGTAAACCCGCCTTTGGTGTTATAGCTGATTGCGGCATCAACCATATCGGCGGAATTCAGCACACCCAGGTTATCATCGGTATAGGCAGAGGGGTCACGATGATTGTAGCCAACCCGCGCGCTAATCATATCGCCGTCATTAACGTCGTACTGCCACGTCACGCTGGTGCCATATGTCCACTGCGCCAGTCGAGGTAAGGCCAGACTCTTATCTTGGCCATTGATCACGCCATCACGGTTCAAGTCTTCGCGCACAGTGTCGTAATCACCATCCAGATACCCGGCATTCATAGAAAGGACCAAGTGATCCCCAAGCCCTGCCAACAACTCAAACTCGGCACCCGTAATTGTCGCATCCGCGGAATTCACGATGACTTGGCCAACACCTAACCCTGGCACAGCGAAGTTAACCTCCCGCTGCATATCTTCAATTTCGTTCTGGAAAACCGCAGCATTCACACGAAGCCGACCATCGAATGCATCAACTTTCACACCTACCTCCAACGAGTCTTGTTTCTCCTCGTCGAAAGGCCCGGGGCTTGCTCCGGGAACCGTGTTGCGTTGGTTATAACCACCCGAGCGGAAGCCCTGGCTGTAACTCGCATAAATCTGCGTGGTCTCGAACGGATACCATTGCAAGCCAACTTTTGGTGATACGTTGCTCCAGCTTTCCTCATCCTCGAAATCGTAAGATGTACATTCTCGAGCATCGGTACTACAACCGTTGAATGGAATGGTCGCTATCTTGGCGTCTTTCGTCTCGTCGGTGTAACGCAAGCCAGCAATCAACGAGAGCGTATCACTCAACTTATAGTCAACCGCTGCGAAGGCACCCCAAGTTTCTGTCTCTTGCTCGCCCCCACCGGCAATATCGGTGGTTCCAAATACTAGGATACGGCGCTCTATGTACAGCAAATCTTGAGTGAAGTAATACAACCCAGCGGTAACATCAAACCGCTCATTCAACAGTATGTTATAGCGCAGTTCATTACTGAACTGCTCTGCTTCCATATAGGTTTCTGAATGGAAAAAAGGCGTTGGCGATGCATCAATATCCGAGACTGCTAAGGTATTCAGGTCTTTCCAACCAAAGATATTCGTCAGGCGCCCCTCGCCAACATCGCGAACATGCTCCAACGAGAGTCGATCCCACTCAATGGTGTAACTGCCCTCTTCATCAACAGCAAAATCGAAAGTATCGCGATCAAACAAGGCATGGTTTTGCCCTGCAGGCCCGTCACCATCACCACTGCTTTGCTCGTACTTGAGCGTGGTTTCTGCATTGGCATCACCGGCATGCAAATAAGTCAGGCCACCTCGGACGATCCGCATATAGGATTCGCCGAAGTCATCATTGTCGTTAGCCCGGTTTTCGAAATAGCCACCGTCTTTATTGAAGTACACCGCGAATTTACCCAGCAGTTTGCCTTCAACGAGAGACCCCGAGGTCGAAAGAGAGATATAGCGATTATTGCCCGACTCCATAGACGCCCGTGCTTTCAGCCTGAACTCTTCCGTAGGATCAGTAGTACGCACCAGAACCGCACCACCTGTTACATTTCGCCCGAACAGAATGCCCTGCGGGCCACGCAGTACCTCGATACCTTCCATATCGAACTGGTCGAAGACGACACCGGAATTCGTGCCTTGATATACACCGTCAATGAACACACCCACGGTAGGGTCGATACTGGGGATCGAGCTGTTTACACCCAGCCCGCGGAACGAGAAATTAGCCACCCCTTTGGCCGTGCCAACATCGTCCATCGAGACGTTTGGCATGGTGTAAGACAAGCTCTGCAAGTCCCTCACAAAAAGGGCCTCTAATTGATCTTCACCGAATGCAGTAGCCGCTATGGGCACATCTTGAAGCTTTTCAGCCTCCGCTTTTTTGGTACCGGTAACGAGAACCTCTTCCAATAAGACCGACTTGTTCTGGGCGATTGCAGGCAAACTCAACATCGAGCCCGCAGCCACGGCAGATAGCAGTCGAATGGCGGTTACCAGGGGTTTGTTTCGCATGGTTATTTTCTCCCGTTGCGCTTATCTTATAGTTGTAAACGGCAAAATCAGCGTGGCATAAATCCGCCAAAACGCAAGCGAATTTCGAAAAAAGTGCGGCGATATGACAGCCACTGTCCATGTGCGCCAGCTCCCAAACTGGGGATGCGGTAAATATCCTGAAGAACTATCTACCAAACCCCCTGCCTATACTGCTCATAAGTGGTCGTATACCGCTTTATCCCCAAGGAGAGAGTTTACCGGGCACAACGCCAAGCACGGACGCCTCAAGTACCGAGTAATAAGAAGAGGCAAACATCATGTCAAAGACACCGAACTTCACAATGAAAGCACTTGCGCTGGTGATCGGCAGCACCGCGCTGTTAAGCGCCTGCGGAGGTTCGTCCGGCGGCAGCAGCGGCAGTGGATCAACCAGTTTTTCCGTGACCGATGCACCGGTCGACGACGTCGAGATCGTCAAAGTCACCTTCAGCCGCATTGATCTGAAACCCGCAGATGATGATGCCGAGGTGCTCAGCTACGAGTTCGACGAGCCCGTAACTATTGACAACCTGCTCGCCCTGACCGGCAACGATGCCGAACCGATTTTGGAAGGTGTAGACGTTCCCCCGGGCGACTATCAATGGCTGCGAGTTTATGTGGATGGCGGGATTCCCAATTCCAGCGTCACCCCGGAACTGGGCAATGAAACCGACCTGTTCATCCCCGGCCAGCAAAATGGCAACGCAAACGGCCAGCCTCGCTTCCTCCAACTCAACACCGGCTTCACAGTAGCGGCGGGGAGTCGCAGCGATTTCACCATAGATTTCGTCTTGCGCAAGGGCCTGACCAAGCCTGCGAATGCAGACCACTACCTGCTTCGCCCGGCGATGCGCCTGCTGAACAATATAGAAGTCGGCACCATTAGCGGCTCTGTCGCAGAAAGTGTCCTCAATGACCCGAACTGCTCGCCCATTGACGGCAATGGCAGTGTGTATCTTTACGACGGCGACCTGAACGCTGCAGAGCAGACGCCCGATGATTATTATGATCCGGAAGGCAATGGCACTGGGGATGAGTCAGCCAACCGCCCGATTGCCAGCGCTGAAGTGCTGCAGAATGACAGCGGCGAATACCGCTTCACCATTGGCTTTGTGGCCGAGACCGAGGAAGGGTACAGCGTTGCCTATACCTGCGAACCCGGCAACGACGCTCCTGAGAGTGACGAAGATATCGCATTCACTGAAGTGATTGCGGTCGACGTGATAGCCGGCGAAACCAGCGAGGTCTCGTTTACCGAAGCACCTGCGGCGCCGATCGAGGAGGACCTGCAGGAGACGGTTGAGCAATTGCCCGAGTCTGAGCAAAATCCTGCATAAGCAGATAGTTACCGAGGCAGTGGCGATTGCCGCTGCCTCGGCACTCCCATCGAAGTTAGCCAGACTTTTTCACGTATTTGCTGATAATCACAATACGCGTGCCGTTGACACGACCTTCAATATGCTCGGGGTTATCACTCAGGGAGATATTACGCACGGCAGTTCCACGCTTGGCTGTAAAACTGGTGCCCTTCACGTTCAGGTCTTTGATTAGCGTCACCGTATCGCCAGCCTGTAAAGCTGCGCCGTTTGCGTCCAGCGTAGGCTCCACATCGCCGTCGGCACTGCCCGCATCGGCCCAGGCTTTAAGCTCTTCATCGAGGAACACAATATCCAGCGTATCCTGAGCCCAAGGTTCACCGGCCAGCCGCTTGAGCATGCGGTAAGACAGCACTTGTACCGCCGGTTCGGGACTCCAGACACTCTGGCTCAAGCAGTGCCAGCGCGCCGTCTCCAGTGCTTGCGCCTCAGTCACCTGCCCGTAGCAGGTCTCACACAGCGCGACGTCAGCCGCCGCTGCACCGCCATCTACCCCGTATGCCTGTAATGGCTCACTGGCGCCACACAGTTCACACTGCCCCTGACTGCGCGCTTGGAGTTGCTGATCGATTGCCATACTGCCCTCCTGGCAAAACCGACATTATAAACGACCAGGGCACCGCCGCGGGGCATTCTCGCAAATCAAACGGTGGCAGGATTCGAGGCCGGCTCGGTTTCTGCTTCAGTCTCGGCCTTGCCTCCGACTTGCTTCAACTGGGGCGCATCATGTTTTTTCACCTGACTGGCGCCGACAAACTGGCCACCTGACTCAATCACCAGCTCCCGCACCTTAACTTCTCCACTCACCTGCCCCGACGCGACAATCTCCAGGCGGTCCGCATCGACTTTACCGTCCAGCACGCCGCTGACCAGTACACGCTTGGCCTGAACATCGCCTTTAAAGCGACCGCTGCGACCGATGGCGACATCCCCCTGCGAGACCAGCGATCCATCCATTTTGCCGTCCAGATGAAAGTTGTCTTTCAGCTTGATGTCGCCGACAAGTTCGGTACCAGCTGCGACCACCGTCGTTCGGGCAGCGCCGTCTGCTTTCTTAGTGTTTTTGCCAGTGAATCCCATTTAATCCGTTCCTCGCGCGTAAACAACACATCGTAATTTTCGAGAGACCACTCCATAAACGGCCCCGGAGACAGACGCCGATACAAGTGCCGAACTTCGTAGTGCAAATGTGGCCCGCTGGACAGGCCGGTGTTACCGCTATAGGCAATCACATCACCTTGACGAACGTAATCGCCAGCATTGACCAGCGTTTTACTTAAATGACCATACAAGGTGGAAAAGCCAAAATTGTGGCTGAGCTTCACCATCCGCCCCAAACCACTGTCGTGCATACCGGACCATTCCACCACCCCATCGGCCGTGGCATAAACCGGAGTCCCGATGTCGGCACGCAGATCAGCGCCACCGTGCAGAATATTTTTCCCCAACACAGGATGCTTGCGCATACCAAAGTGGCTGGTCACCGACGCGTCCTCCAGCGGATAGCCACTTGGAATCGCCGTCAGCATGTAGCGCTTTTCCTGTATGGTTTGCGTTGCCGTATCCAGCCGCTCATACAGCGCCTCTTCCGGCGCAGGCTTCAGGCCAATCATCACTTCAATGCTGTCCAGCTCTTCACCCATCACCGCCAGCGCGGTCACTTTTTCCTCAACCGAGGACTGCAGGCGCTCCTGCTCTGCCAGCAGCGCAATATTTTCACTTTTGATCGCATCCTGCAGGCTACGGAGATCCGCCAATTCGCCATTCAGCGAATCCAGTTTGCCGCTCAACAGGTAGATAGAAAGGAAGCCACCGAGAAACAGCAAGGCCAGCAGACCGGCAATACCGGCGAGAAAACGCCGTGCGAGCTGTGTCAGGGTGTAGTGCCGCGATCCCTCGAAGCTTGTAATCGTAATGCGGTAGTGATCGCGCATAAACCAACCGTGCTGCCGTGCCTGTTATGATTGCCGACTATGCAGAAAATGTACCGTTGTCGTCAGGGCGTAACCGCCCGCACAACGGAAGTACATACCGGCAATGTCGAATTAATTATCGCGATACTATACAAGGCAAGGCGGTCGATACAATCTTTACGACCTCAAGGGCTCACAGGCCACCCCGGAACAATGCCCTTCATTGAGACATCGCCGCAGCCAGCGCACAGCAAAAGAGCAGTCCCCAGCAGGAGAATCACCACGATGCGATTGCCCCCTATGGTCAGCAATCCCGCTTACAGTTACCCCTTTGAGCGGCGACACCGCTTCCCCATGGAGAAATTCGGGCTCCTTAACCAATATTTGAGCGAACGCTCTTTGCTGACAGAGACAAATCTGTTCCGCCCCGGCCGGGCCAGAGCCGATGTCCTCGCCCAGGCGCATTGCCCTGACTACATCACCGCCGTCAGCGAAAACCGTCTCGACCCCAAAGCCGCCCGACGCTTGGGGCTACCGTGGAGTGAGGGGCTGATAAAACGAAGCTGGATATCCCCCAATGGCACCCTGCTGACGGCTCAGCTGGCTCTGCGTCACGGTATTGCCTGCCACCTCGCCGGCGGAACGCATCACGCACACTACAACTTTGGCTCGGGCTTCTGCGTTTTTAATGATCTGGCCGTCACGGCCAGCACCTTGCTGTCTTCGGGGCAGGTATCACGCTTACTGGTGTTCGACTGCGATGTCCACCAGGGCGATGGTACGGCGACCATTCTTCGCGATACGCCCGGTGCTTACACCTGTTCACTGCACTGCGAGAAAAATTTTCCCGTTCGAAAAGCCGAGAGTGATCTCGACATCAATATCCCCAAGGGCGTCGAGGATGACCGCTATCTGGAAATACTCGCCGAAGGGCTCGCTCAAGCGATCGCGGCCGCCAAGCCTGAGATTGTGCTCTACGATGCCGGCGTGGACATCTATACCGGAGATCCTCTCGGATTGCTGAATGTCAGCGAGGGTGGTATTCGCCAGCGCGACCGGTATGTATTAACGCAGTGCGCGGCCGCAGGCATCCCCGTTGCAACCGTCATTGGCGGCGGCTATGACGATAACCGCCTGGCGCTGGCGGCGCGCCACGCCATTGTTGTCGAAGAAGCCCAGCGCTGCTACGCGCAACTGGGCTAAACGGGGCATAAATAAAAAAGGCGGCCCAAAGGCCGCCTTTTATCGTGAGGGACGTGTCGATCAGCCGGGAATCAGCAGACCGAGTACAGACTCAATAACGCCAGTTAATGTACCCAGCAGATCACCACCGCCACCAGACGCCACCTGATTTTCGAACTCGCTCACCAGGTCACACAGCGATGACAGGGGGGTATCGGCCAGAGGACAGCTACCAGCACCGCCTTGCAGCAGGTCAGCGATGGGGTCCAGGATCAAATCCAGCGGAGTGCCCGTCAGCCCCCCTTCACCACCGCCGCCACCGAGGCCGCCGGTCAGCGCTTCAGCAACGCCTTGCAGCGGGGCCAGCAGGATGTCCAGAGGTGTGCCAGTCGGGCCTGCACCACTGCCGCCACCTGAACTCAGACCACCAGTAATAGCCTCACCAATCGGCGTCAGCAACATGTTCAAACCACCGATCAATTGCTCGGTCGCCGAGCCAAAGAGTGCGTCAAAGGCAGGATCGAGTACCGCACCCAAACCACTGCCCAGCTGCTCGGTGATCGCCGCAATACCCGCTTCGATCTGGCTGCTGAATACGCCGCCCTGACCGGCTTGCTCTTCAATAAAGCCAACCGGTACCACATTGATCAACAGATTGCTCAGCAGGTTATCCAGTGTACCGGCAATCGCGCCTGCGGTTGCCGCGCCGTCACCGTCATCCAGTGCCGCAACTGTCGTGTTCAAATCATTGAATGTGGTTTGCAGTGTCACCAGCAGGCCACCCAGCACCGGGGCATCAGCCACTTCAGCAGGCAAGTTGCTCAAGCCGTCGTTAAACGCCGCTGAGAGTTGATCTGTGAGGGCTTGGAGCGCAGTCAAGTCCAGTGTTTGGCCGCCTTCGCCACCGAATCCACCGCCGAAACCACTACCGGCTGCAAACAGCGGAGCAAGGGCATCACCCAGCGGAGCCAGCGGCGTACCAGCCAACGGGTTGCTGCCATCGGAAGCACCACCGCCAGTACCGGTACAATCGCCCTGCCCTGCCAGAGAGGTCAGCAGCACAGGCAGGTCGGCCAGCAGCTCATTAACGGCTGCCTGAATATTCTCAGCAGCGGCAGCAAATGCCACTTGAGGATCATTCATGGACGTCGGATCCACCGCACCCAGAATACTGTCCAGTACGTCGATGGTGTCCTGCACCACCACCTGATCAACACAGCTCACGGCACCTTCAAGAGGCGTGCCCGCAGCGGCTTCACTCAGCGGTGTCAGTACTTGTGTAGACAGCGGCTCTTGCACCGCATCGAGAGGCCCTGCAACGCCCTGATAAGCAGCAGTTTCACCGCCGCCACTGCTGCTACCGCCACCACCGCCGCCACCGCCGCCACCGCCACCGCAGGCGGTCAACAGAAGTCCCGCGCCCAGCCCGAGTAGGGCTGAACGACCAAAATTGTAGTTATTCAGTCTGAACATGGTGTCACTCCGTTTGCATATTTAGGGGTACGTTGGCGGTGAAGGTGAACAACCCAGACCGTCTACGACCATGCCTGCGCGCCTGCAGCGCTTATTTCCCTTCTGAGTCGGCATGTGCTGAACATTGAACCAGCAGTGGGAATTAGGCGAACTAAGGGAAAACCGAAATGACTAAGGCGCGACCATGACATTTTCGTGACATACATCACATCCCACAGATTCTCCTCGCCGTCTTGCGTCACAACGCGCCGTCAGTAGGCAATTAACGTCGCACCACAATCAATTGACCCTTTCGGGAGACTCGTTACACTGCGGTTCCATTGAGTGTGAGGATGAATTTTGACAGTACAGGATTGGGACTATCCGTCGCCGTTTGTCTACCCGGTGGCCATTCAGCAAGAACACATCGACGGCCTCGGCCACGTTAACAATGCGGTCTACGTTAATTGGTGTCAGGACGCGGGCTGGGCGCACTCACTGGCGCTGGGCTTGAACCTGGACGATTACCGCGAACTGGACGCCGCCATGGTGATCCGCCGCGCCGACTACGATTATATTGGCGCAGCCTTTCTCGGCCAGCGCTGTGAAATGGCGACCTGGCTGACCGGCAGCGACCAGCGCCTGACCATGGAGCGCCGCTTCCAGTTGCGCAGGGTCGACGACGGTCAGATTCTGCTGCGTGCCCGCTGGCAACTGGTATGCATACGCCTGAGCAGCGGCAAAGCGCGGCGTATGCCCGAGGTATTTAATGCCCAATACGGTGCGGCGGTTATCGATCCCTGAAGGCCGACATGCCCGGATCAGCAAGAATGTGTAGAATGCAGGCATCAGCCAATAACAGAGAGCCCTGCAGTGAGCCAGAACTACGCTGAACACCCCTCGATGTTTCGCAACAAACCCTTCGGATTCATTCTCAGTCTGCTACTGATTCCCGTGGTGATTGGCGTGATTATTCTGGTGGTCTGGTACCTCAAGTGCCGCAGCACCAAACTGGAAATCAATGGGGACGAAATCATTCTCGAACAAGGGCTGCTCAGTAAGGACCGCACGGAACTCAACACCAGCAGCATCCGCACCGTCAAAATCAGCCAAAGCCTGATGAACCGCCTGTTCGGCGTTGGCACACTCAGTATTTTCACTGCGGGCGACACCCCGGAAATTCAGGTCGACGGCATGCCTCGTCCCGAGGTTTTCAGGGAGCTGGTCAAGGCCCGCCAGGATCAAGCCTGAGTGCCAGCCATAGTCCGCCACTGTAACGCCGATGTTGTCGCTCGCTGATCTGGCATTCCTCGCGCTGCTCTGCGTGTGCTGCTATCACATCTGGCAATCACAGGGCGTAAAAGAACGCAGCAAGCGCGCGGTAGAAAACTACCTCAAAACGCAGCAATTACAGCTGCTGGATGACAATATCGCGCTTCGCGCACTCTGGCTGAAACGCAACTCGCAGGGGCAGTTGTCATGGTGGCGCCGCTATCACTTTGAATTCAGCGCACAGGGCGACGAGCGTTACCAGGGCAGAATCATCACCCTCGGCAACACAATAGAAACGATCCAGCTCCAGGCCCACCGAATGCCCGAAGACAGGCTTCACTGACCATGCACGGCAATACGACCTATAACGAGCAGCAAGCCGTCAACAGCCGAACGCTGCTGGAACTGCTCCCCTACCTCCGACCGCACCTGCCGCGAATCAGTCTTGCCCTGCTCTGCCTGATCGCAGCCAAACTGGCTAGCGTCGGTCTCCCCTTTGCGCTGAAAAAAATCGTCGATTATCTGGATACCAGCAGCGCCAGTGCACTCACCCTGGTGCCAATTGCCCTGCTACTGGCCTACGGCGGCCTGCGCTTTGCCAATGTGCTGTTTGGCGAACTGCGCGACACCCTGTTCGGCCGCGTCACCGAACGGGCAATGCGGGAGATCGGCCTGACCGTCTTTCGCCACCTGCATCAGCTCGATCTGGACTTTCACCTCAATCGCCGCACCGGCGGCCTGTCGCGCGATATCGAGCGCGGCACCAACGGCATCAGTTTTCTGCTGCGCTTCATGGTCTTCAATATCGTCCCCACTTTCATCGAAATCGGCATGGTGCTGGTACTGCTGGGCTGGAAGTACAGTGTTTACTACGCCTTGATCGTGTTTCTGGCGGTACTGGGATATGTGCTGTTTTCCGTGTTCGCCACCGAGTGGCGCACCGGCTTCATCCGCCGCGCCAACGCTGCTGAATCGCGCAGCAGCAGTCGTGCGGTCGACAGCCTGCTGAATTTCGAAACGGTAAAATACTTCGGCAACGAAGAGTACGAGGCCCGCTGCTACGACCAGGAGCTGGCGCAGTGGGAGCAGGCCCGACGCCAGAATCGCCTCAGTTTATTTGCCCTGAACGGCGGGCAGGCACTGATCATCGCCCTATCCATGACCGCCGCCATGCTGCTGGCCGCCCACCATACGCTGAGCGGTGCAATGAGCCTGGGTGACTTTGTCCTGATTAACGCCTTTATGATGCAGATTTTCATGCCACTCAATTTTCTCGGTTTTGTCTACCGTGAAATGAAAGGCTCCATGGCTAACATCGAAGCCATGTTTGGCCTGCTGCGCCAACGCGCCACCGTCAGCGATCACGCCGAAGCACCGGACTTGAAAATCCATCGGGGTGAGTTGGTTTTCGAACAGGTCAGCTTCGCCTACCACGTCGACCGGCAAATTCTCAGTGAGATCAGCTTTACACTGCCGCCCCGCCAGAAACTTGCCATCGTCGGCGGCAGCGGTGCGGGAAAATCCACGCTGCTTAAACTGTTGTTCCGGTTTTACGATGTTGGCAGCGGCCAAATCACCATCGACGGACAGAACATTGCCGAGGTCAGTCAGGCCTCCCTGCGCCATTGCCTGGGTATCGTCCCGCAAGACACAGTGCTGTTTAATCAGAGCATTCGCGACAACATCCGCTACGGACGCGTTGACGCCAGTGACGCCGAGGTCGACGAGGCGATCCGTCTTGCCCACCTCGACCATTTCGTGGCGCGCTTACCCGAAGGCGCCGACACCCTGGTCGGTGAACGCGGCCTGAAACTCTCCGGCGGCGAGAAACAGCGCGTCGCGATCGCCCGGGCACTGTTGAAAGGCGCTCCGATACTGGTATTTGATGAGGCCACCTCATCGCTGGACAGCGCCTCGGAACAGGCCATTCTGGCGGCAATGCGCGATATCGCAAAACAGCACAGCATGCTGGTCATCGCTCACCGGCTGTCGACGGTGGTCGATGCCGACCAGATACTGGTGCTGGATGAGGGAAAAATTGTAGAGCGCGGCAGCCATCAGCAATTACTCGCCCAGCAAGGTCGCTATGCCACCCTGTGGGCCCTGCAACAACGACAGCGAAACGACAACGCATAACAAAAAATCGTCAAGAGGACGCAGTATGCAACAGCTTTCCGGCCAGGACGCCATGTTCATTCACACTGAGGCAGCGGGCATTCCGCAGCACATCAGCAGCCTGAGCATTTACGACCAGTCCACCGCCCCCGGTGGCCTGGTGCGTTTCAAACAGATTATCGATTTGATCAACGCGCGTGCGCCACTCTCACCGATCTTCAACCGGCGACTGCGCAAACTGCCCTGGGGCGTCGACCAGCCTTGGTGGGAGCCCGTGGACCAAGCCGATGTGGAACGGCATATCCACCATATGGCCCTGCCCAAGCCCGGTGACTGGCGGCAGCTTTGTATTCTGGCCGCCCGTCTGCACGCGAGACCGCTGGATATACATCGTCCGCTCTGGGAAATGTATGTCATTGAAGGCCTGGACAAGGTGCCGGGACTGCCAGAGCGTTGCTTTGCGGTAATGATCAAGGTCCATCATGCCGCGATGGACGGCATGACCGGTGCCCGATTCCTGCCCCTGCTGCACGACCTGAGTCCCGAGGTGCGCAGCCTGCCCATACCCGAGGGCAGCGACGAGGAAGTGTTCAAGCGCGGCAAACTGCTGCGCGCCGCGCTCATCAACAATCTGAGCAAGCCGGGCAAAGCCATTAAGCTGACAGGCAAGCTGCTGCCAGCCTGGCAGCGCATTCGACGCGGCAAAAAAGAGCAGGACTTTCGCAGCCTGGACGACAAACAGCGCTCACGTTTTCAGGGTAAATTATCGCCGCACCGGGTGGTCGACTCCGTCAACATGGACTTTGCAGAGGTCCGCGCCATCAAACAGCAGATTCCCGGCGCCACCATTAACGACGTCATGCTGGCTATCGTGTCAGGTGCGCTGCGCCACTACCTTCAAGGCAAAGACCAGTTGCCGGAAAAAACCTTGGTGGCAGGCTGTCCAATTGATGTACGCGGCGGCGAAGCCAGCAGCAGCGGCAATATGGTCGGCTTCATGACCTCCTCGCTGTGCAGCGACATTGCCGACCCGGTCGAGCGCTTGATTGCTATCCAGCAGGCCTCACTGGAAAGCAAGGCCTACGCCGATGCCCTCGGGCCACGGGTGGCCGTTGACGTGACCGACGTTCTTCACGGCGGGGTGCTGCAACTGGCCCTGCGCGCAGCCTCCAGCACCGGCTTGTCGGAAGCTGCGGTGGTCTTCAATACGGTCGTCACCAATGTACCCGGCCCAACGGAGCAACTGTATTTCTGTGGCGCCCAGCGGGTCGATGGCATGAACTTCGGTCCCCTGCTACCCAATGTGGGGCTATTCCATATTGTGTACAGCAGCGTGCAGAACAAGCGCGGCACCATCGCCATTTCCTTCACTGCCTGTCGTGATATGCTGCCCGATCCCGATGTTTACGCGGACTGCCTGCGCCAGTCATACCAGGAATTGCGTGACGCGGTACTGAGCCAATAACGCCAAGAATACCAGCCACGACCTGCGCCTGATCATTGAATCCCATATTCCCATCGTGGTGATAGAAACTTGGGAAGAGCAGCGTGCGCTCACACTGCTCTGCAAGCTTGGCGTGCAATTGGCGCTGCCGGTGCAGGCCTGGTCGGTCACCGAAGGTCTGCGACGGATTGATTTGTCTCATGGTGCAAGCCTGAACCACACCGCCGAACCCGAAGCGGCCCTCAAGCATATTCTCCACAGTGAGCAGGCGGGCTTGTTTGCTCTCTGTGATATTCACCCCTTCCTCGATGAACCCCGCTGCGTGCGGCTCATCAAGGAAATCGCCATGCGCGCAGAGGACAGCGGCCAGCGACTGGTTCTTATCAGCCACGCCCTCAGCATTCCCCCAGAGTTCAAACGTTTCTGCGCTCGCTTCTCACTGTCCATGCCCGAAGACCACAAACTTCTGGCAGCCGTGCACAGAGAGGCTCAGCAGTTCACCAAGGACAAGGGACGCAAAGTCCGCACTGACCGAGACGCGCTCAACAAACTGGTGGCGAATCTTCGCGGCCTGCCGCTGCAGGATGTACGCAAGCTGGCACGAGGTGCGATTTATCAGGATGGCGCCATCACCCACAGTGACATCCCCGCCATCAATAAAGCCAAGTTTGAGCTGCTGGATATGGACGGCCTGCTCAGCTTCGAATACGACACGGAATCCTTTGCCCGTGTTGGCGGCCTGCGCGCAATGAAAAGCTGGTTGGAACAGCGCCGGGATGCGTTTCTCGGCAAGCAGAGCGACTGTCCCAAGGGCATGATGCTGGTGGGCGTGCAAGGCGGCGGCAAAAGCCTGGCCGCCAAAGCAGTTGCCGGGCTATGGGGACTGCCGCTGCTGCGTCTGGATATGGGCGCGCTGTTTAATAAATTCTTCGGGGAGTCTGAACGCAATGTTCGTGAAGCGCTAAAGCTCGCCGATACTATGGCGCCCTGTGTGCTCTGGATCGATGAAATAGAAAAAGGCATCAGTGGCGACAGCCACGACGGCGGCACCGCCCGGCGCGTGCTGGGCAGCCTGCTGACCTGGATGGCAGAACAGCAGAGCGGCGTCTTCGTCGTTGCCACCGCCAACGATATCTCGCGCCTGCCACCGGAACTGATTCGCAAAGGCCGTCTCGACGAGATCTTCTTTGTCGACCTGCCCGATGCCGAGGTACGCAGGGAGATTTTCCGTATTCACCTGGAAAAACGCGACCAGGACAGCCAGGCCTTTGAACTAGATGCACTGAGTGAGGCAAGCGACGGGTTTACCGGCGCCGAAATCGAACAGGCGGTGGTCTCTGCCGGCTACAGTGCCCGCGCCCGCGACGAGGCACTGCAAACCGCGCATATTGTTGGAGAACTCGGCAATACCGTGCCGCTGTCCGTGACCATGAGCGAGCAGCTGCAAGCCCTGCGGCAGTGGTGCCAAGAGCGAGCCGTTCCGGCAAATTAGGCGGCTATAACCCCGGTTCTTTGGCCGCCACCTCGCGCACCACAGGCATCAGCTCGTAGGCGTCAAACACCGCTTTAATCTGCTCGTCATTGCCGCTGCGCTTACTTTTGTTGCGGCGCTTCAGCGACACCTCCTGGCTGCCGGCGATGACCGGGAAGCGCTGCATCCACACGCCGCGCCCCTCCAGCATGGTGCACACCGTGCCTTTTTTCAGACTCATGGCCTTCAGCCAGACATCGTCGGCATTGGGCGCCAGGCGCTGAAACGCGTCAATATTGGCAATGTCGTCGTCAAAACAACCGGGGAAATACAATACGCCGCCGACGCCGGTAGGAAAAATCATCAGTGAGCTGTCGCGATCATCGTTGCGACGCCACCACTGTTTATATGGCAGTAGCTCGCCTTTTTCGTCCAGACGAATACGGTGACCACGGGTGCAGTGAATCTGGTCCGGCGCATTGAGGTGGGCGCGGTAGAGTTGGTCAACCATATCCTGCGGATAAAGAATATCGTCATCCACCGTCAGCAGCAGCGCCTCGGGGTACTTCTGCAAGGCATAGAAAAACTTGGTGTACGGGCCGAGATCCTTCTCCACAAATTCGATGTCCAAGCCGCGCTCACACTGGCGACGCAAAATCGCCGGGATATCTCCCTCGCCAAATTCCTCAGCCGACAGCCACAGCACAATGCGATCGGGCGCGTGAGACTGCTGCAACAGACTTTCTATCGTCAGGTACACATCGTGGATACGCTTGCTGAAGCTGGTCAGCGACACCACCAGTTCACGCGGGGCATTGCGCTGCACACCCGACTCCCGGCGGTGCAGGGCATCGGCCTCGAAACGCTGGGTAAGCGCTTCGACCCGACGATCGATGGCCTCGGCCAGCGCCCGTCGCTGCCGTTTTTCCTGACGAAGTTTTTTAAACATGTGCCGAAATTATCCTTAATGGTACAGGCGTAGCCGATTGATGCCCGGTCGCGTTATGCTGCGCACTGTAACAGACCGCGAGACACCATGCCTTTACTCCCCTTACGCGACCTCCGCTGCCCACTGGACGGCGATGCCATGCAACGGCAATCCAGCCACTGGCAGTGCCCAAAGGGTCACAGCTTTGATATTGCCCGTCAGGGCTACGTTAATTTGCTGCCGGTGCAGCACAAAAAATCCCGCGATCCCGGCGACAGCAAAGCGATGGTGGCCGCCCGCAAAGCCTTTCTCGACAGCGGTTTCTACGCCCCTATCGCCACCGCAATCAGCCAGCTATGCACTGACTATCTCGACACGACTGCTCCGCTTGCGATACTGGATGCAGGCTGCGGCGAGGGCTATTACCTGCAAGCACTCTGCGCGGCACTGGATACACCGGAGCGGGAGATTATCGCCACTGGGCTGGATATTTCCAAGTGGGCGCTGCGCGCCTGCCTGCAACGCAACCGCCAACTGAACGGTATTGTCGCCAGCAATCGTCAAGTGCCGCTACCGGACCACAGTCAGCAACTGCTACTCTGCGCCTTTGGTTTCCCGGTCTATCGTGAATTCGCTCGCCTATTGGCGCCAGGCGGGCTGTATCTGCAAGTGGATGCCGGCCCCGATCATCTGCTGGAAATGCGCGAGCACCTCTACCCTGAATTACGCCGCAGTGAGGCGCCATCTATTCAGGAAGGTATTGATACGATTGGCCCCGTGCTCAATGAACAGCGCCTGCAATTTACTATCGACGAACTGACGCACCAGCCTCTTGAACAGCTGTTAATGATGACGCCACACTACCACCGCGCCAGCCCGGCCGCACAGCAGCGTCTGCTGGACAGTGCCCCGCTGCCGATGACAGCCGACCTTGTATTGCGACTATTGCGAGTCGACGGGCCATAAAAACCTGCCCGCTGAGGAAACATTTTCTCCGCAGCCGGTCTATGCAATGTCATGGGCCACGGCTTGAAAACGCCGGTACGCTCCCCCACTACATAGGGAGACGCGCCTAAAAAATGAAACAGGGAATTCCCGATGAGTGAGATTGAGCAGCTCAACCAGTTACGCGACTGGTTGAACACCCAGATTATTGGTCAACATACCCTTACCGAACGTCTGCTGCTGGCCCTGCTGGCCGATGGTCACCTGCTGGTAGAAGGCGCTCCCGGACTGGCAAAGACCCGAGCCATCAAAACACTGTCCGACGCCATCGAAGGTAGTTTCCAGCGAATCCAGTTCACGCCCGACCTGCTTCCCGGCGATGTCACCGGCAGCGACATTTACCGGCCCGAAACCGGCGTTTTCGAATTTCAGCGCGGCCCGGTGTTTCACAACCTGCTGCTGGCGGATGAAATCAACCGCGCCCCCGCAAAAGTCCAGTCGGCCCTGCTGGAAGCCATGGCCGAACGCCAGGTCAGCGTCGGCAGCCACAGCTACCCGCTGCCCCAACTGTTCCTGGTTATGGCGACCCAAAACCCGCTGGAACAGGAAGGTACATATCCGCTGCCGGAGGCGCAGCTCGACCGCTTCTTACTACACGTCAATGTCGACTATCCTGATGCCGACGCCGAGCTGGCAATCCTGCGCAGCGTTCGCGCCGAAGCCACAGGCGCCTCCAACCCGCCCCCCATCATCAGCCAGGACACGCTGTTTGCGGCGCGTCAGCAAGTCCTCGCCATGCATATGGTCGAGCCTGTGGAGCAGTATCTGGTACAACTGGTCGTCGCAACGCGTAACCCCGGCCAGTGGGACAGTGAACTGAATGAGTGGCTGGACGTTGGCGCCAGCCCCCGAGCCACCATTGCGCTGGACCGCTGCGCCCGCGCCCACGCCTGGCTGCAGGGCCGCGACTTTGTCAGCCCTGACGATGTGCAAGCGGTAGTCCACGATGTCCTCCGTCACCGGCTGATCATGAGCTTTGCCGCAGAGGCCGAAGGCGTCTCCCGCGACCAGCTTATTGATCGCCTGCTGCGCTGCGTGCCGGTAAGCTAATGAGTCGAGCGTCTCGACAACGCAGCAATGATGACTGGCGCGCTCGCGGCGCCAGCATCGAGACTCGCCAGTTGATTGGCCTGCGTCTGGCAGCACGGCAGCTGCGCCTCGCCCAACAACATCGCCACTACGCTCGCCAGAGCGGCAGTCATATCGCACCGTTCAAGGGGCGTGGCCTGAGTTTTCAGCAATTGCGCGCCTATCAGGGCGGCGATGAAATCCGACACATCGACTGGCGCGTTACTGCGCGAACCACGCAGCCTCACACCCGCCTGTTTGAAGAAGAACGTGAACGGCCCGTGGTGCTGTGTGTCGATCAGCGACAATCAATGGCCTTTGGCAGCCGACAGTGTTTTAAATCGGTACTGGCCTGTCACACCGCCGCGCTGCTGGCCTGGAATGCGCTGGAGCACAACGACCGCGTCGGTGGCTTTGTCTTCAGTGATCGGCAACATGCCGAGAGCCGCCCGCGACGCAGCCAGCGCGCGGTGCTGCATTTTTTGCAGCAGCTGACGGATTTCAACCAACAGGCGCTCGCGCCTGCAGGCGACGAACCACCGCAAGCGCTTTCAGCAGTATTTGAAGAATTGCGCCGCATTACCCGTCCGGGTTCCGCCGTGTTTATCCTCAGCGACTTTCACGATATGGACGAGGCCGCCGAACGCCAACTCGCACTGCTGGCCCGGCACAATGATGTCCTCGCGGTGGAAATCAGCGACCCCATGGAAGCGAAACTGCCACTGCGTGGACATCTGGCCCTGAGCGACGGGCGTCAGCGGCTGGCCGTCGATATCGATGGCAAGCTTCAGCAGCGCTACCAGCAGGATTACCAACGACGCCAGGAAACACTGCACAGCACTCTGCGCAAACTGGGTATCGTCAGACTCAGCCTGCAAACCAGCGACGATGTGCAGGCCATACTGGGACGGGAGCTGCGATTGCAATGAATCCGCAAGGCAGCGATCCACTCGCGCAACTCGCCGACATCCACCTGCCGCCGCCGGTGCCGAGCTTTCCCTGGGGCTGGGGCGCATTTGTCCTGCTGACGGTCGCCCTGCTGCTTCTGGCGCTGGCGGGGGGTCTGATCTGGCGGCATCGCAGCCAGAATGCCTACCGGCGCGCCGCCCTGGCAGAATTGGAACAGATCCGCACGCTGGACGATGACCATGCCTTTGCCACCGCATTGGGGCAATTGCTGCGCCGGGTCGCCCACCACGCCTATGGCAACAGCGGCCTCTCTTCACGCGGCGATGTCTGGCAGGACAATCTGAATCAACATTGCAAACGGCCGGTATTCAGCGAAGGTCGCATCCGGGCGATGGAAGCCGCGATATATCAACCCGCTGGCCGAATCGACGACCGTGAGGCGCTGATCGCCGAGGCCCGCCAGTGGCTGCGCAAGCACCGGAGGGCGGCATGATTCATCTCGACTGGCCCTGGTTATTGCTGCTTCTCCCCCTGCCACTGTTAGTCCGGCTGCTGTCCAAGCAACAGAGCCGCAGCGCCGGTGCGGCCTTGCGCGTTCCCTTTCTTCAGCAACTGCTTAAGCTGCAGAGCGAACAGACGGCAGCGCTGATTACCGGCTCTCGCGCCGCGCTCTGGCTGATGACAGTCGCTTGGCTGGCACTGCTGTTGGCCGCCGCTCGCCCCCAGTGGGTCGGGGAGCCGCAGGCCCTGCCCAGCAGCGGTCGCGACCTGATGCTCGCCGTCGATATTTCCGGCTCAATGGCGCAGCAGGATATGAAAATTCAGGGCAATGCCCTGCCGCGCCTGACGGTGGTCAAAGCCGTGGTCAATGAATTTGTCCAACAGCGCCAGGGCGACAAGCTCGGCCTGATTCTGTTTGGCAGTCGCGCCTATATTCAGTCGCCACTGTCTTTCGATCTGCAAACCCTCGGTGTGCTGATGGACGAAGCTCAGGTGGGCTTTGCCGGCAAGCAAACCGCGATTGGCGATGCCATAGGCTTTGCCATCAAGCGCTTACGAGAACGCCCGGAAAACAGCCGAGTGGTGATCCTGCTCACCGATGGCGCCGACACCGCCAGCACCCTGCCGCCGCTGGAAGCGGCATCGGTCGCCACCCGCGAAGGTATTCGCATTTACACCATCGGCGTCGGGGCCACCGAGATGGAGGTGCCCGGACTATTCGGCAGTCGTCTGGGCGCCCGTACCGTCAATCCCTCGGCAGACCTGGACGAAAAAACCCTTCGGGAAATCGCTCACCGCACGGGTGGCGAATACTACCGAGCACGGGATACTGAAGAATTACAGGCCGCCTACGCCGCCATTGCCGCACTGGAACCGGTGGAGCAGGAAGCAGAAAGCATTCGCCCTCGGCGCTCGCTGCTGCACTGGCCACTACTGGCTGCCGCCCTTTTTGCGACGCTGAGCCTGTTGCTGAGAAAACCGGGAGGGAGCACCTGATGTCCGAGCTGCCGTTACTCTCACAACTTTCTCAACTGCACTGGCTGCGCCCGGAGCTGGTCTGGATCGCTCTGCCAATGCTACTGGCGCTGCTGTGGCTGGCCCGCCGCCAGCGCCCACAGCGCGGCTGGCAGCAACATATCGACGCCGAACTGCTGCCCTACCTGCTGGACGACAGTGAACAGCGTCCCCGGCGACTCTGGCCAACCGCACTGGCCGCCTTGATCTGCTGGCTGGCGCTGATGGGACCCAGCTGGGAAAAAGTGCCCAGCCCGGTACTGGAAGACCGGTCCGGACTGGTCATCGTACTGGACCTGTCGCCCTCCATGCTTGCTCAGGATGTTCAGCCTTCGCGACTGGAGCGTGCCAAGTACACGATTCGCGACCTGCTGCGGCTGCGCGCCGACGGCCAGACCGCGCTGGTCGCCAGCGCGGGTGATGCCTTCGTAGTGGCGCCGCTGACCGACGATGGCAACACCCTCAGCACCCTGCTGCCAGCTCTCCACCCCGGCATGATGCCGCTGCCTGGCAGCAATCCTTTGGCAGGACTGACGCTGGCGGCAGAATTGCTGGCACGCGGAGGCAGTGCCAACGGTCATATTCTGCTAATCGGCGACGGTTTCTCGGCCAGCCAGCTAACCGGGCTAAAGGGCTTTGCCCGCAATAGCCAATACCCGCTCTCCATTCTGGCGGTGGGCAGCGAGCGCGGCGCGCCGATCCCCCTGCCGGAAGGCGGCTTTGTCAAAGACAATCAGGGCAAGACGGTCCTGGCCAGCGTGCCCACCGGCCTGATGAAATCGCTGAGCCGCGACAGTGGAGGACAGTATGCCCAACTCGACAGTCAACTGAGCGAGCAGACCCTCAGCACCCTGGCCAGCGGCAGCCGCAATTTTGAAGAGAGCCAGCGGCAGCAAACCATGGAACAGTGGCGCGATGGTGGCGTCTGGCTGGTACTGCTGCTTCTGCCGCTGGCACTGCTGTCTTTCCGTCGCAATGTGCTGCCGCTGATACTGCTGGCAGTCGTCGGCCTGCCGGAAAGCAGTCATGCACTGGACTGGCAAAGCACCCTGAAAACACCAGATCAACGCGGTGCCGCGTTGTTCGACAGCGATCCCGGTTCTGCCGCCACGCAGTTTGTAGACCCGATGTGGCGCGGCAGCGCCCTATACCGTGCCGGTGACTATGCCGCCGCTGCCCAAGCCTTTGCGCAACGCGACTCCGCCGATGCTCATTACAACCGGGGCAATGCGCTGGCCAGAGCCGGCAAACTGGACGAGGCCATCGACGCCTACCAACAGGCGCTGGACTGGAACCCCGATATGGCAGATGCCAAGTCCAACAAAGCCCTGCTGGAACAACTGAAACAGCAGCAGGAACAGCAGGGCGATCAGCAGAATTCCGGCGGCAGCGACGCGCAGGACTCTCAAGACTCTCAAGACTCAGAGAGCAAGCAAAACAGCGACTCACAGGAAAGCGCCGACGACCAGCAGGGCTCGCCCGGCGATCAGCAACAGGATGGCAAGCCGCAGGACGGCGACAAGTCGCCCGACGACAGTGACGCCAGCCAGCCTCAGAGCGATAGCAATGCCGACGAGCGCGACAGCACTGAGCCGTCGGACGACGCGCAAAGTGAGGCACAGCAGCAGGCCCAGCGCGATGCCGCTGCGGAGCATGCCCGCCAGCAAGAAGCCAGTGAAACGGAATCGTCGGTAGCGGAAAAGACAAGCGAGCCCAGTGACGAACAGCTCGACAACAATGCCGCCGCTGGCAGCAGTCAGGAGCCCCTCTCGGAAGAAGAGCAGGCTCAGGAACAGTGGCTGCGCAATATTCCTGACAGCGCCGACCAACTGCTACGCAACAAATTCCAATACCAGTATATGCAGCGCCGTCAGCGCGGCGAACAGCCGGAAGCCGAGAATTATGCGCCTTACTAATAACGCCTTCCCGACCACCCAGCGGCACTGCCTTACCGCGAGTCTGCTGCTTCTGCTCACGCTATTGAGTACGGCTCTGCATGCCGATACCAATGTGCGCGCCAGCGTCGACCGCAATCGCCTGTCGATGGACGAGACGCTGACCCTGAGTCTGACCGCCGACAGCATGCTATTCAGCGAAGAGCCGGAAGTGGCCGCACTGGAAAACGACTTTCATATTCTCAACCGCCAGCAGAGCAGCCGCACCAATATCATCAACGGCAGCATCAGCAGCAGCCGTCAGTGGGACCTGACACTGGCGCCCAAACGCGAAGGCGAGATCACCATCCCCGCCATCCGCATGGGCGACAAAAGCACCCGCCCGCTGACGATCACCGTCACCCGCGCGTCGCAGGGCACCGCCAATCGCAGCAGCGACCAACAAGTCTGGCTGGAAGCCGATATCACCCCGCGCCGAGCGTATGTTCAGCAACAACTGGAGTACACCGTCCGACTGTTCAGCTCGGTGAATTTCCTCGATGCCTCGCTGGAACAGCCGGAAATTGAGCATGCACTGGTGGAGTCACTCGGCGAAAACCGCTATCGGCAGCGGGTGGACGGCCGCGTATATCAGGTCATCGAACGCCGTTATGCCGTTTTTCCCCAGCGCAGCGGCAGCCTCTCGATTCCCGCCCTCACCTTGCAGGCGAGAGTAGAAAGCTACCGGCCCTCGCTGCTGGACCCTGGCCGCCTCGTCATCAAGCGCAGCCCGCCGATGGAAATTCAGGTACAGGCGCCACCGGCCAGCTTCGATGGTGCACTGTGGCTGCCCGCCAAAAATATTGAGCTGTTCGAAGAATGGAGCGACGACCCGGAGCAACTGCAGGCGGGTCAGTCCATTACCCGCCGCGTCGATATCCGCGCCGAAGGGCTAATGGCTGCCCAGCTTCCCAAGCTACCCCCGCTGAATCTGCCGGGCATCAAACTCTACCCGGACCAGCCGGGCTTGCAGAATACGACCGATGAAAGTGGGCTGATCGGGCTGCGCAGTGAATCCACGGCGATGATTCCCACCCAGCCCGGTGACTACACACTGCCCGAGCTGCGCATTGCCTGGTGGAATACCGAGACGAATCAGCCAGAAGTCGCCGTATTGCCTGCCCGCACCCTGCGCATTGCCGCAGCGCCGGGACAAACACAGGATGAAGCGACTCAGCCGAGCATCGTCGCCGCTCCCACGACGGCAGATAACGCAGCGGAAATCGCGCCACGGATACCCGCGGCAACGTCCGCGCAGCTATTCTGGCTATACGGCATTATCGGCGCCCTGCTGTTGAGCAACCTTGTCTGCCTGGGCCTGCTGATTCGCCAGCGACGCAAAAGCCGTCAGCCTGAGCCCCCAACGCCCGGCCAGCAAGCTTCCGGCGCCCGGGAAAAAGCCGCCTACAATGCACTGAAAAAAGCGGTGAGTCAGCGAGCAGATGTCGCCACGCTGCGGCAGGCCCTGAGCGATTGGGGCGATGCCTGGCAGCCGGGTTGCGGCCAGCTGCCACGGCTGGCGATACAGGCCAAGGCGCTGGCGCAATATATCGACCAGCTTAATCGCGCGCTATACGGGAACAAGGAAGGCGGTGATATCGACGGCAAAGGACTGCTCAGTGCCGTGGAAAACTGCCGCCGCGAATCCAAACGCCGGTCGTCCGACGCGCCACTGCCCGGGCTGTACGAGCGACCATTCAGGTCTTAGCCGAGTCGCGGCCACTGACCACCAGTACGCCGCCCAAAATGACCAGACTGATCCCGATCACCGTCAGGCGGTCTGGCACCAAGTGCCAGACCAGCCAGTCCAACAGGCCGCCGAAAACCACACCGAAGTAGCTGGTGGGCGACAGCGCCGAGGCGGACACCAGGCGGTAGGCCCAAGTGTAAAGGACGAAGCAGAGATACATCACTACGCCCATATACAACAGCCAGCCATAGGCCTCAGGCGGCACTTCGCCACCCTGCCAGAGAAAGAAGGGAATACTCACTGCCAGGGAGATCGCAAAATAGTAGAACAGTATGCGACTGCCGGGCTCGGTCGAGGCAAGCAGGCGGGTGGAGATCATCGACACCGCCAGGCCGATACCGGCAAACAGCCCCACCAAATGCCAAATGGTCAGTACTGAAAACCCCGGCCGTAAAACCAAAATGACACCGGCAAAGCCCACGACCAAGGGCAGTAAGCTGCGCTTTGGCACCCGCTCACGCAGTGTCAGAAAAATAAGCAGTGGCACCATCAGCGGCGCGCTGTTACGCAGCAGCGTCGCTTCCAGCAGCGAAATCTTACTCAGGGCAATGAAGTAACAATAGAAACACACCACACCGCCCAGGCCCCGCAGCAGGTGCATCGCCGGGCGCTGGGTATGCAGACTGCCCAGACCTCTGCGCAACAGGCCCGGCAGGGTAAGTAAAAACGAGATCGCGTACTGAGCCACCACGATGGTAGAAACATGAACGCCCATTCCCGACAGGTGTTTCCCCACCGCCGCAATCGTCGCTGTCATGAAAACCGTGACAAGCGCCAGCCCCACACCCAGCAACAGCCGTTTGCGTTCATCGGAAACTGAGGATAGAAGTCGCGCCAAAATGCCCTGCTCAACCGCAAGTAGAAGAAAATGCGCCCGGGGCGCCGAGGGCACACTATAAAGAGACGCGGGCCGGGTGACCAGTCACCGCGGTATCAGCGCGGATAGTGGATGCGAAATTCGCTGCCGCTTTCCCCGTCGCTGCGCAGGCTGATTTGCGCACCGTATTCCTCAAGCAAGCGTTTGACTGCCGCCAGCCCCACACCCAGCCCTGAGGAATCGAAGTATTCAAACAGGCCGAAGACCCGCCGCTGCCGCGAGCAGGGAATACCCCGGCCATTATCGCGCACCAATAGCCCTTGCCCCTCACTGGTGGGCAGCGCGGCAATCTCGATATGGGGTGGCTCTGCGCTGCGAAACCGCAGGGCATTGACGATCAGTTCAGTCAGTACATATTCCATGACTTTCGACGGCAGGGGCGATTCGGGTAGCTGCCCGCAGCTTAGCGTGGCTTTCGCAAGCTCGAGTTCATCGCACAGCTTCTCCCGTACTTTCCCGACAAGCTCGGTCACATTCGACGACGCCTCGGACTCTGTCATCGGCAACTGGCAGTAGCGCAGCAAGCCGGCATTGAGCAACGACACCTTGTCGCTAGCTACGCAGATTTTATCCAGCCACTCTCGCTGGTCTGCACGCAAATTATCCGCCTCGCGTGTTTTGAGCCGGTGACCGTATACATTGATCACTCGCAGCGGCTCAATAAAGCCTTCGGTACTGGCCCGCGACATATCCTCCAGCGCCTGATTACTGGTGGTGAGCTTGGCATTCGCCTGCTCGAGCAGCGTCTTGGTCAGACGCGCCTCGGCCAGCTCGGCCGTTCGCTGATCGACCAGTGCACGCAGGTCTGCCGACAATTTCTCAACCTCCGCCTGCTTGCGATGGTTTTCGGCGACCTCCGCCTGCAGCTTCTGATTCAGCTCCCAGAGCTGGGACATACTGGGTAAGGCCAGTGCCTTGGGCAACAGCGGCCACACCACGATCGCCGTGCCCACCGACACCACCGCGGTAATGGCCTTGATCGTTCCACTGAGCCAGTAAGCGCCGTACCAGACGTTAAGGATATTCACCATATGGGTGGCACCACAGGCAAAAATGAATAACGCGAACATCACAAAGATGTAGTTAAACTTCAGATCGTCGCGGTGGCGAACCAGATAAATCAGCGCAATGGGAATGGTCAGGTAGGAAAGGCTGATCAGCGTATCGCTGGTCACATGCAACCAAACCAGCGAGTCGTTCCACAGATAGCAGTGGCCATGGGGCGGCATTTCCGGCCCCAGGATACTCCGCCAGAAGTCATTCATTTCTGTGTTATGTGCGCTGTGATCAGCCAAAAGAAAGCAGCCCCTAGTGTACGGTCATTATTGTTCGCCGCATTTTCTCGTAGTGGGTGGCTGGGCAGTTATTGGGTCAATTACCTACATCAGCTGCGCTTAACGAGAGCTTGGCCGGATGACTGCTGTCGCCCTCCGGATGGCAAGCGGTGACATCAGCATAGCACTGCTGGATGACCGGCATATCCGCATCGAGGTCTCCGCTGGGCAGACAGGGCTCACCAAAACCGACCTGTTTGCGGCCATAATCCAGAAACACCGGCACCACCGGCACCTGCGCCCCCACAGCAATATGATAGAAACCGCCCTTCCAGCGAGGCACCGCCTTGCGCGTGCCCTCTGGCGCAATGATCAGCACCATATCGTCGGTACCCGCAAAGGTCTCCGTCATCTGCTGAACAACGTTATTCTGGCTGCCGCGATCCACCGAAATCCCGCCCAGCCAGCGCATCAGGCTGCCCAGCGGGCCGACAAATACGCTGTCCTTGACCATAAATCGCGCTTGCCGCCCCAGTGCAGCCCCCAGGCCTACCATCAGGAAAAAATCCCAATTGCTGGTATGTGGCGCCACAACCATCACATATTTCCGCTCGGCTGGCGGCTGAGTGGAGAACGTCCAGCCTGCCAGTCGAAACCCGCCCTGAAAGAGGACGCGAATTAACCAGAGAATACGAGGGTAACTGCAAACGGTTTTGCGCTGCGCAGGTAAAGCTGAAGATGAGTGCATGATGGACATCGTTATTATTGGCTTTTAACACCCCGTGCGGCCACCGGCGACCGTCACAAGTCTCACGCGGCACCCTTGCCCCTTCCGGGTGGCACCGCTATGCTCGCCAAGATAACACATAACAGGCAAGGCGTGACGCAGCACTGTCGACTCACACTCGCCCGTACCGGAGATCTTCGTGTTCAGAATTCGCGCCCTGTTTTACAGCGTTTGCGTCCTGCTGCTCGGCAGCCCGTTTGCCAGCGCTGCCGACGTCAACATCGCCGACCTTACCGTTAACCCTGCCGATGCCGGACACAGCCGCGACAATCGCGAGACATTAAGCTACTTCGGCATGCAGCTTTACTTTGACGACCGCGACGACCTGCTGGACAAGGCGCTGGAGCTCAAAGAGGAAAGCGAGGCACTGGAAGCGCGCTCGCGAGGCTTTCTGTTAATTCCTGGCGACGAACAGGATCTGGTCGCCGCCCTGGAGAATCTCGACGGCGCGATCACCAGTTTGCGTGGTGAACTGGACTTCGTCTTCGCCGGCAAGAAAGACAGTCCGGCCCACTATGTTATGGGCACAGAATTACGTGGCACCGCGCGCTTCTACTATGATCCGGGCGATGAGCAACGGCTGCGATTCGCAAGCATTACCGGCCTGTTCCGCCCTCTGGACCTCGAGTCTTATATGGATGTCGCAGGGGTGATGCACAGCCATTTTGGCCTGAATCTGCATTATCAACTGGAGAACTTCGGCCAACTGGAAATCGGCGTACTCGCCAAGCTTCAGGTCATCAGCCTGCTGGATCGCCGCATTGACTACAACGACTATGAACGCGGCGATGTCTTTGACTGGGGCACCGACATTAAAAATACCGTGCAGCCCAATATCGATCTTGGGCTTCGCAAACAACTGGGACGTGTGGGGCTGCAACTGGTCATCAGTGACCTTTACACCGAAACGCTACGAGGCCACAACGGCCACCGCTATCGCCAGCGCAGCCGTATTCAGGCCGGGTTAGACTACCGCCGCCACTGGGGCAGCCTGCAGATCATGGGCGATGTTGTGCCACGCCCACGTTTTGGTGAAGTTTCTTCTCGCCGGGATATTCGCGTAGATGGCAGCCTGCGACTGACACGCCGCTGGGACCTGCTGCTGGGCTACAACGATGTGCAGGAGCACTACGAACGCAATACCGGCAGCGCCGGGCTGCGCTACACCCTGGGCCGATCGCTGCGTTTTGACATCAGAGGAACCGCCGCGGGCAAACGCGAACTGGGCTTCCAGCTCGGCCTGCAAATGCCGCTGTAGCCCGCGCGGCTCTCAGGCCGCCTCGCGACGGCCACTCACCTCAACCGCCTGCGCTTTGGCGGGAATATGACTCATCGCATGCTCGGTCAGGGCAGTGATCGTCAGCGAAGGATTCACACCGAGGTTGGCACCCAGCATCGCGCCGTCGCATACGTAAAGATTTTCATAGCCGAAAATACGATTTCGGTAATCAATGACGCCTTCCTCTACACTGCGCCCCATCGCCGCACCGCCCATGCAATGGGCCGTGGCGGGAATATTGAACAGCACTTCGGTTAACAGGCTGCCCGCCATGCCACCGAGCTTTTCCGCGGCGTGCTGAGCAAAGTCACTGGCCTCGGGAATATACGCGGGAATACGCTCGCCGTGGCTGACCATGCGCTTGCTGAACGGCCAATACCAGCGGCGCTGGTAGCGCATATCAATATGGCCTTCCAGGGTCTGCATACACAGGAAAATCATCGTTTGCTTTGCCAAACCAAAGGGTACCAGCATGCGCAGCCCCTGCAGCGGTTTGGTCAGTAGCAGACCGAAGATCGTCTTCAGCCAGACCAGAATTCGGGCCGGGCCTTCCGTGCCGCGCGTCATCGCAGTGACCAGCATACCCATGGCATCGGAACCTTCGGGATAGCGGGTGGCCTCGATATGCGTGTGCTCATTCAGATACACACCCGAACCAATGGCAATGCCCTTGTCCATATCGGCGTCTTTCGGCAAGCGCACGCCAATCAGCGATTCGGCATTGGTTCGCACCCGTTTGCCAAGCTGGTCGGAAATCTTCGGCAATGAACCGCTGTCGCGAAGCTTGAAGAGCAAATCCTGTGTCCCCAGCGACGATGCGGCAAAGACCACCGAACGCACCTTCCAGCGGCGACGCTGCCGACGCCACCAACGCGTGCTGGATACTGCTGTCACTTCGTAACCGTCGCGGCCATCCTCGCCCCCCAGCGGCTTAACATCCACCACGCGCATCTCGGGAATAATCTCGGCACCCTGCTTCTCGGCAAAGTACAGGTAGTTTTTGTCCAGCGTATTTTTGGCATCGTAGCGGCAACCCACCATACAGCCCCCACAGCCGATGCAACTGTTGCGATCCGGGCCTTCGCCATCAAAGTAGGGGTCGCTATATCGCTTTCCAGCGGGCTCGCCCTCATCGCCGAAGAACACGCCAACTTGTGTGCGGTAGAAGCTGTCACCACAGCCCCAGTCTTCAGCGATGTCCCTCAAGGCATAATCTGCGGGCCCGAGGATGCGGTTCTCGGTAACCCCCAACATGCGTCGTGCTTCGTCATAATGGCGAGGCATTTCGCGTTGCCAGTCGGCGAGCCCGGCCCAACTGCCTTCTTCCCAGACACTGCGCTTGGGCACCAGCAGGGTATTGGCGTAGGTGACTGAACCGCCACCCACGGCATTGCCCTGCAAAATCAGCACATGGCGAAACCAGCGGATATTGAAAAAGCCACGCAACCCGAGCAGCGGGCGCCACAACCAGCGACGGAAGTTCCAGTTACTGCGAGGCAAATCTTCGGCGTGCCAACGTTTACCGGCTTCCACAACCGCTACCGAATAGCCCTTCTGAGTCAGTCGATGCGCCGACACCGAGCCGCCAAAGCCCGAGCCAATTACCAGATAGTCGACGTCAAAGTCTGTCTGCGCCATGTTTTAAACCCTTTCTTCTACGTTCCGCTGCGCGCTCACCTTGCTCGCGGCACAACTCTTGGAGATACCGTTTCGAGATACTGACAACAGTTGTTGTCACTTTACATCTGACAACACGGCATGTCAAAATTCAGCCATGCCAGAATCCGCTCCCCAACGCCGCCGCAGCTACCGCGGCCAAAGCTCCGATGCCCGCCGTGCAGAGCGGCGACAACTGCTATTGGAAGCCGCCCTCAATCTGATTGCCGAGCAAGGCTACAGCAACGCGACCGTGCGCAATCTCTGCGCGGCAGCAGGGCTCACCGAACGCTATTTTTACGAGTCCTTCAGCAACCGCGAGGCCCTGCTTGGAGAGTTGTATCAGCAGCAGACGGAGATTCTTCGGGAAGCCATGCTCAGCGCCATTCACCGCAGCAACGGCGGCGCTGAACAAGCGGTGAGAGCGGGACTTCAGGCGTTTTTCGAGACCTTGCAGAACTGCCCCTCACTGGCCAGAGTGATTCTGTTTGAAATTTTTGGCGTGAGTAAAACCATGGACGCGCTGTACTACCAAGCGATGGAGGATTTTGCAGCGCTGCTCGGGGAACTGGCTCAGGTATTAGGCATCGCCCGCATTGTGCCACCTGCCAGTGATGCCATGCTCTACGCGGGCTTGGTTGGCGCCGCAGTCCAGATGGCGCGCCGCTGGGTACTGAATGACTACCACGAGAGCCCTGACATACTTGTGGAAAGCAGCCTGCTGCTGTTCATGGCCCTGTCTGAGCAACAGGATGCGCCGCTGTCAGTCGAGCATTAACGTCCTCGTCAGTTCGTCCAGATGCTCGCTGTGCTGCTGCCAGTCTGGCATCAATTCACTCATCAAGGCATAGAATGCGGGGCTGTGGTTCATTTCCCGCAAGTGGCAAAGCTCGTGAACAATAACCATGTCGATGCACTGCGGCGGCGCCATCATCAGTCGCGTATTCAGGCAGATCGCCCGCTGGGAACAACTTCCCCAACGCGAGCGCATCCGGCGGAGCCGCAGTGGTGGCAGTGTCGTTAACCAACTTGCCTGCGCGGCCCAAGCACTCAGACGCGCCTCCAGATACTGCTCGGCGCGCCGGCGATACCAGCGCTGCAACGCCGCCTGAACCGTCTCTGCGCGGTGGTCGCTCACGGCGAGTTCCAGAATACGCGCGGCCTCATCCAGGCGCCCACCGCGCCCCTCTACCAACTGCAAGGTATATGTCTGCCCCAAGTAGAATATGCGATCGCCAGATTGCTGGGGGGCACGAGGCAAGTCCTGCTTGGCGGCGCGCTCACGGCACTGCCACAGCCAGTCCTCATGACGGCGAAGCAGGGCATCGATATCTGACTGCCGCGCCGCAACAGGCGCCCTCACTTCGACGTCTCCTCGCGGAGAAACCAATAGCGACAAGCGGCGCTGGCGTCGTGGATGACGCCTGAGGCAATAGCCCAACGCGCCCGCTTCAAGCAGTATCTGACGCTGTTCCTCAGTGGCTTTCTTGACTGCCACGACTTATACGTCAGCCACACAGGGCGGGAATTCACAGATAAATACCGCACCACCGTCGGGGTTAGCTTCATACCGGATATCCCCCCCGTGCCCTTGCATGATCGATTGTGACACCGACAGACCGATCCCCATTCCGCCCTCTTTAGAAGTCACAAACGGGCTGAAGAGCTGTTCCTCAACCTCTCTTGCCAGACCGAGGCCAAAGTCCCTCACCCTGAAACAGACATGCCCGTCAGCGGGAAAGGTACTGACCTCAACCGGACGGTGACTGTCCGCCGCAGCCGTAGACTCCATCGCATTGCGAATGAGGTTCAAGGCTACCTGCTGAATCTGCACCTCGTCGCCGTAAATGCTGGGCAAGTCGCCCGCCGCCTGCAACACCACCCGCGTGCGATTGACCTTGGAGTCGACTTCGGCAAGGGCCAACACCTCTTTCAGCAGCACATTGAGATTGATTACCGACTTTGCACCCGAGGGCTTCTTCACATAGCTGCGCATGCGCTGGATTACCGCCGACGCCCGTTCAGCCTGAACCCCGATTTTGTTTAACACATCGTCCAGCTTGGCGCGCTTCTCCTCTGGCAAATCGGCCAGCAGGCGGTGTGCGACCCGCGCATAATTGGTCACGGCGGTGAGCGGTTGATTGACCTCATGGGCAATCCCGGCGGCCATTTCACCACCGGTACTCAAACGTTCGATATGGGCAAGATGCTGACGCTGCTGGTCCATTTCATTGCGCGCCTGCTCAAGCGCCCGCTGATTGGCCAGCCACTCACTGATATCACGCAACACCAGCACCGCACCGCCCTCACTGCGCGCGCTGCCACTGAGCGCAACCTGCAGGGGTTTGCCATCCCGGCGCGTCATTTCCGCGTGGTTTTTGCGCAGGCTGACCCCCGCCTCGCAAAGCAGCGACAGGGACTGATTCAGGCCGTCATCGCCGGGAAAAAGATCCAGACCGAGGAGCGGTTCGCCCAGCGCATCGGCTTGAGGCCAACCCGTTAACTCAGCTGCCCGGGCATTCATAGAGCTGACGCGGCCCTCGGCATGAAGACCGAAAATCCCCTCTTCCACCGCATTCAAGATGCGCTGGTTTTCGTCCTCAAGTTCGGTATTGCGCCGCGCCAGAGCCCGCTCCAAACGCTGGAGCTTGATGTGGGTGCGTACCCGCGCCAACACTTCATCGGCCTGAAAGGGTTTGGCGATGTAATCGACCCCGCCGATCGCCAGACCGTGAACCTTGGACTGGCTGTCGGTCAGCGCCGACAGAAAAATCACCACAATATCTGCCGTATCGGGGTCTGCCTTTAATCGCTCACAGACCTCAAAACCGTCCATCCCCGGCATCATCACATCGAGCAGAATCAGCGATGGCTTGGCACGCTTTGCGGTATACAAGGCCGCCTCGCCGTCGCGGGCCGCCAGCAGCCGATACCCACTCCCTTCAAGGGTTTTAAACAACACCTGAAGGTTCGTCGGATTATCGTCAACCAGCAGAATCTGTTCTCCTCCCTGATCACGCGTCATGCAGGCTGACTCCCTCGTCCAGTCCCTCGAACAGCTGCGCCAGCCGTTCAAAATCAAATTCCCTTAACAGCCGTTCCGCCTCATCGCTCAGGGCGGACTGCTGGGGATAACGCCTGCGCAATTGCCCCAGCAATTCGCGCAATCCGGTCACATCCCCCACATCCACAGCTTCCTTTAGTTGCTGAATAAAGGCTTCCGGCAAATCTATCGCGACGCGTACCGGCGTCACCTCCACGGGCTCGTCTGCGGGCTCGACAGGCTCCGCGCGTGTCACCGTTGCTGTCGCTCGGCCGCAGAAACGCACCATGACTTTGTACAGTTCATTCATACTGATCGGCTTCGGCAGGAAATCATCGCAGCCGACCGATCGCGCTTCCGCCACCATGCCTTCATCGGTGGTGGCCGAAGCCATAACAATGTTCACATTCAGCTTCATTTCCTGCTTGATGATGCGGGTTGCCTCCATGCCGTCCATCTCGGGCATACGCAGATCCATCAGCACAATATCCGCCGGGCGTTCCTTCAGCAGTTCAATAACTTCCAGCCCATTGGCAGCCTCGCGAACATCACTGGTAATGTCATCCAACATGCCGAGCAGTACCTGGCGGTTCACCATCACGTCATCGGCCACGATCACTGCCGGATTGCCTGCGATCATGTCACTGCTGAGTTCCTCGCTGCGGCGGCCCGCATCGCCATCAGGCAGGCTCCCGACGCGCTCAACAACAATCAGCGGAATGTGGAAGTAGAAGCAGCTACCCACGCCGACTTTACTGCGCAAGTTCAAACTGCCGCCCATCGCCTCCACCAGTCGCCGACAGATCGACAGACCGAGCCCGGTCCCCTTGCCGTCCTGCGGATTGACCTGTTTGAAGGGTTCGAATACATCGTGCAGCTTCGACTCGGGGATGCCGATACCGGAGTCCGTGACCTCGAAGTCCAGCGTATCCCGCTCATCGCGGACGAATATTTTGAGGCTGACCTTGCCCTTATTGGTGAACTTGACCGCATTGTCGAGCAAGTTCACCAGCACCTGCCGCAGCTTCACCGCATCAAATTCCAGTTCCTGCGGCACGCTGGTATCGATATCGATAATAAATTCCAGGCCTTTTGACTTGGCCCGGTGCCCGACGATATCACCCACACTGGCAATCACATCGTCCAGCTTATTGGCTTCGGGCAAGATATTAATGTTGCCACTCTCGATCTTGGCGAGATCCAGCACATCATTAATCAGATTGAGCAGGTGCTTGCCGCAACTCTCGATGGCGCGCAAATATTCCTGACTTTCTCCCGGCAGTCCCACCTCTTTCTGCAACAGCTGGGCATAACCCAATACGCCGTTAAGCGGCGTGCGCAGCTCGTGGCTGACACTGGACAGGAACTGGCTTTTCGCGTGCAGGGCATCCTCTGCGGAAATGCGTGCATCGACCAGATCCTGCTCCATCCGTTTGCGATCAGTGATATCAATCATAATGCCCATCGCACGCAACGGCTGGTCGCGGTCATCGTTTTCCACCACATCGCCACGGCTGTATATCCAGCGGTAGTTCCCGGCGCTGTCGCGCACGCGAAATTCGACACTGTTGCCCGTGGCCAGCCCTAACCAGCTATCGACCGCCGAGGCAATAATCTGCAGATCATCCGGGCAGGCCACTTCTTTATAAGAGCCAACGGGATGGGGTTTAGAGAGCGGCCGGTATCCCAGCGAGCGGAAAAAGCTGGGGCTCACCATGACGAGGCCAGTACTCAGATCAAGATCCCAGAGGTGATTCTGCGCCGCATCCAACGCCAACTGAAAACGGCGCTCACTCAGCTTCAGCGCGCGCTCAGTCTGCGTACGCTTGTCGACCATGAAATTCGCGTCTTCTGCCAGGCGCTGAAATTCGGCGAATGGCAGACGGTTGACGTCGATAAAGGTCGAGCGCTTGCTGGCGTCGGCAAAAAACTGCTGAAAGATACTGAAGCCATGAGCGCTGCGCTGCGCCAGCCAGCGAGCGGCAATCATCGAGAACAGCATCAGCCCGAAGGCGATCAGCATAATAGACAGGATATGTTCTTCGACTCGCGCCTGCAGTGCAGAGCGCTCATCCAGCAGCTTGGCATTCAGCTCGTCCAGGAAGACGGCCGACCCCAGAACCCAGCCCCAGGGTTCGTAACGACGCAGATAGGAGACCACCGGCTGCGGCTGGTCCGGCTGTTCGTTATTCGGCCAGCTCAACTCGGTGAACAGGCTGTTCTCCTTGCTGTCCATGCGCCGCGCGGCTTCCAGCACACCGGGCATCGTCGTGCCGACGGCTTCGGGGTGATAGCCGTTCACCAATTGCCGCCCCGCGGCATCGACCACAAACAGAATAGAGTTGTCGGTGTCGACCGGCACCGCCGCAATGCGCTCAATCACTTCCTGTTGCACACGGCCAATTTCCGCATGCAGGTAGACACTGGCGCCGATGTAGACATTCAACGGCTCGTAGTAATACACAAAACTGAAGTTGCGCTCACTACCACCACGACTGCTGTCGTTCACCCGGTATTCGACGAAGTCGTAATTTTTCTCTTTGGTCACCGACTTGATCTGAGCGGCAAAAGCCTTGAGCACTTTGGCATCACTCAGCCGCTTGCTGCCATCGGGATGCATCGGGGGCAGAATATCCTGCCCATCGCCGCCGAATAGAAAGAAGAAGCCGTTATTATCGTGAAAGCTGAGGGCACCCATGGTGGTGCGAAGACGATTGAGCAGCTCGTTGCGACTTTCCCCTTGAGACTCTTTGCGGGTGTTTTCCAGCAGCGACAACCCCACCGCCAGTTGCTGGCGCAGATCGTTGTAAAGCTGACGGTTCAACTGCGTGCGCCGAAACTCGAGGTATTCGACGGCCTTGTCCACTTCCCGGCGCAGCAGCTCCCGGCGCGTCTCAATATAGTTATTGCGCCAATCTTCACTCTGCTCGGTATACTGCTCGTATTCTTTGGCGATCCAAATATAGCCGAGAATTGCCAGCGGAATCGCCGACAGCGCGACCAGGCTGAGCAGGTAGATTTGTACTAAACTGCGCTTCGGTTTCATGCGCACCCTATGCTGTTGTTTTAAGCCGCCATCTGGCGCATATCGCCAAAGCTTATCGGCTCAATTGGCAGTCCGCCAGTATCGGGGGGCTAAATTCGCAAATAGGCTGGTCAATGGCCCTGCGTTTCCGCTAATCTGAAAGCAATAACATCGAACGAGCAAGGACGGAATAATGACCAAAGAAGCTACTGTCTACCTGGTAGAAGACGACGACGCGGTTCGCGACTCGCTGCAGATGGTGCTGGAGTCCGTAGGCTACCACGTAGCGGCCTACTCCCGCGCTGACAGCTTCCTTGAAGAATTTTCTACCGATATGGCCGGCTGTCTCGTGCTGGACATCCGTATGCCCGGTATGAATGGTATGGAGCTGCAGCGTCAGCTGAACATGCGAAACTCGATTCTGCCCATCATTTTTGTGACTGGCCACGGTGATGTGCCGATGGCTGTCGAAGCCATGCAGCGCGGCGCGGTGGACTTTGTTCAGAAGCCCTACCGAGAAGAAGAACTGCTGGGCAAAATTCAGCAGGCCATTGCCGCGGATACCGAAAACCGCGCCGAACTCGATGCCAAACACAAAATCATTGAGCGCCTGGCCGAACTGACGCCACGGGAAAAGCAGGTCATGGAGCTGATGATCGAAGGTAAAGCCAATAAGGTGATTGCCTACGATCTGGATATCAGCCAGCGTACCGTCGAGATTCACCGCGCGCGCGTTATGGAGAAAATGGGTGTGCGCTCACTGGCTCACCTGGTGCGCATGGTCATGGCCGCTGAAGACAACAACAGCACCCAATAATCTTACTCAACCACTCCCTCTCAAGCATCCCGGCTCAGCCATCCCCACTTAGCAAGGCATCGATGCGCGCCAGCGCATCGAGCAAGCCCGCGACTGGCAAGCGCTGTCCTCGATAAAACTCTTCCGCCATAGGCGTAATACTGCAGGCACCCGGCAGTGCTTCCTCCTGCTCGATCAGAAAGCGAATGCGGGGGATAAAAATGAACTGCAGCCACTGATTAAACCGCAAGGTATCCACCGCAAATGGCTGCTCACTGCGCAGCGCTTCGACGGGGGGTGAGACCCGATCCCAGTGGCCGATGCCACGCAACTCCGCTTCAATATCTATCAGGGTGGCGGCAATTAATGCGTCGTGTTCCATCGCTATTCAATACGCTGCTGGTAGGGCGGCATTGAGTCCAGCATCTGGCGCCCGTAGCGCCGGGTCACAATGCGCCGATCAAGAATGGTGATGCGGCCGCGATCCGATTCACTGCGCAGCAGGCGGCCGCTGGCCTGTACCAGCTTGACCGCCGCATCAGGCACAGTGATCTCCATAAAGGGGTTGCCGTTGTTGCGACTGATCCACTCTGCCAACGCCTCTTCCACGGGGTCTTCCGGCACCGCAAAGGGGATTTTGGCAATCACCACATGGCTGCAATACTTGCCGGGCAAATCCACACCTTCGGCAAAGCTGGCCAGACCGAAAATCACACTGCCCTTGCCCTCATCCACGCGCTGACGATGCTGGCTGAGAATTTCGTGCTTGGGTAACTCCCCCTGCGCGACAATCAGACGCCGCAAAGACAACGGCACGCCTTCCAGCACTGCATTCAGCTGGCGACGGGAAGCGAACAGGACGAGACTGCCCTCATCCTTATTCAGCAGTTCGGGGAGCATCTCAATCAGTGCCTCGGTGTGGGCCTCGGCATCCCCCGCATCGCAGGCCATGGAGGGAATGTATAACTCACCCGCCTCAGCATGCTGGAAGGGACTGGGCACCACCTCAAAACTGGCATCCTCATACAGCCCCGCCCGCATACTGAAACGCTTGAAACTGCCCAGCGCGGTCAAGGTGGCCGACGTCAGCACCGCGCCATAACAGCGAGACCACAGGGACGATTGCAAGGTTTTCGCGGCCAGAATCGGACTGCTGTTAAGCTCCATATCCATCAGGCCTTGCCCCGCTTCAACCAACGTCAGCCAGCGGGCAATGGGGGGCTTCTCCTTGCTGGTATCACTGGCGTAAGACTGCCACAGCGCCAGTATGGTCTGGCAACGAAAGCGCATGGCAGAAACATCGGCCAGCCACTGCTCCAGCTCATCGCGTCGCTGCTCTAGCGTCCCCTTGTCCAACCCTTCCTGCAGCGTTTCAATCAATCCTTCCGTATGCTGAACCAGCGCACCAAATGCCGCTCGCAGCTCGCGCGCCAGCGCGGCCAGCTCAGCGGGAACCCGACCATCTTCAAACCGACGCAGTTTTTTCCCCTGCCGCTCTCCGGCATCGTCGAGCAAATCCACCAATTGGCTGCGCAACGGCTGCATGCCCTCGCGCGCGGCAATCAGCAGATTAAGTAACGATTCAAACTGCCCTCGCAGCGACTTCTGCATGGCAGGCAAGGCCAGGATCGGTGCTATTGAACGCTCCGCCTGCTCCAGCCAGCGCTCACTGGCACCCAGCCGGAAGCTGGCACTGAAATGGTTAATGACTTTATCCGGCAGGTGGTGCGCCTCATCAAATACGTAGATGCACTCTTCCGGCGGCGGCAGAATCGCCCCCCCTCCCAGCGCCAGATCCGCGAGTACGAGGTCATGGTTTGCCACAACCACCTCGGCCTGCGTCATCGCTTCCCGCGCTTTGAAAAAGCTGCACTGTTTAACGTGGCTGCAACGTCGCCCGCCAC
>Ga0208568_1000057_pt1 | contig 54486 bp, 46 predicted proteins | sample DeeseametaMP2969_FD_184165 | JGI IMG/M metagenome (GOLD analysis project Ga0208568, IMG submission 184165) | Marine microbial communities from the Deep Atlantic Ocean - MP2969 (SPAdes) | ecosystem: Environmental > Aquatic > Marine > Oceanic | place: South of Funchal, North Atlantic Ocean... | reverse complement strand
ATCGCCCCCAGCAAATAGCGATCAATCGGCGGCAGCTCCTGCCCGGCCGTTTTGCGTTGCTCGTGATCGCGGCGGATTCTGCGCAACAGCTCACTGGCATCACGCAGTTCATCGTAGCCATTTGCCAGTTCCAGTCCGCCACTGAAAGCCTCAAAGCGGCGCGCAAGCGCCAGCCCATCGCGGCCATTTTCCACCTTTGCCAGCGCCGCCTGTGAGGCGGGAAAGTCATAGACGAGAGTGAGTTCTTCAGGGTCGAATGCCGCTTCCACAACCGTGGACATCAACAGTTGTAACCACATGTCCCGATCGTCGCTGTCGAAGTTCAGCTCCAGATGTCCGGCCGCGCAATCGCGTAAGGCATCCACCGAGGCGGTAAACGGGTCCAGTCCCGCATGTTCGACAAATGCCTGCCGATAACTCACATCCCGGCGAGGACGCTCACCGATCAGGGTGTTGATGAGCGCGACGACCTCATCCATCAAAGCTGGCAGCGGCATATCCGGCCGGTACCATTCAAGCATGGAGAATTCAGGGTTGTGACGCCCCCCGCGCTCACCGCGACGGAACGCTTTGCAAAGCTGATAGATCGGCCCGCTACCCGCTGCCAGCAGGCGTTTCATGGCAAATTCAGGAGAGGTTTGCAGGTAGAGAGGATGATCGCCCGACAGGGGATCGGTCGCCGCAATAGCGTCAATATTCGGATCAGTGACCGGCGCGGAGGCCAACAGCGGTGTTTCCACCTCCATCACCCCGCGCGCCGCAAAGAACTGCCGAACCGCCATCAGCAGTTCGGCACGGCGCCCCAGCGCAGCCAGCGTTGCAGTGGGACGCCAGTCGCGCAATTAGCTTTTCACCCGGCTAACGTATTCACCACTGCGGGTGTCAACACGAACGACTTCGCCCTGACTGATGAACAAGGGCACTTTGACCACAGCGCCCGTGCTCAGGTGCGCAGGCTTGGTACCACCTTGGGCGGTATCACCTTTCAGGCCGGGGTCAGTTTCCACAATTTCCAGCTCGACAAAGTTGGGCGGAGTAACCGACAGCGGCGCGCCGTTGTATAGGGTCACGGTGCACAAGTCCTGCTCTTTCAGCCACTGCGAGGCATCGCCTACGGCTTTGGCATCGGCCTGAACCTGCTCGAAATTATTGGGGTCCATGAAGTGATAGAATTCCCCGTCGTTGTAGAGGTATTCCATTTCATGATCCATCACATCGGCACCTTCCAGCGATTCCCCGGATTTGAAGGTCCGCTCCCAAACACGGCCGGTGTTGAGGTTGCGCATCTTCACGCGGTTGAAGGCTTGGCCCTTGCCGGGCTTTACAAATTCATTATCCAGAATTGAGCAGGGCTCACCATCGAGCATCACTTTCAATCCCGAACGAAATTCGTTGGTAGAATAGACAGCCATGATTATCCTCAGCGACTGGGTTTACGCGTAATTGAAAAAGGGCAACATGATACCTCTTAACGCGCCATATTGGCAGACTGCAGATTGGCAGGAACAGTACCGCTCAATGATTCGCGACCCGCAGCAACTGTTCGAGCGTTTGCAGCTAAACCCGGAGGAGCGCCCGGACCTCAGTGCGGCGCTGCGAAGCTTTCCCCTGCGCGTGACCGAGGCCTTCGTCGCCAAGATGCAAGTCGGCGACTGGGAAGACCCCCTGTTGCTGCAGATATTGCCACAGCAGGCCGAGGTCGACGTTACACCCGGCTACAGCGACGACCCCCTCGACGAGGCCAGCGCCAACCCCATACCCGGGCTAATCCACAAATACCACGGGCGGGTGCTGCTGATTACCAGCCCGGCCTGCGCGGTTCACTGTCGCTATTGCTTCCGGCGCAATTTCCCCTACAACGACAACCGGCCCAGCCTGGCAGACTGGCAGCAGGCCATCGACTATCTTGCCGGTCACCCGGAAATCAGCGAAGTCATCCTCAGTGGCGGTGACCCGCTGTCACTGCCCGATGACTATCTGGCCAGTCTGCGCGACCGACTGGCCGCCATCGACCACGTCACCACCCTGCGCCTGCACACCCGCATGCCGCTGGTGTTACCGGCCAGGATTACCGAGACGCTACTGGACAGTCTCGAGCACCCAAGGCTGCAGACGGTCATAGTGATCCACAGCAATCACGCCAATGAACTGGATAGCCACAGCGAAGCCGCCCTCCTCGCCTTGAAGCACCGGGGGTTTACACTGCTCAACCAAAGCGTGTTATTGCGCGGCATCAATGACAACGCCGACACGCTATCTGCGCTGAGTCGACGTCTATTCGCCTGTGGAGTGCTACCCTACTACTTACACGTCTTGGACAAAGTAAACGGCGCCAGTCATTTTGAGCGCAGCGACGAGGAAGCCGTCGCGCTCGCCGAAGCGATGCTTGCCCGACTACCGGGCTATCTGGTGCCCAAACTGGTTCGGGAAGAACCCGGGGCTCTAAGCAAACGCCCACTTGCGCTATGATGGTGTAACGCGTAGAAAACAATTCTGAGCAGCCATCGATATTTATCGCCCTGTCATAAAAAAGCGGACGACAATGAACAGCACCTCCAGCCTGTTGGTACCCTTGCCAGAAATCAATCGCCATCAGCACAGCCTGTTTGTGCTGAACGCCACTGTTGTGGGCAAATGGCTGGATACGCTCCCCCGCGCCAATCTCGGCGAGACGACCCGGCGCCTCTACCAGGCACTGGGCGAATTAAGTCACGTTCGCTGCAAAGGCAAAGACCGCTTCGATATTCTCGAAAAATTTAGACCTCATGTGCACTACATCACCGACGGCCTCGCTCAGCATTACCTGAATAAAGCCATCGTACTGCCGGAAAAAGCGGAAAAAATTGTCCTGCTGGCCGATACGCTCAACACCGTATTCGCGCAGGGCTACTGTCAGGCATTCATTGCCATGGAGCTGGAATCACGCCTGCTCAAGCCCAAAGAGACGATGGCGGCCTGCCTGCATCGGGCGATGACCGAACACGCGTCGGTACTGCTGCGAACCTACCAACTGTACCGCTCACCAGGTTCGCGCTTCTGGCTGAACCTGCACAATATTTTCCACGCCGCTCAGCTCCACAAACTGGAGCGCGCGAAAATCAGTGACAAGTCCCGGGGCAGCGGCACGCTCGAACAAGCCTACCTGCGACCATTGATGCTCGCCTGCAGCCGCTGTCATCAGATGCCACAGCGGTATATGGAGCAGGTATTTGTTGGCTTGAACTACTGGACGGCGCATGTCGAGCTGCGCAACAAGGGCCTGGAGAGCTGTGTCTTCCTGTTAGATCCGGAAGAAGATCGCCCACCGCTTTACCGTGAACTGGCCAACCGGGCTCCGGCACCCGGCTGGCTGGGCATCGATACTCGCGCACTTCAGGGTGGCAGCGCCAAATTACTGCACCTGATTCCTCCTTCCTCGCAGGGCAAGTCCATTAAAATGCCGGAGTCGCTGCTGGCACAGCTCAGTATCGCCTGGAGCGCAGCGACGGTCCGTGCTTCTGAACGCATCCCCTGCAATGAAACAGCGCTGATCACCGTGGGCATGAACCCCACACATTATTACGCCGCAAATCAAATGCCGTTCGAGCAGTTCGAAATCGACGGCAATGATGCCCACCTCCGCCCGGATCCCTACAGTGGAAAAACACAAGAGGGTGACCCCTGGTCGCAGATAAGCAGTCACGACACTCGCGAAGTGGAAGGAGAAACACTACCGACCTGGGGCGTCAGTCGTCATGGTTCGGCGGAAATCGAAAATATTGACTACCGCTTACCCCAGGACAGCCCAGCAACCGGGAAAGCAGAAGCCCAGTACAGCTACCTGCGCGCCCGGCTCCTCGACAGCAGCAGCAATGGCTATCGGATCGAATGGCCAGATTCACCAACCCTGCGCATTCGTACAGGGGAGGTCATCGGCATCAAAACCAATGACTACGACAGCTGGCGTGTTGCCATCGTCCGCTGGCTGCGCAGTGATGACAGCCATCAGATGGGTGTGGAAGTCGTGGCCTCAGCCGCAACGTCCTACAGCGCCCGACCGGTTCAGGCCGGGCTGCCTGTCGAAGAGTTTCAGCGTGCACTACTTATTCCCAGCGACCCGCAAAACAACGATGCTCGCATCATGCTTACCAGCACGGCGTCATTCTCTGCCGGGCAGACCGTCGAGCTCGTGCGACCCGGCCATGTTATGCGCATCAAGCTTGGCGACTGCCTCGACAGTTCAACCGCATTCAAGCTATTCAGTTACCGGGATCAAGGACGCACCCCGCCAGTAAGCGAAGGAAAGCTCACCGCGTCACACAGCGATGATGAAGGCGAAGCCGACTTCCACAAAATATGGGATATTCTGTAGAGACAAGCGCCTGTATTGCGCTCAGTATCTGAGGCACTATGACCCGTAATTCTGCCAACAAACTGCTGTTCATCGGCCTGTCGGACGACGACGCCGAGGACATCGTCAGCACCTTTCGCCGGGCGGGTAAGGTTGCGCATACACGCAGTATCAGCGATGGGCCACAGCTGGAAAAGCTGCTCGGCGACGAGCGCTGGGATCTCATTTTCTTCGACGCCATGCGCTCCAGCCTGCCGATTGAGCAATGCGGCAAAATTTTGCGGCACCTGAGCTGTGATCTGCCTCTTATCTACCTCAATGACGACGAGGGGCTTCCACTGCCCGATGAGGCAGTGAGCCTGATTCTCAGCAGCCACAATCGCAGCCGCTTGTTCATGCTGGCACAGCGGGAACTGCAGGCCCTGGAAACCCGCCGCGAGCTAACCGCCACGCAACAGGCACTGCAGGAAGAGCAGCAGCGTAACAGCCTGCTTCTTAATACCCACCAGGACGCGGTTTGCTACATCACCGACGGCATGATCATCTATGCCAACGAACTGTTCTGCCAGCGCATGAATCAGGAAGAGCTGGACGGTTTTCCGATTGTCGACCTGATCGCCAACAAGGATCAGGAGCGCTTCAAGAACGCACTGAAAAAACAGTCGCAGACAGATCAGGGCACCCAGTTTGAAGTCAGCTTTGTCGATGCTGACAATCAGGAGTTCAAAGCCAGTATTCACTGCGACAATGCCAGCTACGATGGCGAGGCATGCATTCAACTCACCCTGCATGACAATTCGACGGAAGCAGCCACTGGCCACCTCGACCCGTCCACGGGACTGGCTAATCGCCGGTACTTCCAGCAACTGCTTCAGGACTTTGTCGACACCCAGCGCAACAGCAACAGCGCGCTGCTCATTCTCAAGCTGGATAACTTCAGCAAGCACCGCCATGACCTCAAACTGTCCGGCATGGAGCTGCTGCTTGAGCACCTCAGCGAGCGCATCCAGGCACTGTTGCCGGCACAACACTACGGTCGCATCACCGATGACATGATTGCCGTGATCGCACACCACGTACCCAGCCAGCGTGCGCTGGAAATGGCTAACGAACTGCTTAGAGCCATCGAGGGGGAAATTTTTGAGGTGCGGAAACAGTCTCGACAGTGCACGTTGAGCGCAATTATTCTGCCCATCAACCACCTCACGGCGCCGCACGCGGCCTCGCTAATAGATAATGGCTACGACAGCCTGCAGCGACTGACACAATCCGGCGGCAATCACGCCGAGATTTATCACCGGGATCGCCAACAGCTTCAAAGCCGGGGCAGCATCAGCGACGTGGTCGATGAAGCCTTCGCCGACGAGCGACTGCAAATTTTATTTCAACCGATCATTAACCTCAGTGAGGCCGACGGCGATTACTACGAGTCGTTTCTGGATATTCGCGACTGGCAGGAAGGCGAAGTCACCGCCGGCGAAATGCTTCGCGCCATTGAGGGCGACCCCGGCAACAACAAGCTCGATCGCTGGATCGTGGTCGAAACCACCAAACAACTGGCCAAACGCCGCAGCGATGGCGACGACATCAATCTGACGATCAATCTCAGCGGCAATGTCTTTCACGATGAAGAGTTCTGCTCCTGGCTGGGCGTTGCGATGAAAGCCGCTGGTCTGCCCGGCAGGGCCGTCACTCTGCAATTCAGCGAAGAGAGTATTGCCAGCTCACTCAAACCGGCACTGGACTGCTGTCGGCAGCTGGCAGACATGGGTGTAGGCGTGGCCGTGCGCAACTTTGGTCGCAGCAAGGGTGGCAATAAATTCCTTCAGCATGTGCAGCCGCGCCTGATTAAGCCCGGCGTGCGCAAAACTGACAGCCTGAGCACCGAAGAAATTCGCGACATTATTGAAGGCGGACGCCGCCTGAACAGCCGGGTATTGATCCCCAATGTGAGCAGTGCCGCCAGTCTGGCCGTATTGTGGCAGCTGGGCCCCGACTTTATTCAGGGCAGCTATGTGCAGGATCCGTCGCCGGAGATGAGCTACGAGTTCGCGACGTTCGGCTGATGCGGTGAAGTGAGACGGTCACTGATCCCCAGCAAATAAAGAATGCCGTCCAAGCCCAATGTCGAAATCGACTGTTTGGCATTTTCCCGCACAATCGGTTTGGCCCGGAATGCAATCCCCAGACCGGCAATGCTCAGCATGGGCAGGTCGTTGGCACCGTCACCGACCGCGATGCACTGCTCCATATCAATGCCTTCCTTGCGGGCAATTTCCTGCAATAGCTCGGCCTTACGCTGACCATCCACCACCACACCACTGACCTCGCCGGTGACTTTGCCATCCTGGATAGCCAGCTCGTTGGCATAGACGTAGTCGATTCCCAAGCGCTCCTGCAAGAAGCGCCCGAAGTAGGTAAAGCCGCCCGACAGAATCGCCGTTTTATAGCCGAGACGCTTGAGCGTCGACACCAGGCGCTCGGCGCCTTCGGTAATCGGCAGAGCCTGCGCGATCCCTTCGAGCACGGACTCGTCCAGCCCCTTGAGCAAAGCCACCCGCGCGGCAAAGCTCTCTTTGAAATCAATCTCGCCGCGCATCGCCCGCTCGGTGATTTCCACCACCTGCTCACCGACTCCAGCAGCCCGGGCCAGCTCGTCGATCACTTCCGCCTCGATCAGCGTGGAGTCCATATCGAAGGCCACCAGGCGGCGGGTGCGCCGGAACATACTGTCTTCCTGATAGGCAATATCGATATCCATGGCGCTGGCCAGCTGCAGCAGCTCCCGGCGAAAGTCTGACGCATCCACCAGATTGCCCCGCACTGACAACTCCACCGAGGCCTTGGCTTGCTCGTCGACGCCTTCAAGTGGCACGCGCCCCGACAAGCGATCAATACGGTCGATATTCAAACCATAGCGAGACACAATCTCGGTCACCCGGGCAATGTGCCGGGCACTGATCTTGCGCGCCAGCAGCGTGACGATATGCCGCTGCTTGCCCTGCCCAGCCACCCACTGCTGATAACGCTCGGCCTCAACCGGGAGAAAGCGCACCTGCAACTGCATTTCATGGCAGCGAAACAGTACATCTTTGAGGATGCTCGCCGCTTCAGTGCCCGCTGGCAGTGACACCAGCAGCCCCAGTGACAGGCTGTCGTGAATCACCGCCTGACCAATATCAAGCACCGTCACCTCGTGATCGGCGAGAATACCGGTAATCGAGCTGGTCACGCCGGGGCGATCGTCGCCGGCGATATTGATCATGATGATTTCGTTCACACTGCCCCCTTGGTTTGCGCGCTATTGTAGCGGGACTGCCGGTTTCGCCCAAGCACACCATGCGCGAAAGGCCACAATTTCACAGCTGTGCGAAGAAGCCTGCCTACCGCCGCTGCAGGCTTGCTATACTCGCGCCAGCAACCTCACTCTTCAGCCCGGGAACACGCCATGCTGAAACAGCTTTTACGCCTGCCACTGTCCGCCAAATGTGGCTTGGTAGCCGCTCTGATCTGCGCCCTGGCAGGGCTGACGCTGCTGATTACCAGCATGACCGCAAGCAAACAGATTCTGCTGGAAACGACTCGCCTCATAGGCCAGCAGTGGACAAATCAACTGGCTTCACAGAGCCAGCAGTCGCTGCTGCGCAATGACCGCGTCAGTCTGCAGGCCATTTTGCAGGACTATATCAACAGCCCATTGATCGTCTACGGCAGCATCAAAGACAGCCGCGGCAATGCGCTGGCGGAAGCCGGCGTGCGCAGCGAACAACACCTGCACTACCAGGCGGGTGTGGCAGCCGACGGACGCCTCGGGCAGGTGGAGCTGTCGCTGAGCAGCGAATTGATCGGCAATGAAATTCGCGACCTCGGCAAAACACTCCTGCTGCTCACCGCGATTCTCTGCTGCCTGAGTTATGCGCTGCTGGCCGTCCCTATGCGCAATATCGAACGCCACATCCAGCATGCGCGCCAACGACTGGCGCAACCCATGCAGGATGACGTAAGTGATTATCCCGGTGAGGACTGCCTGGGAGACTTACTCGACGAAATTCACAATCCACAGATTCGTCTGATGCAGGCCGACGACTACCGCTACCGCGACTATGTGGTATTGCACTGCCAATGGCAGGCCTATGACGATCTGAAACAGAAGATGAGCCCGGCACACTTTGCCGAACAGATTGATACCACCTATGCCCGCAGCGAGGCCATCGCCCGCCTCTACCATGGCGAATTAATGCTGCGTCGCCACCACGCCATTACTCTGCGGTTCTTTGAACTGGAAGACTGCGACCCGCCGTTGTTCCGGGCGCTGTGCGCCGCCGACCTGCTGCAAAAGCTGGATCGCAGCCTGAAAATTCGTCCGGGTATTGCGCGCATTTGCGAACAGGGTGCCCCCTGGCAAATTGCAGCGAAAGAGTGTGAGACGGTAGATCAGCTGCACGACATTACCGCGAGCGGGCAGGGTATCTGGCTGGATGACAACTGCCGTCATCACGAGCGACTGGATGCCTGGGTAAGCTGCCGCGGCAATCGCGTCGGCAGCCTGAAACCACCCTACGACGAGCTGCTCAACCGCCAGCACATGCAGTTGAAACAGCTCAGTCTGAGTCAGCTCAAAAACGACATGTCGTCTGAAGAAACCGAAGACGCTTAGGCGCCCGGCACTAACTCCAGTCCGTCGACTTTCTGGAAACCTCTGGGCAGTTTGTGGCCGCGGCGGCCGCGCTCACCCAGATAGTGTTCCAACTCGGACAGTTTCAGTGTCAGGTGACGCTTGCCCGACAGCACCTTAATGCTGTCTGCGGAACCCATCACCGCCATTGCCACCAGCAGTTCTTCGCGGCTGGCCGCTCGCGCCGAGGGAATTCCCAACAGCTTATTGCCCTTGCCGCGCGCCATGATCGGCAGATCGCTGGCCGGGAACACCAACATGCGGCCTTCGCTACTGATCACCACCACATAATGCTCGTCAATGCCCCCTACGGGCACGGGCGATATCACCCTCGCCCCCTTGGGCAAACTGAGCGTCGCCTTGCCCGCTTTGTTCTTGCCGTGCAGCTCACCCAGTTTGGCGATAAAGCCATAGCCCGCATCAGAGGCCAGCAGGTAATGGCTGTCATCGCCCCCCATCAGCATGCCTTCAAAGCTTACCCCTGACGGCGGATTGATACGCCCGGTCAGCGGCTCGCCCTGCCCCCGCGCCGAGGGCAAATTATGCCCGGGTAGACTATAGCCACGGCCGGTACTGTCGAGAATCAGCACCGATTGATTACTGCGTCCGCGCGCGGCCAGCTTGAAGCGATCACCGGATTTGTAGTTCAGCGCTTCTGGGTCGATATCATGGCCCTTCGCCGCCCGAATCCACCCCATTTCAGACAAAACGACGGTAATCGGTTCGGCCGCCACGATGTCTTCTTCGGCAAAGGCCCGGGCTTCGTCACGCTGCACCAGCGGCGAACGGCGATCGTCGCCGTACTCCTCGGCGGTGGCGGTCAATTCCTTGCGCAGCAGGTTCTTCATGCGGCGCGTCGAGCCCAGCGTCTGCTCCAGGTCATCGCGCTCTTTGGAAAGCTCGTCCTGCTCACCGCGAATTTTCATTTCTTCCAGTTTCGCCAAGTGGCGCAACTTCAGTTCCAGAATCGCTTCAGCCTGAATATCGCTGATACCAAAACGCGCCATCAGCACCGGCTTGGGCTTGTCCTCTTCACGAATGATGGCGATGACTTCATCAATATTGAGGAAGGCGACCAGCAGGCCATCGAGGATATGCAGTCGCTTGAGCACTTTATCCAGACGGAATTCCAGACGGCGCCGGGTAGTCTGGGTGCGAAACTCCAGCCACTCGTTGAGAATGCGATCCAGACTTTTTACCTGCGGGCGACCATCAATGCCGATCATATTCAGGTTAACCCGGTAGCTGCGCTCCAGATCGGTGGTCGCAAACAAGTGGTTCATCAGCGACTCGGCATTAACGCGATTCGAGCGCGGCACAATCACCAGCCGCGTTGGGTTTTCGTGGTCGGACTCGTCGCGTAAATCCACGACCATCGGCAGCTTCTTGGCCTGCATTTGCTGAGCGATCTGCTCCAGCACTTTGGAGCCCGAGGTCTGGTGCGGCAGCGCCGTCACCACAATATCTTCCTGTTCGCGATGCCACACGGCGCGCATTCGCAATGAACCGCGACCGGTCTCGTACATCTTGCGAATATCTTCCGGCGGCGTGATCAACTCAGCATCGGTCGGGAAATCCGGCCCTTTCACATGCTCACACAACTCGGCAACACTCGCTTTCGGCTCATCGAGCAGTCGCAGGCAGGCACTGACCACCTCGCGAAGATTGTGTGGCGGAATATCCGTCGCCATGCCCACAGCAATGCCGGTGGTGCCATTGAGCAGAATATTGGGCACCCGTGCAGGCAGTGTCGCCGGCTCGTCCAACGCACCGTCAAAGTTTGGCACCCAGTCCACCGTGCCCTGCCCCAGCTCGCTGAGCAGTACTTCGGCATAGTTCGTCAGTTTCGACTCGGTATATCGCATGGCGGCGAAGGACTTGGGATCATCCGGTGACCCCCAGTTCCCCTGACCGTCAATCAGCGGATAACGGTAGGAGAAATCCTGTGACATCAGCACCATGGCTTCATATACCGCGCTGTCGCCGTGGGGGTGGAACTTACCGATAACATCGCCCACGGTGCGCGCCGACTTTTTGTACTTGGCGCTGGCCTTCAGACCGAGTTCGCTCATGGCATACACAATGCGCCGCTGCACTGGCTTCAGGCCATCGGCAATATTCGGCAGCGCGCGATCGAGAATGACGTACATGGAGTAATCCAGATACGCCTTCTCGGTGTAGGACTTCAGGGGAATCTGCTCGACGCCGTCGGCACCGATCACAATATTGTCTGACATAAATACGGGTTACTCTTTCTCGATATTCACTGAGAGATGACAGATCCGCTCATACGTGTAATTACGAAGCGTTTTGCCAGGCACAGCGACCTATACTGGCTCCACATGATGCGGAGGGTTGCGACATGGCAGTATCAAAAGTAGTGACGTTATCCGATTACCGGGAAAACGCACAACAGATGCAGATCGACGACATTAGCGCACAGGCGTTCCTGTTTCTACAGGAACAGGCGCAAGAGAACAATGTTCCCATGCGAAAACTGTTGATGGAACATTTGTTGGGCATCGCCTGCGTCGTAAAAGCCGTCGAGGGCCTGGACGAAGCCCAGAACTGGCTGGCGCTGATCAGCGACGAACTGGATCAGGAACTCGCCAATTAACCGTGCCGCGCACTACTGCGCGGTCGTTTTGCGTTTACCACAGCGTTCACAGCGATATACCGTGACCAAACGCCCCTGCTTCACATCAAACTGACTGTTCTTTTCAACTTTCCACTTATGATGCCCTTCCCGACACAGACTACTCTGTGCCGTCGGCTTCCGTTTTCGCGGGCCGAATTTCACTACCTCGCCCATTTTCCACTCCGTCTTTAGTCGGCCCGGTCTTCAGCGCTATCCCGGCCGGGAATCTGGCGGTACTATACGCGCCTTGAACACGCCATCAGACAGATTATTTCAGGGGGAGCAATGCAGATCGACAAAAACAGCGTGGTTGCCTTTCACTACGAACTGCGCGACAGCAGCGGCGACGTACTCGAAAGTAACTTTGACGAAACCGCTACGCTGTATCTACACGGCGCCAAAAACATTCTCCCCGGCCTGGAAAAAGCCTTTGCGGGACGGGAAGCCGGCGAAGAATTCGAAACCACGCTACCACCCGAGCAGGCCTATGGCATTGTTCAGGAAAATCAGCGTCAGCGCATCCCCGCCAAATACCTGAAACACGAAGGCAAACTGAAGCCCGGGCAAATCGTCCGCTTCAATACTGACCAGGGCATGCGCACGGCCACCGTACTGAAAGTCGGGAAATTCTCTGTCGATATCGACAGCAACCACCCCTTGGCAGGCAAAACGCTCACCTTCCGTATTCGGATCGACAGTGTGCGCGAAGCCACCGCCGACGAACAAGCCCACGGCCACGCCCACGGCGAAGGTGGGCACCAGCACTAATCTGGTGGAGCCCACTGCCTCAGGCTGCTGGCAATAAAGTCCAGCAGCGCCTCCCGGCCTTCAGGGCGTTGAAAGGTTTCAATATGCCCGCCATCGTAAAGAAATAATTGCTTCGGAGCTTTCGCCGCCGCATATAAACGCCGCGCATGCTCAACGCCAATCACCGCGTCCCGCTCACCGTGAATCAGCAGTAACGGTGCAGGCGAAATAGCCGGCACACTTTCGGATAAATCGTAGCCATCCGGCATCGCCCACGCAGCGGGATACTGAAAACTCCACGTCAGCCAATGCTTCGCCGCCTGTTCTTTGGCAATCCGGGCATACTCACTGAAACCGGCATCCAATACGACACCCGCGAGGTGTCGACGCCCGTCCGGTGGCAGGCCAGTCACCGCCGCCCCCATCAAACTGGCCCCCAAGCTCTGCCCCAGGGCGAACCAGGGCAGGCCCGTTTCCTTGTCCTCAAGCCAGCGCACGGCCACTTGTAAGTCGCTGACCGCCCCCGCCACACTGGGATAACCGGTAGAGCGGCCGTATCCGCGATAATCCACCAGCAGCACATTGATTCCCTGCGCAGGCAACCAGTACACACCGGCCAAGTGGGTGCTGATATTTTCCGCATTGCCATGCGCGAAGATCAGAGTCGCCCGGGGAGTCTCGGCGGGCAACCACCACGCGTGAAGCGTCACGCCACCCTCGCCATCTAGCACGACATCCTCGTAGGTAACTCCGACCTCCGCCGGTGTGCGCAACAGCGTCGACTGGGGATAGAACAACAGGGCTTCGCAGCCCGACAGCAAACCGACGAGCAGCACAAGACTGAAAGCACGGAGAATGCGCATCAGAAGAAGCGCCGCCAACTGAGCTCAACCCCTAGCGAATCGCCCCAGGGCTGATCGCGATAATCAAGCTGTAGTCGCCACGCGCGATCCGCTTGATAGGCATAGTTGGCCGTCGCACTGAGCTGTTTGCGCTGACCGGCACCGGAGAAATCCATCCACCGCGCAGCCAATTCCGCCGACAACACCGCCCCCTGCCAGACTTGACCGATATTGACCATCGGCGCCAGACGCCAATCCTCTCGAAAATCACCGTTGTATTCCATGCGCACACCGGGCATGGCGTATGCAATGCCGCCAAGCCATTTTGTACTGACGCCACCGCCCGCGCTCAGTTGCGCAACAAGAGGCTGACTCGGCGCATCATCCAGTCGCTCCAGACCAAAATTCACCTGCCAGCTGATCGGTGAGAAAAATTCGTCCCGCGGCGACAGAGAGCGTATATCCATGATGGTGAACTCCTGAAGACGCAAGCCCTCCCGCTCCTGCCAGCGCAGGTTTATATCTCCCATCACTAACGTGGCACCAGGCGGATAGCCTGATTGGCTATCCAACGCATCGTGATAGCTGATGCGATAGTTGAGATCGGCATAGGCCAGCGACGCCTGCGCCGACGCGTCCGACAGGTCACGCCACCCGGCATTCACCGCCAACAGGGAGGTACGATGTCCAAAATCCGATCGAGCAGGGGGCGTCACCGCAATATCGTCAGCGGCTTGCAAAGCCTTTGCCTGACGAAGAAGGCGCAAGCTTCGCTCTGCCACCTCCTCACTGCGAACGTCTCGATTACTCTGGTAGCGCAAGTAGCGGTAGGCAGTAAATACTATCTGCGCCTGACGACTTTGGGCTAATGCGCTATCCAGTTCATCGACCTCGCCTGCTGCCAGGCGCCTCACCCATTCCTGCTCCGACTCACTGAGTGTCTCCAGCAGCGTCTCCAGCTCCAGTCGTTTCGAGGGGCGATATTTCACCTCGTCGACCATTTTCGCATCCACCACTGCACGCACGGTATCGACCGGCATGGCGGCATACTCGAAAGGGCTGGTGAGATCGATACCGGGGCGTGCGACTTCCAACAACTCCAGCAAACGGAAAGAACAGTTTTCGTCGAAGAAAAAATAGTCGAAGTTAATATCGCGCAATTCCCAGACATGGCGCAGAAGGCGATCCATTTCCGCCATACTCAGGTTTAGCTGATACTCCCACATATCGCGGTTTTCCAGCCGGCTGTATTCCTGAATTTTCTGGTAGTAAGGCTGCATGCTGAACAAGCCGGGATAACCGCCAAAGAGGCCCCGGTACGCATACAAAATATCGTTTTCACCGGGAGGGATATTGGCACCGAAGTTAAGCGCATAGGCAAGGAAATCGGAGCGACTGCGGTCTCCTCCCGGGGTAAAACGCAAAAACGTGTGACCGTACATGGATGACGGGCTATTGAGGTAGCTCGCCGCCAGCACCAGCGAGACTTGCTGAACGTCCAGGGTCTCTCGCCATTCGCGGTACTCGTCACACACCGGCGCCGACGCAGGAATCAAAGAACGATCCACCAACCACTGAGCCCGAGCCGGATAGTCACAGCGTCGAAGGGGCTGGGAAATAAACTCGCGTCGCGTCGCCTGCAACTCCGCCAAAGGATCAAGGTGACCAGACGGACTCAAGAAAAAACGCGGATCATCAACGTAGCTTTGCGCGCCAGAGCGAGGGTAATGCAGCAGGGCCCGCCATTGCGGATCCTGACTGAACTTGTCGAGTTGCTTGTCGAGGCCCGCATTGGCGATTGCAGGCATCAGCACACTGAGTGCCACACTGAAAATTAGGAAACGCATGCGCCCTGTCCATGATAAAAAAACGGCCCCGCAGGGCCGTCGTCGCGCTGTTTAGTAGTTCGCGCGCATCAAGACACGTACTTAGACAGTGTCGCGTCTTGCTTCATCAAGCTGACAATTGAGCCCATCACAGCTTCTGCATCAACATTGGCTGCAGGGAACAGGCTGTCGAAATTGCTGTGCAGCGTTTGCTTGAACAGCGCACGATCTTCTTCTGCGATGCCCATTGATACCGCTACAGCCGTCAGTGCTTCACCATCACCCATGGCAACGTCTTCGGAGAACTCATCCATGATCTGTCCCAGATTCACCATGGATTTTCCGCCATAAGTCAGCGTGCCGTTGGCAGAACAACCGTTGGTACCTGAGGTCATGCCGAAGCTGGCGTTACCGGATGTGCCATTAGTAATAGAGGCAACGAGGTGAGCGGGCAGGCCTGACTGACCAGAGAACAGCATGTTGCCCCAACCACAGTTAGGACCACCGGGAGCGACAGCGAAGCTGGCACTGGAAGCCGCCAGGAACGCCGATGCAATCAGCACTTTTTTCATAATTGTTCCTCTTGTTGTAGATTCCCTTCGCACCAAAATGGCGCTGAATCTGAGATTATCACAGCACTAAGCCTTGTCTAGCGATAATCACTGCAAATTCCGCAAGTTGAGACGCGGCGGTATTTCAGGCACAAAAAACCCCGCCGTGGCGGGGTTTTCAGTACAGCTCAGCGAAGGCTTATTCTTCGCTAGTCGCCGCTTCCTCAGCATCGACTTCTTTCATCGACAGCTTGATACGGCCGCGCTGATCTACGTCCAGCACTTTGACTTTCACCTGCTGACCTTCTTTCAGGTAGTCATTGACGTTCTCGACACGCTCATCAGAAATCTGAGAGATGTGCACCAGACCGTCTTTACCCGGCAGGATGGTCACGAAGGCACCGAAGTCAACGATGCGTGCCACAGTACCCAGATAGGTTTCACCCACCTCGGCTTCCGCGGTGATCGCCAGAATACGATCCACGGCGGCATCGCGAGACGCCGCATCAGCACCGTATACCCGCACGGTGCCATCGTCTTCGATGTCGATCTGCGCTTCAGTTTCTTCACAGATACCACGGATCGTTGCACCGCCTTTACCGATGATGTCGCGAATCTTGTCGGAGTCGACTTTCATCACGTGCATGCTCGGTGCGTTGTCGGAAACACCATCGCGAGACGCAGACAGTACCTGGTTCATCTGACCCAGGATATGCAGACGCGCTTGCTGAGCCTGCTCCAGCGCCACTTCCATAATCTTCTGGGTGATACCTTCGATCTTGATATCCATCTGCAGAGCAGTGATACCGTCGGCAGTACCGGCTACTTTAAAGTCCATGTCGCCCAGGTGGTCTTCGTCGCCGAGAATGTCGGTCAGCACCGCAAAGCGCTCACCTTCTTTAACCAGACCCATCGCGATACCGGCAACAGGCGCTTTCAGCGGCACACCGGCGTCCATCAGCGACAGACTGCCAACACAGACTGAAGCCATGGAGCTGGAACCGTTGGATTCGGTGATTTCCGATACCACACGAACGGTGTACGGGAATTCCTCAGCCGTCGGCAGTACCGCAGCCAGGCCGCGACGGGCCAAGCGACCGTGACCGATTTCGCGGCGACCGGTGCCGCCCATACGACCACACTCACCTACCGAGTAGGGAGGGAAGTTGTAGTGCAGCATGAAGTTGTCTTTGCGCTCGCCTTCCAGTGCGTCAATCAACTGCGCGTCACGGGTCGTACCCAGCGTGGCAACACCAATCGCCTGAGTTTCACCACGGGTGAACAACGCAGAGCCGTGCGCCTTGTTCAGCATGCCGACTTCAACAGAGATGGGACGCACAGTACGGCCATCGCGACCGTCGATGCGAGGCTCGCCATTCAGGATGCGCTGACGAACAATTTGTTTTTCCAGCTTGCCGAAAACGCCTTTCACATCTTCTGCATCAAACTGCGGCGCATCGCCGGAAGCCAGTTGCTCAACAGCTTGATCGCGCAGTTTACCGACTTCAGCGTAACGCTGCATTTTGTCAGTAATGCGGTAAGCATCGCCCAGACCGGCTTTGAAACCCTCGGCAACAGCGGCCATCAGGGCTGTGTCTTCGGGCTCAGGCTGCCAGTCCCAGGCGGGCTTGGCGGCTTCGGCGGCCAGCTCGTTGATCACCTTGATCGCGGCCTGCATTTCCTGATGCGCATACAGCACGGCACCCAGCATCTGGTCTTCGGTCAGCTCTTGCGCCTCTGACTCAACCATCAGAACCGCGTCTTGAGTCCCTGCAACCACCATGTCCAGCAAGCTACCTTTGAGCTGGCTGTAAGTCGGGTTCAGCAGGTAACCGTCTTCAGCAGTGAAGCCAACACGGGCAGCACCAATAGGACCGGAGAAAGGGATACCCGAAACGGCCAGGGCCGCGGAGGTACCAATCAGTGCGGCAATATCCGGGTCGACATCTTTCTCAGAAGACATGACCGTACAGACGACCTGCACTTCGTTTTTGAAGCCATTGGGAAACAGCGGACGAATCGGACGGTCGATCAGACGTGAGGTCAGCGTTTCTTTCTCTGACGGGCGACCTTCACGCTTGAAGAAACCACCGGGGATTTTGCCCACCGCATAGCTGCGCTCTTGGTAGTGCACAGACAGCGGGAAAAAGTCCTGGCCAGGCTTGGCGGATTTGGCGGCAACCACGGTACACAACACTTGTGTTTTGTCCATGGTGACCAGAACTGCGCCGGTCGCCTGTCGGGCGATGCGGCCAGTCTCCAGAGTGACGGTGTGACCGCCCCACTGGAAGGTTTTTGAAACGGGATTCACAGATTATTACCTCCCTAAAAAGGGGTTACAAAAGTATGAGGGGGCCGTCGGCCCCCTCAGTTATTCTTCTTTTAGCGACGCAGACCCAAACTTTTGATCAGCTTGCTGTAACGCTCCTGATCTTTGCGCTTCAGGTAATCCAGAAGCTTGCGGCGCTGGTTAACCATACGGATCAGACCACGGCGAGAGTGGTGGTCTTTCTTGTGGCCTTCAAAGTGGCCTTGCAGCTTGTTGATGTTAACGGTCAACAGTGCAACTTGAACTTCCGGAGAACCGGTATCGCCTTCGGCAGTTTGATACTCTTTTACAACTTCAGCTTTTTCAGCAGCAGACAGTGCCATGGGTATTTCCTCTCTGATATGCGTGAATAAACGAGCCTGACCGTGCATATCTACAGACAGGTTCGGAAGGTCTTCCCTTCAGATACAGTTCCGGTTTGGGCTAGGCCGACAAACCAGCGGCGCATTATCACATATTTGCCAGCAAACGACGAGGCGTAACACGCCCATCATCCAATATTTCCCCGATTCCCATAAACTGTGGCTGAGCATCGCCACCCCGGTAGAGTCGTAACAAGGGCCCTTCGGGCAATTTCGGCACGAATACCGCCTGCCCCTGCACGAGGAAATCGGCTGTCGTATCGCTCAGCGATACCGACGGAATATGCTGCAGCGCTGAGTCCAGCGGCAGCAGCAGGGTGTCCAGCTCGTCAAATGCCTCGCGATCTCGCAGCGGCTGAAGCTGCTCGAAGCTCAACGCCTGAGATTCTTCAAACGGCCCTGCCTGCAGTCGACGCAGCGCCGCAACGTAGCCGCCGAGCCCCAGCGCTTCGCCAATATCCTCCGCCAACGAGCGGATATAGGTTCCCTTGCTGCAATGCACCAGCAAACTGACTTCGGCGCGCTCCCCCGGCACAAAGCTTTCCAGCTCCAGGCGACTGATCGTCACCGGCCGGGCTTCACGCTCGACTTCAAGCCCTCGACGCGCCAGCTCGTAGAGCGGTTTACCATCTCGCTTGAGTGCCGAATGCATCGGCGGCACTTGCAAAATATCGCCGCGAAACTGCGACAGCACGGCTTCGACCGCCTCTCGCGTCATTGCCGAGGCATCCGCCTCGGCAATGATCTCGCCTTCGGCATCACCGGTACTGCGGCGCTCACCAACAATCACCGTGGTGCGATACACCTTGTCGGCGTCCAGCAGGTACTGGGAGAATTTGGTGGCTTCGCCAAAGCAGATAGGCAACACACCACTGGCCAGCGGATCGAGCGCACCGGTGTGCCCCGCCTTGGCCGCTTTATAGATCGCCCTCGCCACAATCATGGCAGAGTTCGAACTGCGCTCCAGGGGCTTATCAAGAACCAGAATGCCGCTAACCGAGCGACCTTTGCGACGACGCCCCAAGCTCAGGCCTCGCCGTCGTTGTCGGCCTGGCGGCTGCGATCAGAATCCACCGCTTTTTGAATCAGTGCACTCAGGCGCTGACCGCGGTCGATAGAGGAGTCAAAGTAGAAACGGAGCTGCGGCGTTGTACGCGCGTTATTAATTCGCGCCACCTGACTGCGAAGGAAACCAGCGGCCTTATTCAACGCGGCCAACGATTCCTCAGCCTCCTGAGCGGTGTTTTTACCCATCACCGTGACATACACCTTGGCATGACTGAGGTCGCGACTGACTTCAGCGTCGGTCACACTCACCATGCCAATGCGCGGGTCCCGAAGCTCAAGCTGGATCAACGTCCCCAGCTCCCGCTTCAGGAAGTCGGCGATGCGGGCCGTGCGGCTGAATTCTTTCATTGGCAACGGCCTCGCGACAGGGCAGTTTTACAGGCTGCGGGCAATTTCTTTCACCTCAAACACCTCGATCTTGTCACCGGGGCGCACATCCTTATAGTTCTTCACACCAATACCACACTCAAGACCCGCCTTCACTTCATTGGCGTCATCTTTGAAGCGGCGCAGCGATTCCAGCTCGCCTTCATAGATCACCACGTCATCGCGCAGAACGCGAATCGGCTTGCTGCGATACACCGTGCCTTCGACCACCATACAGCCGGCGATATCGCCAAACTTGGGCGAACGGAAGACGTCGCGCACTTCGGCAATACCCACGATCTCTTCGCGCATTTCGGGGCTGAGCATACCGCTAAGCGCCGACTTCACGTCATCAATCAGGTCATAGATAACACTGTAGTAGCGCAGATCAATGCCTTCGTTTTCAGCCAGTTTGCGCGCACCGCCGTCGGCACGAACGTTAAAACCGAACATGACCGACTCAGACGTCATCGCCAGGTTCACGTCAGACTCAGTGATACCGCCGACACCGCCAGAGACGATATTTACGTTCACTTCCTCGTTACCCAAATCCAGCAGCGACGCTTGAATGGCTTCCAGTGAACCGCGAACATCCGCTTTCAGAACCACGTTCAGGGTCTTGCGATCACCGGCTTCCATACTCTCGAACATGCGGTCGAGCTTGGCAGCCTGCTGACGCTTGATGCGCTGTTCGCGCTCACGCAACTGACGGAAATCAGCCACTTCGCGAGCGCGCTTGTCATTTTCGACCACGACAAAGCCATCACCGGCTTCAGGCGTACCATCCAAACCGAGAATCTCTACTGGAATAGACGGACCGGCTGATTTCACCGGCTGGCCATTTTCATCCAGCATGGCGCGCACGCGACCATAGCACTGGCCTGCCAGCACAATGTCACCTTGTTTGAGCGTGCCTTGCTGAACCAGTACCGATGCCACTGCACCGCGACCTTTATCGAGGCGCGATTCAATAACCATACCCTGAGCCGGCACATCGTCGGCCGCCTTCAATTCCAGCAGCTCGGCTTGCAGCAGTACAGCATCGAGCAGCGCGTCGATACCTTCTCCGCTATGTGCAGAGACATAGCAGAACTGAGTATCACCGCCCCATTCCTCAGAAATGACTTCTTTCTGAGACAGCTCGTTCTTCACGCGCTCAGGGTCGGCGCCCTCTTTATCCATTTTGTTCACCGCCACAACCAGCGGTACTTCAGCAGCTCGGGCGTGAACAATCGCTTCCTCGGTCTGCGGCATCACACCGTCGTCCGCCGCAACTACCAGGATAACGATATCGGTACTCTTTGCACCGCGAGCACGCATAGCGGTAAACGCCGCGTGTCCGGGCGTATCGAGGAAGGTAATCATGCCGTGACCAGTTTCTACATGGTAGGCACCGATATGCTGGGTAATCCCCCCGGCTTCGCCGCTGGCAACTTTCGCTTTACGGATATAATCCAGCAGCGAGGTTTTACCATGGTCGACATGCCCCATTACTGTTACCACAGGCGCACGCGATTTGAGCGTACCTTCGCCAGTTTTAGCAACCAGCGTTTCTTCCAGAGCCTCTTCCAGCGCATCGTCGGAAATCAGCTTGACCTTGTGGCCCATTTCCTCGACCACCAGTTGCGAGGTCTCCTGATCCAAGGGCTGGTTGATGGTAACCATCATGCCCAGCTTCATGAGCTCTTTGATTACCTCAGCAGCTTTCACTTTCATTTGCTGAGCCAGCTCACCCGCTGTGCTGGTTTCCCCGATAGAGACTTCGTAAACAATCTTCTCGGTCGGCGTTTGGAAACCATGACGCTGCTGATCTTCGGGCAGCTTCAGGGTCTTCTTCTTGCGGCGTCCGCCACTTGAATCGCCATCAAAGTCGTCGCGACGGCCACGGCCTTTTTTACCTTTCTTGCCACGACCACGATCATCGTCGTCGTTGCTTGGCGCGGCACGCAAATGACGTGGTCCCGCTGCCTTCTTGTTTTCTTCAGCCTGACGCTCTTTCTTACGGCGCTCACGCTCTTCTTCTTCACGTTTTTTCTCAGCCAGCACCGCTGCACGGCGCTCGCGCTCACGCTCTTCTTCTTCTTTACGGCGAAGAATCGCACGCTGACGAAGAACCTCAGGATCGAGATCGCGCGGATCATCCTCCTCGGCAGCTGACGCAGCACTGGGCTCCTCTTCAGCAACAGCTTCGGGCTCAGGCTCCACTTCAACCTCAGGCGCTTCCGCGACAGTTTCTTCTGGCTCGGCCTCTACCTCAGGTTCAACGACGGGTTCAGGGGTTGCTTCAGGCTCGGGAGCCTCTTCAACAACAGGCTCACTGGCCGGGGCCGGCTCCTCTGCTCGCACGTCCTCAACAACGGCCGCTGGCTCCGCACTTACCTCGGGCTCAGCCTCCACAACCGCTTCAGCCGTGTCTGCCTCGGCGGCCTTACGCGCCACTTCCTCGGCCTCGGCTTCCGCCGCCAGCTCTGCAGGGTCGCGTTTGACGTAAGTGCGTTTTTTACGAACTTCGATATTGACGGTTTTCTTGCCGGAACCCGACCCCGTCTTCAGGGTGCTGATGGTTTTGCGCTTCAGCGTGATCTTGCGTGGCCCCTCGGTGGATTCACCGTGGCTGCGCTTAAGAAAGGTGAGCAGGGTTTGCTTGTCTTCGTCGGACACCACTTCGTCCGCCGAACTGTGCGACAAACCGGCTTCTTTCATTTGCCTGAGCAGACGCTCCACAGGTGCGCCAACAACTTCGGCGAGCTGGCTCACGGTAACTTCAGCCATTCATTATCTCCCTAAACTGTACGACTCGCTTAGCTTGCTGATTCGTCTTCGTCGGCAAACCAGGGGGCACGGGCAGTCATAATCAATTCAGCAGCCCGCTCTTCAGTCATATCATCAATATCGAGAAGATCTTCTACAGCCTGCTCGGCCAGATCTTCCATTGTTACGATGCCGCGGCTCGCCAACACAAAGGCGAGATGCTTTTCCATGCCATCCATATTCAGCAGGTCATCAGCTGGCTCAGTCGCATCGAGTTGTTCTTCACTGGCAATGGCCTGGGTCAACAGGGCATCTTTGGCACGAGCTCGCAGCTCCTGCGCGATATCCTCATCAAAGCCTTCGATATCCATCATCTCTTCCAGCGGCACGTAGGCCACCTCTTCGAGAGTGGTGAAACCTTCTTCAACCAGCACCACAGCGACTTCTTCATCGATGTCCAGCGCTTCCATGAAGGACTCAATGATTTGCCCCGACTCCTGTTCGTGCTTGGCAGACATATCCTCAATGCTCATCACATTGATGGTCCAACCTGTCAGCTCACTGGCAAGGCGGACGTTCTGACCTGCACGGCCAATCGCCTGTGCCAGATTATCTTCGGCAACGCCGACATCCATCGTGTGCGTGTCTTCATCCACAACAATCGACTCGACCTCGGCGGGCGCCATGGCATTGATAACGAGCTGGGCCGGGTTGTCATCCCAAAGAATAATATCTACCCGCTCATTACCCAGCTCACCGGAAACTGCCTGAACACGAGAGCCGCGCATACCCACACAGGCACCAACGGGATCAATCCGGCCATCATTGGTTTTCACTGCGATCTTCGCGCGCGAACCCGGATCACGGGCCGCTGCGCGAATCTCAATCACGTCTTCAGAAACTTCCGGCACTTCAATTTTGAACAGTTCGATCAGCATTTCCGGGCAGGCGCGACTGAGGAACAGTTGCGGGCCTCGAGCTTCCGGACGCACATCTTGCAGAATGGCGCGTACGCGATCGTTGATGCGGAAGACTTCGCGACCGACCAGCTCCTCGCGCGGCAGCAGTGCCTCAGCGTTGTTGCCAAGATCTACAATAATACTGTCACGGGTCACTTTCTTTACGGTGCCATTAATCAGCTCACCGACGCGGTCAGCGTACTCATCCACCACTTGCGCGCGCTCAGCTTCGCGCACTTTCTGCACGATAACCTGCTTGGCAGTTTGCGCGGCAATACGGCCAAAGCCTACGTTCTCGACCTGCTCCTCATACACATCACCGGCCTTCAGACTGGTATCGTGTTCGTGAGCTTCTTCCAGGGTGAATTGAGTACCGAGCAGCGCCATTTCATCATCGGGCATAACTTCCCAACGACGGAATGTATCGTAATCACCCGTGCGGCGATCAATCACCACTCGAATGTCCGAGTCTTCCTCGTAGCGCTTTTTCGTTGCAGTCGCCAGGGCCTGTTCTATGGCCTCAAAGATGATGTCTTTCGACACCCCCTTCTCATTGGATACTGCCTCAACCACCAGCAATATTTCTTTGCTCATCGTCCGCCTCTGTTCCGTAGCCGGCTGTTATGGTTAATCGTGCTTAAAAGCTGGGCACGACCTGTGCTTTGTCAATTTGCTCAAAGGGGAGCAGGTACTCATGCCCATCGAGCTGCAATACCACCTCATCACCTTCAATCGCCACCAGGCGACCTTGGTATTTGCGACGCCCCTCGAAGGCGACGCGCAGGCGGATATTAATGTCACTGCCGATATAACGGCGATACTGCTCCAGGTGGTACAGCGGGCGATCCATTCCCGGCGAAGACACTTCCAGAGTGTATTCCCCGGTAATCGGGTCTTCGACATCAAGAACCCCACTGACCTGATGACTGACTTTGGCGCAGTCATCAACCGACACGCCCTTTTCAGCATCGATGTAAATTCGCAGCAGGCTCTGCCGCGCGTGAGACTGATACTCCACGCCCCACAGCTCGAAACCCAGCGCTTCAACGCCGGGCCGCAGCAGTTCTTCCAGTTTGTCGCGCTGTGCTGACAAGATTCACTACCCACCAATAAAAAATGGGCCCGAGGCCCACTAACGAAAATCCCTGTCGATCACCGCCACGCATGGCGACAATACGAAAAAGCCCCTGTGCAAGGGGCTTTTAAAAAATCTGCGTAAAAAGCAATGTCGCCCTGCACTCGAGACCGGCAAAAACCGCATCGAGCCGACCTGCTCAAAGGAGGCGAAATTATAGACAGGCACCACGCACAGGTCAAGGCAGCACGCATATAACCGCAACAATACCAGCCTCAAAACCCCCAACAAAAAAGGCAGCCGTTTGGCTGCCTTTCATCAGTTGGTGCCGAAGGCGGGACTTGAACCCGCACGAGCTATGCTCACTACCCCCTCAAGATAGCGTGTCTACCAATTCCACCACTTCGGCGTATCTGTTACTTACTGCGACTCCGACGGCATGTCACCAACGGCCGGCATATCTGCATCCGCTGCCGGAATCTCCGCATTGGGAACCGGCGCCACATCGCGACTTTCTTCAAGCACCGGCACATCGATGATATCTTCATCGACAACACTGCGCTGCTTGGCCACATAGGCCAATGACAGGCTAGTCAAGAAAAACACGGTCGCCAGGATGGCTGTCGCGCGGGTCAGCACATTACCACTACCATCGCTACCAAACAACGTTTGCGACGCACCCGCACCAAAAGAAGCACCCATATCGGCACCCTTGCCCTGTTGCACCAGAATCAGACCAATAATGGCCAGTGCAGCAAGGACGTGTACAACAAGAATAATCTGTTCCATTTACTCCGCCGCTCGGCATATTGCGGAAAATTCTTGCGCATCCAGCGATGCGCCACCAACCAGACCACCATCAATATCGGCCTGACTAAACAATTCAGCAGCATTTGCCGCCTTTACACTGCCGCCGTACAAAATACGAACTCCGGCCGCAAGCTTTTCACTGTAGCCAGCAATCCGCTGGCGAATAAACGCATGGACATCCTGCGCTTGCTCAGGACTGGCCGTCTTGCCAGTTCCAATAGCCCAGACCGGCTCATAGGCAACAACCAGCGACGAAAGCTCACCGACCGCTACCGTTTGCATAACTGCATCTAACTGCTCAGCAACAACGTCCAGCGCCCGCCCGGCTTCTCGCTCTTCGTCGGTTTCACCCACACAAAGAATCGGTACGACACCCGCACTGAGGCAACGCTGCACTTTAACGGCCACAACAGCACTGCTTTCACCGTACAGAGCCCGGCGCTCCGAATGCCCAACAATGGCATAGCGACAACCGACATCCGCCAGCATTTCCGCTGACACCTCTCCAGTGAAGGCACCTTGCGCCGCCTGATCACAGACATTCTGCGCACCTACGGCAACCGGACTGCCACTCAAGGCCACCAGGACATCGGCGACATAAAGAGAAGGAGGAAACACCGCCACATCTGTGCCAGGTTCCGCGGGCAGTTCAGCCTTCAAGGAGGCCAGCAGGTTCTGGATCGCCACACGACTGCCGTGCATTTTCCAGTTTCCCGCTACCAGTTTGCTCCGCATACCCCATCCCTTAGCGCAAAATGGGCGCCAATCTTACATAAACTCATGAGCACATACAACAATCACTGCGCCCGACTCTCTACACAGGCTGCAAGCTGCTCACACAGCGATTGAACCTGCTGACCATCGCGCCCCTCAACCATCACCCGAATGAGCGGCTCGGTCCCGGATGCGCGAAGCAGAACGCGACCGGCATCACCCAACTCGGATTCAACCCGAGCAACCTCGCGCTGTAAAACTTCATCCGCCAGATCGAACGCCGACGCCGTGCGCACATTAATCATCACCTGCGGCAACATGGACAACGGGGCTCGCAAGGACGCCAGCGACGCCTGTTGAGTACGCATTGCCCTCAACACCTGCAACGCAGCCACAATGCCATCACCGGTGGTACTGACATCAGAGCAAATAATATGCCCGGAGTTTTCCCCTCCCAGCGAGTACCCCTGAGCCGTCATTAATTCTTTCACATAGCGGTCGCCCACTTTGGCGCGCACAAAAGGAATCGACAATTCGCGCAGGGCTAACTCCAAGCCAAGATTGGACATCAGCGTGCCGACCACCCCCGCACATGCGCCATCGCGGCGCCGCTGTTCCGCCGCGATGATGTACAGCAGCTCGTCACCATCGACCAGTTCGCCATTAACATCGACAAACAGCACACGATCCCCGTCGCCATCAAAAGCAATACCCAGGTCGGCCCCTTCGGCAACTACCCGCTGACAGAGCGCGCCGGGATGCGTGGAACCCACCTCGGCATTGATATTCAGGCCATCTGGCCCCGCCCCCATCACCACAACGTCGGCTCCCAGCTCGGCAAACACCGACGGCGCAACGTGGTAGGTGGCACCGTGAGCGCAATCGAGCACAATCTTCAAGCCGTCCAACGACAGCTCGGTACCAAATGTGGATTTGCAATATTCGATGTAACGCCCTGCCGCATCATCGATGCGTTTTACCTTGCCCAGCGCCGCCGATTCCACCGTCGACATTGGCTGATCCATGGCCGCCTCAATCGCCAGCTCTATCTCATCCGGCAACTTACTGCCCTCGGCGGAGAAAAACTTGATGCCATTGTCATAGTAGGGATTGTGACTGGCACTGATCACGATGCCGGCACGCGCCTTGAAGGTTCGGGTCAGATACGCAATGGCCGGCGTCGGCATCGGCCCCAACAGGCGCACATCCACCCCCGCCGCGACCAGCCCGGCCTCCAGAGCCGACTCAAACATATAGCCGGAAATTCGCGTGTCTTTGCCAATGAGCACACGCCCGCGACCTTCCCGGGCGAACACCTGACCGACTGCCCAGCCCAGTTTGAGCACGAATTCCGGCGTAATCGGAAACTCCCCGACTCGACCACGCACCCCGTCGGTGCCAAAGTATTTTCTTGTCATTGTTGTTGTCCCATCACCGCCGACGCTATAGCGAGAGCATCGACTGTCTCCGCGACGTCATGAACACGGAGAATTGTGGCGCCACGCTCTGCGGCCAACGCCGCCAGCACGATACTGCCCGGCATACGTTGCGCAACCTCGCGACCGGTGATGGCGCCTACCATCGTTTTGCGTGATACACCGACCAACAGCGGATACCCCAGGTCTTTCAACGCAGGCAAGGCACGAAACAGCGTGAGGTTATGTTCGAGACTTTTCCCGAAACCAAAACCCGGGTCCAGCACAATGCGATCCTGAGTGATGCCCGCCGCCAAACACGCCGCCACACGCGCCTCAAGAAATTCGATCACCTCAGCAACCACGTCGTCATAATGCGGCTGGCGCTGCATTACCTGAGGCTCGCCATTCATATGCATCACGCAAACGGGAAGACCGCTCTCTGCCGCCGCCTGCATAGCACCCTCGCGGCTCAGCGAGCGCACATCATTGATCAAGCCTGCCCCCGCTCGCGCAGACTCCCGAATTACCGACGCCGAACTGGTATCCACAGAAATGATCGTTTCAAAGCGCTCCGCAATCGCGCTTACAACCGGCACAACACGTTCTAACTCTTCTGACTCAGATACCGCATCGGCACCGGGGCGCGTCGACTCACCGCCCACATCAATCAACTGCGCCCCAGACTGAATCGCGCGCTCAACCTGTGCCAGTACAGCGTCGACGGCTATACGCCCATCGCGAACAAACCGGCCGCCGTCGGAAAAAGAGTCCGGCGTGACATTGATCACGGCCATCACGCTCGGTCTGGAGAGGTCTAAAATGCGATCGCCACAGCGAAGCTGTGGCGACATAGCGGGAATGGTGCTCATGGAATCAGATTAGTGATCGCTGACCGATCCCGCGAAAGGATCTTCCGGGCGGCGCTTATCCGACGCATCATCATCGCTGCCCGGCTTATCCGCTTCATCATCAACCGCGCGCTGCTGGCCACCACGACGGTTATCGTCATCCCAGCCCGCCGGCCGACGCGGCTTCCGTCCTGCCATGATGTCATCAATCTGTTTGGCATCGATGGTTTCGTACATCATCAATGCCTCGGCCATCATATCCAGCTTGCTGCGATTCTCTTCCAGGATACCTTTGGCCGTTGCATAACAATCGTCAATGATGCGACGCACTTCCTCGTCGATCTGACGTGCCGTCTCTCCCGACACGCTCTTACCAGATTGAGCGGCGGAGCGACCGAGAAACACCTCTTCATCGGCGTCGTCGTACATCAGCGGGCCCATTTTCTCTGACAGCCCCCATTTAGTAACCATCTTCCGGGCGATATCCGTCGCCCGCTGAATATCGTTAGACGCCCCGGTGGTCACACCATCCGCACCCAGGGTCATCTCTTCAGCAATACGCCCGCCGAACAGTGAACAGATCTGGCTGATAATGTGGCGACGACTCAGGCTGTAGCGATCTTCTTCCGGCAGGAACATGGTCACACCCAGAGCGCGACCACGGGGAATAATACTGACCTTATAGACGGGATCGTGCTCCGGCACGACGCGCCCGACAATCGCATGCCCCGCCTCGTGGTAAGCCGTGTTCAGTTTCTCTTTTTCGGACATCACCATGGACTTGCGCTCAGCGCCCATCATGATTTTGTCCTTGGCCAGATCAAACTGCTCCATCGACACCAGACGAAGGTTGGCCCGGGCGGCAAACAATGCGGCCTCGTTTGCGAGGTTCGCCAGATCGGCACCCGAGAAGCCGGGCGTACCACGGGCGATCACTGCAGGATCCACATCGTCCGACACCGGCAACTTGCGCATATGTACTTTCAGAATCTGCTCGCGGCCGCGAATGTCTGGCAGCCCCACCACCACCTGACGATCGAAACGGCCGGGGCGCAACAGAGCGGGATCGAGCACATCGGGACGGTTGGTCGCCGCGATGACGATGACGCCGTCATTCACTTCAAAGCCGTCCATCTCTACCAGCAACTGGTTCAACGTCTGCTCACGCTCATCGTGACCACCGCCCATGCCAGCACCACGGTGCCGACCGACGGCATCGATCTCATCAATAAAGATAATGCAGGGCGCCTGCTTTTTGGCCTGTTCGAACATATCCCGAACGCGGGAAGCACCGACCCCCACAAACATTTCCACGAAATCAGAACCCGAGATCGAGAAGAACGGCACTTTGGCCTCACCCGCAATGGCCTTGGCGAGCAGGGTTTTACCGGTTCCCGGCGGCCCCACCATCAGCACGCCGCGGGGAATACGACCGCCGAGTCGCTGGAATTTGCCGGGGTCGCGCAGAAACTCTACCAGTTCCTGCACATCTTCTTTCGCTTCATCCACACCCGCCACATCGGCAAAGGTGGTTTTGATCTGGTCTTCACTGAGCAGGCGAGCCTTGCTTTTACCAAACGCCATCGGGCCGCCTTTGCCGCCCCCAGCGCCGCCCTGCATCTGGCGCATGAAGAACATGAAAATGGCGAGGATGATCAGAATGGGGAAGCTGGCTACCAGCAACTGCGTCCAAAGACTCTGCTGTTCTGGTTTGCGGCCTTCAACGACCACATTGTGCTCTAACAGATCATCGATCAGCTTGGGATCATCCAACAGCGGGCGAACCGTCTCGAAACGACTGCTGTCGCTGCGCTCGCCACTGATGACCAGGCCATCGATGACGACTTTGCGCACACGCTCGTTCTGCACTTCTGTAATGAACTGGGAATAGTTGAGTTGCTCAGTGGGCGACTGCACGCTGAAATTGTTGAAAACTGTCAGCAGCACCGCAGCGATCACCAGCCACAGCAGAAGGTTTTTTGCCATATCGTTCAAGAACCGATCCTCTATTCAGCTTGCGGCGCACCACAATGTTGCGGCGCCCAGCACTAGACCCCACTCTACTACAGAAATTCCGCCCCCTCTACGCTATCGGCCTATCGTCTCGATAGCACAGAACAATCGCTCAGCTGCGGAAACCGCGCCCCAGCAGATACACCTCGCGGGAACGGGGCCGCGACGCCGAGGGCTTGCGGGTGATCACTTTGTCAAAGCGCTGCCGCATATCTCGAAAGTATTCATCAAAACCTTCGCCTTGGAATATCTTGGTTACGAAATCCCCACCGGGGCGGAGCACATGCCCCGCCATATCCAGCGCCAGCTCACACAGATACATGGAGCGAGGCTGATCAACATCCTTCACTCCACTCATATTGGGGGCCATATCGGAAATCACAAGGTCTACCGGCTGATCAGCAATCGCCGCCAGCAGAGAATCGAAGACCGATTGCTCGGTGAAATCCCCCTGAATGAACTCCACACCCGCCAGGGTATCCATCGGCAAAATATCCGACGCCAGCACACGGCCGTTGTGTCCTACCAGCTCTGCCGCCACCTGAGACCAGCCGCCGGGCGCCGAACCGAGATCCACCACACACATACCCGGCTTGATCAGGCGATCTTTTTCCTGAATTTCCAATAACTTATAGCAGGCACGAGAGCGATAGCCCTCTTTCTGAGCCCGTTTCACGTACTGATCGTCAAAATGTTCTTTAAGCCAGGCGCCGCTGGAGGAAGATCGTTTCGCCAAGGGAAGCCCTCTTTTAATCTGAGTCGCAAGCGTCGCGGTCACACCGCGTATCGCTTACAGTATACCTTTCCCGTACAATACCGCCCCCACCAATCCACGCAGCACGAGCATCATGAAAACTCTGACAGCCAGCGACAAAAAACAGCTTCGCAGTATCGGCCACAATCTGAACCCCGTCGTAATGATCGGCGACAAAGGCCTTAGCGAAGGCGTGATGCTGGAGTTAAACCGCGCCCTGGAAGATCACGAGCTGATCAAGGTGAAGGTCAATGTGGCTGACCCTCAGGAACGCCGGGAAGTCATTGAACAGCTCTGCACTGACAGCCGTGCAGAGCTGGTGCAGGCTATCGGTAAAATTGCGCTGCTTTACCGCGCTGCGCAAAAACCGAACCCTCGCCTGTCAAACTTGCTGCGCGGCTGAGCAAACCACCGCGCAACCATCACTGCTACTCTTCCAGGTGTTGAACCTGGTCAATCTCGTATTCGATATCACCGCCGGGCGCCGTAACGACGGCCACATCGCCCTCTTCTTTGCCGATCAGCGCGCGCGCGATCGGCGAAGTGACAGAGATTTTGCCCGCCTTAACGTCAGCCTCGTCCTCACCGACAATGCGATACGTCACTTCTTCATCGGTATCGCAGTTAATCAGCGTGACCGTGGTACCGAAAATCACTTTTCCCGTGCAGGGGATCTTGGTGATATCAATCACCCGCACATTGGATAGCTTGCTCTCGATTTCCTGAATGCGGCCTTCACAGAAGCCCTGCTGCTCGCGAGCGGCATGGTATTCAGCGTTTTCTTTCAAGTCACCGTGCTCTCGCGCCTCGGCAATCGCCTGCGTAATCCGCGGACGCTCGACTGACTTGAGACGCTTCAATTCATCCCGCAATGCCTGCTCGCCGGCAACGGTCATTGGTGTTTGCTGGCTCATGATACCCATCCTTCGTGTACATCCTGCAGGCGGCGCACAGTGCGCTCCTCGCCAAAGGCCAGCGCCTGGCAAATGGCTTCCGCGCCTGCCAGGGTAGTGGTGTAGCTGACTTTATTGGCCAGCGCGCTGCGCCGAATCAGCGAGGAATCGGCAATCGCCTGCTTGCCTTCAGTGGTATTGATAATCAGGGCGATGTCGCCATTTTTCACCATATCGACAATATGGGGGCGGCCTTCCATCACCTTGTTGACGCGCTGGCATTTGAGGCCAGCGTCGGTCAATACTTTGTGAGTGCCACGTGTCGCACAAAGTTCAAAACCCTGCTCGAGCAGTTGCCGTGCCACATCGACAGCCCCCGCTTTGTCGGGATCGCGAACGGACACGAACGCGGTACCGGACGTCGGGAATACCTCGCCCGCACCACGCGCCGCCTTGGAGAAGGCCTCCGCGAAGCTTTCACCCAAGCCCATCACTTCGCCGGTTGATTTCATTTCCGGCCCGAGGATCGGGTCAACACCGGGGAACTTGTTGAACGGGAATACCGCTTCTTTCACCGAGTAGTAGCTGGGCACTCGCTCGGTAGTGAAATCCTGCTCGGCCAGCGACATACCCGCCATGCAGCGTGCGGCCACTTTGGCCAGCGAAATACCGATACATTTGGAAACGAACGGCACCGTACGCGAGGCACGAGGGTTGACCTCGATCACATAGATTTCGCCATCCTGCACGGCCAGCTGCACATTCATCAGACCGACAACACCGAGCTCCAAGGCCATGCGCTTGACCATCTCGCGCATTTTGTCTTGGGTTTCGGCATCCAGCGAGTAAGGCGGCAGCGAACACGCCGAGTCACCGGAGTGAACCCCTGCCTGCTCGATATGCTGCATGATAGCGCCGATGACCACTTCTTTGCCGTCAGACACGGCATCCAAGTCGACTTCAACGGCCGCATTCAGGAAGTGGTCCAGCAGTACCGGTGACTCATTCGACACCTTTACCGCTTCGCGCATATAGCGCTCCAGCTCTTCCTCTTTGTAGACAATTTCCATCGCGCGGCCACCCAGTACATAGGAGGGGCGCACAACCAGGGGATAACCAATGCGCTGCGCCGCAGCCAGCGCGGCTTCTTCTGAGCGCACGGTGGTGTTCGGTGGCTGCTTCAGGTCGAGGCGCTGAATCATTTGCTGGAAGCGCTCGCGGTCTTCCGCGCGGTCGATGGCCTCTGGGCTGGTGCCGATAATCGGCACACCCGCCGCCTCGAGATCGCGAGCCAGTTTCAGCGGCGTCTGCCCGCCGAACTGTACGATCACGCCTTTCGGCTTTTCTTTCGCAACGATTTCCAGCACGTCTTCCAGCGTTACCGGCTCAAAGTAGAGGCGGTCGGAGATGTCGTAATCGGTAGAGACGGTTTCGGGGTTACAGTTAACCATAATGGTTTCGTAACCGTCTTCACGCATCGCCAGCGCCGCGTGCACGCAGCAGTAATCAAACTCGATACCCTGACCGATACGGTTGGGGCCGCCGCCGATCACCAGAATCTTCTCGCGCTCACTGGGCTGCGCCTCACACTCTTCCTCATAGGTTGAGTACATATAGGCGGTCGAGGTCGCAAATTCCGCCGCGCAGGTATCCACGCGCTTGTAGACCGGGTGAATACCCAGCGCGTGACGACGGGCGCGCAGTTGGCGCTCGCTCACCGCCAACAGTACGGCCAGACGCTGATCGCTGAAACCCTTGCGCTTCAGGCGCCACATCATATCGGCATCAATTTCCGACAGTGCCAGGGTTTTCAGCGCATTCTCAGACTTCACAATGTCTTCGATCTGCACCAGGAACCAGGGATCGATCCAGGAATGCTCAAACACTTCCTCAACGCTCATGCCCGCGCGGAAAGCATCGGCCACATACCAGATGCGCTCGGGGCCGGGGTTGGTCAGTTCGGCAATCAGAATATCGCGGGCGTCATCGCGGTCGACGTCGATCTTGTGCTCAAAACCGGCAGACCCCACTTCCAGACCACGCAGCGCTTTTTGCACTGACTCCTGGAAGCTGCGACCAATCGCCATCACCTCACCCACCGACTTCATCTGGGTGTGCAGCTTGGTTTGCGCCTCGCCAAATTTCTCAAAGGTGAAGCGCGGTATTTTGGTAACCACGTAGTCGATGCTCGGCTCAAACGACGCCGGGGTCGCACCACCGGTGATGTCGTTCTGCAGCTCGTCGAGGGTATAACCCACCGCAAGCTTGGCCGCGACTTTCGCAATCGGGAAGCCCGTGGCCTTGGAGGCCAGCGCCGAGGAACGCGATACACGCGGGTTCATTTCGATCACGACCAGACGGCCGTTTTCGGGGTTCATACCAAACTGAACGTTGGAGCCGCCAGTCTCCACGCCGATCTCCCGCAGCACCGCACAAGAGGCGTCGCGCATGATCTGGTATTCCTTGTCCGTCAGGGTTTGTGCCGGCGCAACCGTAATCGAGTCGCCCGTGTGAACCCCCATCGGATCAAAGTTTTCAATGGCGCAAATGATGATGCAGTTGTCGTTCTTGTCCCGCACCACTTCCATCTCGAACTCTTTCCAGCCAATCAGACTTTCGTCAATCAGCAGTTCGTTGGTGGGCGACAGGTCGAGACCACGGGTACAGATCTCGACAAACTCTTCTTTGTTGTAGGCGATACCACCGCCGGAACCACCCATGGTGAACGACGGACGGATGATGGCTGGGAAGCCAATGGAGTCCAGTACCTGCAGGGCTTCTTCCATGCTGTGTGCAATGGCTGAACGCGGCGTTTCCAGACCGATGCGCTTCATCGCCTTATCGAACAGCTGACGATCTTCCGCCATGTCGATCGCATCTTTCTTGGCGCCGATCATTTCGACGCCATATTTTTCCAGTACACCCTCGCGATCCAGGTCCAGCGCACAGTTCAGTGCAGTCTGGCCGCCCATGGTCGGCAGCAGCGCGTCAGGACGCTCTTTCTCGATAATCTTTTCAACGGTCTGCCAGGCAATCGGCTCGATGTACGTCGCATCTGCCATTGCCGGGTCGGTCATGATCGTCGCCGGGTTGGAGTTCACCAGAATGACCCGGTATCCCTCTTCGCGCAGCGCTTTACAAGCCTGGGCGCCCGAGTAGTCAAACTCACAGGCCTGACCGATAACAATCGGGCCGGCACCGAGGATCAGAATGGATTGTATGTCAGTTCTTTTGGGCATGTTCTCTCCGCTTTACGCTGACGGGAGACGGGAGGCGCATCGCGCCGCTCCCGCACTTGCGCAGTGCGCAATCCGAAATTCTCAACCGGCCTTGTGGGCCTCAATTAATTCAATGAAGTGATCGAACAGCGGGGCAATATCATGCGGCCCCGGGCTCGCCTCAGGGTGCCCCTGAAAGCTGAATGCCGGTTTGTCTGTGCGATGCACACCCTGCAAGGAACCGTCGAACAGAGACTTGTGAGTCACGATCATCGTGTCGGGCAGACTGTCTTCATCAACCGCAAAACCGTGGTTCTGACTGGTGATGTGCACGACCTTGCTGTTCACGTCCTGCACCGGGTGGTTGGCACCGTGGTGACCAAACTTCATCTTGATGGTTTTGGCACCGGAGGCCAGCGACAACAACTGGTGCCCCAAACAGATACCAAAAACCGGCAGCCCGGTGGCAACAATGTCCTTGATCGCGTCGATGGCGTAATCACAAGGCTCCGGATCACCGGGGCCGTTCGACAGAAACACACCATCGGGATTCATCGCCAGCACCTCAGCCGCGGGCGTCTTGGCAGGCACCACCGTCAAACGGCAGCCGCGATCAGCCAGCATGCGAAGAATATTGCGCTTCACACCAAAATCGTAAGCCACTACGTGGTGGGGCAGTTGCTCGTCGCTGTACACCGCATGACCTTCGCCCAGCGTCCAGCTGCCTTCGCGCCATTCGTAGCGCTCGGCGGTGGTCACTTCCTTCGCCAGATCCATGCCCTTCAGCCCGGCAAAACCCCGCGCCAGTTCCAGCGCCTTGGCTTCATCGGCCTCACCCAGCGACTCACCCGCCAGCAGGCATCCACCCTGGGCACCCTTGTCACGCAGAATGCGCGTCAGACGACGGGTATCGACATCGGCGATACCGATAATATTGCGCGCTTTGAGGTAGTCCGACAGGCTTTGCTCACTGCGGAAGCTGCTCGCCAGCAGCGGCAGGTCGCGAATCACCAGACCTGCAGACCAGATTTCTGCGGCCTCTTCGTCTTCGCTGTTAACGCCGGTATTACCAATATGGGGATAGGTCAGGGTCACGATCTGACGAGCGTAGGAGGGGTCGGTCAAGATCTCCTGATAGCCGGTCATGGCGGTATTGAAAACCACTTCACCAACCGAATGCCCGTGCGCACCGATGGCAACACCCCGAAAAATACTGCCGTCTTCAAGGGCGAGTATGGCTGAAACCGTCAAGATAACCTCCTGGATCAGACTTGCGGCCGAGAGTCACCGCCGACTTGCGTCGGAACGACAACCAGGGAACCACAGAGGAAAATACGCGTGCAAAAAAGCGAGATGCGGTGAAACCCCATCTCGCTCCTTGCGAGGGTCACGGGCCTACTCAACCCGGCGCCCAAATCTGAAACGAAATTTTACGCGAAAGCGTCGCCAGAATCCACCAGAGACTGCCCCACATCGGCCACCAAGGAATGTAACTATTTCGGCTTCAGGGCCGCCAGCATCGCCGACGGGAGATCAACGGCTTTGCCCAGCGTCGGCGACATCAGCAAATGCGCGGTTTTTGCCTCCGCAACCAGCCGACCCGACGCCTTGTCACTTACCCGGTAGACGATATCAAAGCCACAGCGGTGGAAATCGCTGAATGCCGCTTCAAAACACAGGATTTCGCCGTAGTAGCCTTCGCTGATATAGCGCACGGCCATGTCGGCATTCACCACGACGAGGCCAGCTTCGCGACGCCCTTCCTGCTCGCCACGACTGGCCAGCAGGCGCGCCCGCACCTCGTTGAGCAAGCCAATCAGCGCGTCGTTACCGAGGTGGTTTCCGGCGTTGATATGGCCACGCAGCAAACTGATCTCCGTGCTGAAAGAAAACGCCTCGGGCAGCGTCAGAGCAACTTTCGCCACGTTCAGTCCGCCTTCAATCCAAGTACGTCCTGCATATCATAGCGACCGGCCGCCTGCGTTTTGAGCCACGAGGCCGCTCGCACGGCACCGCGCGCAAAAGACATGCGCGAGCTCGCCTTGTGGGTAATTTCTACACGCTCGCCCTCAGCGCAAAACATCACGGTGTGATCGCCCACAATATCGCCTGCACGCACCGTGGCAAAGCCGATAGTGTCGCGCTCACGCGCACCGGTCTGACCTTCGCGCCCGTAAACCGCCACCTTATCAAGGTCACGCCCCAGCGCATCGGCAACAACCTGCCCCATGCTGAGCGCCGTGCCCGAAGGTGCGTCAACTTTGTGACGATGGTGCGCCTCGTACACTTCGATATCGACGTCATCACCCATCACCCGCGCGGCCATATCCAACAGCTTGAAGCACAGATTCACACCGGTGCTGAAGTTAGAGGCCTGACAGACCGCAATGGACGCAATCGCCGTATCCAGCTCAGCCTTTTGGGTGGCATCAAAGCCAGTAGTACCAATCACCATCCCCTTACCTGCGCTGGCACAAGCCTTGGCATTCGCCAGCGTCGCCAGCGGCGCGGTGAAATCGATCAGCACATCAAAGCTGGCCAATACCTCATTAATATCTCCAACCACCGATACGCCACAGGCACCAATACCTGCCAGCTCGCCGGCATCGGCACCGACAAGGCTGCTCTCAGGCCGTTCAATCGCCGCCGCCAGCTCACAACCCTCTGCCAGCGAAACTGCCTCGATCAGGGTCTTGCCCATTCGGCCAGCCGCGCCGGTTACCGCAATTTTTACACTCATGTCTGTTCCACTTTATCTGCATGCGGCGCCCGCTCCGGCTCTTCAACCGTCACCCTCGCCATGTCTTTAACACTCATCTCGGCAAGCGCATCATTCACTGCCTGATCTATCGATTTTCGCACCTCCGCCACGGCACCGGGCTCGCTGCGCGGGCGCACACGAATAATGCCGTCCCCCCCCTCTTTGCGCACCGCCTCCAGCACCTCGCGCACGGTGACTTTCTCCAGCGGCGCATTGGGCAGGTACCTCGGCGGATCTTCACTGTTCTCGGCGATCAAGCCCGCCGTGCGCAGGGCGCGCAAAACGCGGGTCACACCCTGAATCTGCACACGCAGGCGCGCCACGAACTCCGACGCACTCAGCGGCCGACGCCCTTCGTAATAGCGCTGCGCCAGCACCGTCATAATGCCGAGAGCGAGATCCTCCTGCTGACGAATACTCATATCGCCACTGCGCCGCGAGGGGACGACATATTCCGGATGTTGCACATAAAAAGCAACACTGCTGCCCACCAGCAGGATCAGCCAGCTTATATAGACCCACATCATGAACAGAATCAGAATCGCAAAGCCCGAGTAGATCGCATAGGTACCACTGTCACTGGCGGAGACCACCACACTGCCAAAGCCCCAGCCCAGACTCTGGAACAGCACACCCGAGACGACACCCGCCACCAAGCCCGCCCGCAGGGTGACCCGCGTATTGGGGATAAACATATAAAAGAAGGTAAAGGCGCAGATGATCATCAGATAGGGCGCCGCCGCGGTCAAAAACGACACCAGTATGGCTATCGGCGGCAACTGCTCACTTACCTGCTGAACAGCGCCACCACTGAGCACACTGGCCGACAGACCGATGGCCGAAAACACCAACAGCGGCCCGATCAGCATCACACTGCCATAGTCGGCCACACGCCGCCCGATGCTGCGGTGCTGCTCCAGGCGCCAGATATGGTTGAAGGTTGCCTCAATCTTCTGGATCAGCGAGATGGCCGTATAAAACAGCAGGGCGATACCGAAGGTGCCGAGCACGCCGATTTTGACGTTGTCGATAAAACCGATGATCCTCTCGGTAATCTCAACACCCTTGTCGCCCATCGGCGCCAGAAATTGCAGCATGATGGGCTCGAGCTGCTTGTTGTGCATACCAAAGGCTTTCAGCACCGAGAAGCTCACCGCCAATAGCGGCACCATCGACAATAGCGTGGTGTATACCAGACTCATGGCGCGCAGCGTCAGCTCACCTTTGGCAAGATCATCCAGCACCACATACAGGTAGCGCAGCAGGTAGATCAGCCGCTTTCGCCAAAAACTGTAGGCCGCCACTTCCGGCGCCCAAAGACGCTCCGCGACAAAACGGTTGAGGGTTTTATCCATAAAACGGGTGCCCGAGCTGAATCAAAGGCTTTCAGGATGGAGAAAAATGCAGGGCAAGTCGAGAGGGGCAAGCCCCTCCCGCCTCAGAGCTTCATATCGTCGATGAAATCTTTCACGCCATCGAACCAGCTTTTCTTGCGCGGCGACTGTTTGTCATCGCCCTCCAGGCTGGCATGGAATTCCTGCAGCAACTCTTTTTGACGCTTGTTCAGCGACACGGGTGTTTCCACCACAACCTTGCAAATCAGATCGCCCGTACTGCCACCACGCACCGGCGTGATGCCCTTACCGCGCAAGCGGAAAGACTTGCCGGTTTGAGTTTCGGCGGGAATCTTCAGCTTCACACGACCATCGAGCGTCGGCACATCCAGCTCACCACCCAATGCCGCATCCGCAAAGCCAATCGGCACTTCGCAGTGCAGGTGCTTGCCATCGCGCTTGAAGATCGGGTGCGGACGCACCGCGATCTGCACATAGAGATCCCCTGCCGGGCCACCGTCAGGACTGGCCTCGCCCTCGCCACTAAGGCGAATGCGGTCACCGGTATCCACACCGGCTGGCACTTTCACCGACAGCGTCTTGGTCTCTTCCACCCGGCCCTGACCATGACAGTCAGAACAGGGGTCAGAAATAATGGTGCCGGTACCGCGACAGTTTGGACAGGTCTGCTGCACGGCAAAGAAACCCTGCTGCATCCGCACCTGCCCGACACCATTACAGGTGCCACAAGTCAGCGGCGTAGACCCTTTCTTGGCACCACTGCCGTCACAGGTCTTACAGGCAACCAAAGTAGGAATGCGGATTTTCGCAGTAGTGCCGCGCACCGCCTGCTCCAGATCCACTTCCAGGGTGTAGCGCAAATCCGCACCGCGCTGCGGGCCACGCTGACGACCACCGCCGCCACCGAAAATATCACCAAAGACGTCGCCGAAAATATCGCTGAAACCAGCACCACCGCCGCCACCAAAACCGCCGGCGCCCGCGCCAACACCTTCGTGACCAAAGCGATCATAAGCCGCGCGCTTTTCTTTATCGGAGAGCACTTCGTAGGCCTCGGTGGCCTCCTTGAAGATATCCTCTGCTTTCGGGTCATCCGGGTTGCGGTCCGGGTGATTCTTCATGGCGATGCGACGATAGGCCTTTTTAATTTCCTTTTCGTCAGCGCTTCGCTCCACGCCCAGAATTTCGTAGTAATCGCGTTTTGACATCGTTTCGTTTCACGCTTTATCTGCGGCGGGGACAGCGCTCACACGCAGCCCGCCGCCAGATTAAAATTTCACCGACAAGACACGCGAAACGGGAGTTGGCGAAACGCCGCGCAAACCTGCTGCTTTCAGCGTCCTCCGTCTCCCGTTCGCGGCAAACCCGGCGGGGCATCGCCCCGCGCAGTTTTACTTCTTGTCGTCGTCCTTCACTTCCTCAAACTCGGCGTCGACCACATCGTCTGCCGCATTGCCGGCCTCAGCCTGCTCAGCGCCACCGGCTGCTTCAGCCTGCGCCGCCTGCTCAGCGTACATTTTCTGTGCCAGGCTGCCAGAGGCCTCGGTCAGTTCCTTGGTCGCCGCCTCAATAGCGTCGACGTCGTCACCTTTAATGACCTCATCAACCTTGCTCAGCGCCGCCTCAATGGCAGACTTCTCTTCATCACTGGCTTTGTCGCCAGCTTCTTCGAGCGTCTTGCGCGTCGCATTGGCCAGACCTTCAGCAGTATTGCGAGCGGTAACCAGCGCTTCGAACTTCTTGTCCGCTTCAGCGTTGGCTTCGGCGTCGCGCACCATTTGCTCGATCTCGTCCTCATTCAGACCGCTGGAAGCGGTGATGCGGATCGACTGCTCTTTGCCGGTCGCCTTATCTTTCGCCGATACATTCAGAATACCGTTGGCGTCGATATCGAAGGTCACTTCGATTTGTGGCAGACCACGCGGTGCGGGCGGAATGTCGGCCAGATCGAAACGGCCCAGCGACTTGTTCGCCGCCGCCTGCTTGCGCTCACCCTGAACCACGTGGATGGTCACCGCCGTCTGGTTATCTTCAGCCGTTGAGAACACCTGCGATTTCTTGGTCGGAATCGTGGTGTTCTTCTCAATCAGCGGCGTCGCTACGCCGCCCATCGTTTCGATACCCAGCGTCAGCGGGGTAACGTCCAGCAGCAATACGTCTTTCACGTCACCAGACAGTACCGCACCTTGCAGGGCCGCACCCATGGCAACCGCCTCATCGGGGTTCACATCTTTGCGCGGCTCTTTACCGAAGAATTCCGTCACCTTGGTCTGAACCAGCGGCATACGAGTCTGGCCGCCGACCAGAATCACTTCGTCGACTTCACTGGTGCTCAGACCCGCGTCGTCCAGCGCCGTCTTCATCGGCTCCAGCGAACGCTTAACCAGATCTTCAACCAGCGACTCCAGCTTGGCGCGGCTCAACTTCACCACCAAGTGTTTGGGACCGGTCGCATCTGCCGTGATGTAAGGCAGGTTCACCTCAGTCTGCTGACTGGAAGACAACTCGATCTTGGCCTTCTCCGCCGCCTCTTTCAGGCGCTGAACCGCCAGCGAATCGCCTTTCAGGTCGATGCCATTTTCTTTCTTGAACTCTTCCGCCAGATAGTCGATCAGGCGCAGGTCAAAATCTTCACCACCCAGGAAGGTGTCGCCGTTGGTCGCCAGCACTTCAAACTGGTGCTCGCCATCCACCTCGGCAATCTCAATGATGGAGATATCGAAGGTACCACCACCCAGGTCGTATACGGCCACGGTGCGATCGCCCTTGGCCTTGTCCATACCGTAGGCCAGTGCAGCCGCCGTCGGCTCGTTGATAATCCGCTTTACTTCCAGACCGGCAATGCGGCCCGCGTCTTTGGTGGCCTGACGCTGAGAGTCGTTGAAGTAAGCCGGTACAGTGATAACCGCCTCGGTGATTTTCTCACCCAGATAGTCTTCAGCCGTCTTCTTCATTTTCTTCAGCACTTCCGCAGAAATCTGCGGGGGCGCCAGCTTCTCGCCTTTAACTTCCACCCAGGCATCGCCGTTGTCGGCTTTGCTGATGGTGTAAGGCACCATTTTGATGTCTTTCTGTACAACATCATCCTCAAAACGGCGGCCAATCAGGCGCTTCACCGCATACAGGGTGTTGTTGGGGTTGGTCACCGCCTGACGCTTGGCGCTCTGACCGACCAGAATTTCATTGTCGTCGGTGTAGGCGACGATAGACGGTGTGGTGCGCGCACCTTCCGCGTTTTCAATAACCTTGACCTTGTCGCCATCCATGACGGCAACGCAGGAGTTGGTGGTCCCCAGGTCAATACCGATAATCTTGCCCATAATTGTTACTCCGCATTCGCTGTTTACTGCGCGGGGCGCTTCGCCCCAAAACTGTGTTCTTGCCGTAGATATTGGCCCTTTTCACGACTTTTCAAGGGCACGGCGTGCATTTATGCAAATATTTACGTGGCTTATTCGCCCTTGGCGACCACCACCATCGCGGCGCGCAACAGTCGGCCGTTCAGGGTGTAGCCTTTCTGCATCACATCAATCACCGTGTTGGGTTCAACACTGGGATTGGGCACCATGGCCATCGCCTCGTGAAACTCGGGATCAAAGGGCTGCCCAGTCGGATCAATCGCCTCAACATTGTGACGCGCCAGCGCGTCCTGCAAGGCTTTGCGCGTCAGCTCCACGCCTTCAACGAGCGGCTTCAGCGTTTCGTTTTCCACATCGGCGGCAGCCAGTGCACGCTCGAGGTTATCGGCCACACCCAGCATGTCGCCAGCGAACTTCTCCAGCGCAAACTTGCGCGCGTTCTCGGCGTCTTTCTCGGCGCGACGGCGCACATTCTGCGCTTCGGCCGCAGCGCGCAGGGCCTGCTCTTTGGCATCGGCCGCCTCCTGACGAGCCGCGTCCAGTTGCGCCTGCAGATCATCCCCGGCCTCGGCCTCTGCACCGCTATCAGTCACCTGCTCCTGAAGCTCTTCTTCCGATACCTGAGCCTTATCCTGTTCTTCCGCCACGTTCGCAGCCTCCTGTCTTTCAAATCTGCGGCCCTGCCGCCTGTAATAGTGTGCGACCCCGCGGGATCGAGCTGGCTCGACAATGGGGCCGACCGCCGCATTTTCAAGGGCAGGAAGAAAATTTCACGCGTCACCCGCCAGAACTATTGAGCCACCCGAGCCAACTACTGTATAAATAACCAGACATCAAAACCCAAACACCCAACCCACGGGAGCCACGCCATGCTGGTTCACTTGAGCATCAGCAACTTCGCCATCACCGAATCACTGGAAGTCGAGTTACAACCGGGCATGACCGTACTGACCGGGGAAACCGGCGCGGGCAAGTCGATCATGCTCGACGCGTTGGGGCTGACGCTGGGCGATCGCACCGACAGCGGCGTGGTGCGGGCAGGCGCCGAGCGCGCAGACATTCACGCCGAATTCGACATCAGCCAGATTCCCCGCGCCCGCCAGTGGCTGCAGGAACGGGAACTGCTGGCCGGCGATGAATGCCGACTCCGCCGGGTGATTACCAAAGAGGGTCGCTCGCGCGCCTATATCAACGGCCAGCCCGCCACAGTGCAGGACGTTCGCGAACTGGGCGAACTGCTCATCGACATCCACAGCCAGCACGCCCATCAATCGCTGCTGAAAAAACCGTATCAGCGCGAACTGCTGGACGCCTTTGCCGGCGCCACCGAACTCTGCAGCGCACTGAGTGACGACTGCAGCCACTATCAAAAACTCAACAAGCGACTCACCCAACTGGAAAGCCAGCTCGACGAGCAGAGCGCCCAGGAACAACTGCTGCGCTACCAACTGGAAGAGCTAGACCGACTGGCCATTCAGCCGGGAGAAGTCGAAGAACTGGAAATCGAGCAGAAACAGCTCGCCAATGCCGAACAGATCCTGTCCACCAACCATCACAGCCTCGCACTGTGCCGAGAGGGTGAAGTGAATGCCATGGGCATTCTTCAACAGGCCCTGTCGTCGCTGACAGGCTGCCAGCACGGTCATCCGTCACAGGAAGCCGCCATTTCCCTGCTGGAAAGCGCCCGCATCCAGATTGAAGAGGCCGCCAGCGAACTGCAACGCGTTACCGACGAAACCGAGCTGGACCCACAACGCCTGCAGCAAGTGGAAGAGCGCCTCGACGCCATCTATCAGACCGCCCGCAAACACCGCATTCAACCGGAAGAGCTACCGGGACTGCAGGAATCACTGCAAGAGCAGCTCGACACGCTGGATGCCACCGACGAAAAACTCGACGCCCTGCGCAGTGAGCGCGACACCGCCCTGGCGAACTATCGCAAGAAAGCTGAAAAGCTCAGCAAGCAACGGCGCAGTGCGGCCGCAAAAATGAAGAAAAGTATCGAGGCAAAACTCAGCGAACTGGCCATGAAACACTGCCAGATCGAGTTTGCCATTACCCCACTCGACAGCGACCAGCCCCATAACCACGGCGACGAAGATATTGAGATTCTGATCCGCAGCAACCCCAATGCCGCCATGGGGCCGCTGCATAAAATCGCCTCCGGCGGCGAGCTGTCGCGCATCAGCCTGGCCATTCAGGTAGTGACGGCGCAGGTTGCCACCGTGCCCACCGTGGTTTTCGACGAGGTGGACGTGGGCATTGGCGGCGCCACCGCAGAAATTGTCGGGCAGTTGCTGCACGACCTCGGCTCACGCAGCCAGGTATTGTGCGTGACTCATCAGGCACAGGTCGCCAGCCAGGGCGATCAGCATATTCTCGTGCAGAAAACCGGCGATAAGAACAGCGTGCGTACCGAGCTGCACGCGCTGGGCGATGACCAGAAAATCGAGGAAATTGCCCGGATGCTGGGCGGGATTGCGATTACCGAAAACACCTTGGCTCACGCGAGAGAAATGCTGGCGACGCGCCACTGAGCGAGACGCCAGCATCAAGACACGGTGTCGGCAGCGATCACTGCCGACACAGAAAAAAGCTTACTTTTTGGGGCGAACGTACAGAACCAGGCTATGGTCGACCAGCTCGTAGCCACGCTCTTCCACCAGCTTGTGCTGACGCTCTTCGATGATGTCATCGTAAAACTCGATGACCTCACCCGTTTCCATACAAACAATGTGGTCGTGGTGCTCGCCCTTCGCCAGCTCGAATACCGAGTGACCGGCTTCGAAGTTGTGGCGCACCACCAGACCGGCCGCCTCGAACTGGGTCAGCACGCGGTATACCGTTGCCAGACCGACGTCTTCTCCCGAGTCCATCAGCGAGCGATAAACATCTTCCGCACTGAAATGCTGATTGTCGGCCTCGGCCTGCTCAAGCAGTTGGAGAATTTTGACCCGTGGCAAGGTGACTTTCAGACCAGCCTTGCGGAGTTCTTGGTTTTCGCTTGACATAAAGCACTGACCTTAGCGTTGTGTAGAGGATTGCGATATTATCCCCGCCTCTGCGAGCGATTGGAACCCTGACTATGTTTTTGCGTATTGCCACCGTCAGCCTGCTGTTGCTGCTTGGCGCCTGCAGCTCCCTTGAGTTTCCCGGCGTTTATCGCCTGTCCATCGACCAAGGCAATATTATCACCCAGGAGATGGTCGACCAGCTTGAAATCGGCATGAGCCGCAGCCAGGTCGAGTACGTGATGGGCACACCGCTGATCCGTAACACCTTCAACCCGGACCGCTGGGACTACGTCTACACCCTCAACAAAGAGGGCAAGCCCTCAGACCGCCACCAGCTCAGTGCCTTTTTTGAAGGCGACACACTGGTCAAAATTGTGACCGACGTCGCCCCCTCTGAAGAAGGTCGCGTAGGCGGCGGCGCCGACGCCCAGCCCGAATAACACTCAGGCGTCTTTAAGCGCCTTGGCTTTTGCCGCCCGCTGCTTGCGCACTTCCTTGGGGTCAGCAATCAGCGGGCGATAAATTTCCACACGATCGCCATCCGCCAGCGCCTGCGCTTCAGGCTTGCTGACCACCTTGCCGAACACCCCCACATCGACACTGCTCAGATCGAGCTCGGGAAACTGGGCATCCAGCCCCGACTTCTCAACGGCTTCGCGCACAGTGCTGCCCTGCGGCAGTTCCAGCGCCACAATGCGCTGCTTGTTAGGCAGGGCGTAGGCCACTTCTACATGAATCATGTCGTTATTTTCCATATTGCTGATTCGCACGTTTTACCAGGGCATCAACCAAATTGTTCGCCACCGAATTAAACAATTGCTTGGTCGCCGCACCGACCAGGGCACCGCTCAGCGCAAAGCGCAGGTGCAGGCTCACTTTGCAGGCCGCGTCTCCCAGCGCCAGCAACTCCCATTCACCTTTGAGTTTTTCAAAGGGGCCGTCCACCAGACTCAAGACAATGCGGCGCGGCGGCGTCAGGCTATTACGAGTAGTAAAGCTCATGCGGATGCCCGCTCTCGACAGGTCCAGCCGCGCCTCCATAGTATGGTCGTCGGCAAACAGAATCTCGGCACCGACACAGCCATCCATGTACTGGGGATAGGCTTCTACATCGTTGATCAGCGCATACACCCGCTCCGCAGAATACGGCAGCAAGGCACTTCGGCGTATGTCATTCATGGTCAGTTCCGGCTCTTGTCATTCGCTTGGCGGCACCGCTATGTCAGGCGACTGTATAGCCCCCAGCACAACAGACACAGCAATACCGGCGGCGCAATATACCGTAACATGCGCAACCAAAGCCAAAAAAAGCCCTTCTCCAGCCAGCGATCACGCACGCCGTAAACACTCAGCGGCACTCGCCAGCCGGCAAACAACACAAAACACAGCGCGCACATGGGCATCAGCACATTCGCTACGACAATATCCAGCCACTCCATCGCCGAGCGCGAGAACCAGTTCAGCGGCGACCCCGGCTGCAACGACAGCAGCGCGATCTCCGCAACCAGCAGCACCGTGCCGCCCGTCACCAAAGCGGCCAACCAACGGGGCAGCGACCAGCGCTCCACCAGATACGCCACCACCGGCTCAAACAGGGCGACGACCGTGGTGATCGCCAGAATACTCATCAATATATAGAAAGCCGTACCGGCAATATCGCCAAACACCAGATTGCCAAAGCTGTAGGGCAGCGAGACAAACATCAGCGCCGGCCCCTGCCCGGCCACGATATGCTGGTCGCTGACCAGCGCGATAATGATCAGCCCGCCCATCAACATCGCGGCGGTATCGATGCCCGCCAACGCCAGCAACTGGCGACTGGCCGAGCGGCCCGACGGGAAATAGGCACCGTAGGCCATCAGCGCAACACTGCCCAGCCCCAGCGCAAAGAACGCATTCTGCGCAGCGGAAAGCACCGCCTCCCAAGAAAATTCCGTCGCCCTGAAGGTAAACAGCGCACGCTCGGCCGCCCCGAAATCGCCCAGCTCATAGGCGAAGTACAGCAGGCCAGCCATGACCAACAGCAATACCGGCAGCAAAATCCGCAGCACAATCGCCATGCCGCGCTTCACGCTTACCGACGACAGCGCAATGGTCAGAACAAGAAACCCGTAGAGTGACTGCTGCTGCATTTCCGGCGAGGCCAGCAACTGCTGGAATTCGGCCGCAACCAGATCCAGACTGGCGGCCTCCATCGCCCCGGAGGACATTTTGGGGATGTACCAAAACAGCCAGCTCGATACCACGCTGAGATTCGCTGCCAGCAACAAGGCCGCCACCGCCGACAGTTGCGCCACCAACGACCAGTGGCGAGACGCACCGGAAAAGCTGGCAATCTGATCAACCGCATGAATGGGGTTTGCTCGGGCGCGCATGGCAATGCGCAACTCCGCCACCGCGACCGGCAGCATCACCAACAGCAGAAAGCCCGCATATACCAGCAGATAGACGGCACCACCCTGCGCCGCCGCCTCCTGTGGCGTCGTCCAGAAATTGCCCAAACTGACAACCAGGCCGGTTGCCGCGGCGAGAAATGTCCATCGACTGGACCAGATTCCCTGGACTTTGGTTTTTTTAAGGGCCATACACCTTCGGCGAGCATTGTCACTGCAGCGGTCTTTTTACCTGAGCAGCATAGGTTTTGCCAGCTACTGGCTCTATAATCGCCGCCATGAGCAAAAAGAAACCGAATAACAGCAGCACAATCGCCCTGAACAAAAAGGCGCGACACGACTACCACCTGACCGACAAGCTGGAGGCCGGCGTGTCGCTGCTCGGCTGGGAAGTGAAAAGCCTGCGCGAAGGCAAAGGGCAGATCACCGACACCTACGTGTTGCTGCAGAATGGCGAAGCCTTTCTGCTGGGCGCGCACATCTCGCCCCTGCTCAGCGCCTCCACCCATTTCGTGACCGACCCGACCCGCACGCGCAAACTCTTGCTTCACAGCCAGGAACTCCGCAAACTGGAGGAAGCGACCCAGCAAAAGGGCTATACCTGCGTATGCACCGCCATGTATTGGAAGAAGCATCTGGTCAAAGTCGAAATTGCCCTGGCCAAGGGCAAGAAGGACCACGACAAGCGCGAAACCGAAAAGTCCCGCGACTGGGATCGGCAAAAGCAGCGAGTGCTGCGACAACACAATAGCTGACCCGTAGCGACCGCCAATGAAAACGCTCCACTTACTCAGGCACGCCAAAGCAAGCTGGGAAAAAGACGAGCTGCGCGATGCCGACCGTCACCTGACGCGTCGCGGCAAACAGGACTGCGCAAGGGTTGCCCGCGCGCTCAGCCAGTCGGAACACCACTTCACCCGCATCTATTGCAGCAGCGCCCGCCGCTGCACGGAAACCCTGCAACGCTTCCGCGCCGAAAGCACGCTGTTTGACGGCGTCGAGACCACCATCGACGACGCCCTCTATACCTTCGACCGCGACACCCTGCTGACCTGGCTCAAAGAGCTGGATAATAGCTGCACCGCGCCGCTGATTATCGGCCACAACCCGGCGCTGCGCGATCTGGTGAACTACCTCTACGACGGCGAAATTGAAAACTTCAGCACCACCACATTCATCACTCTCGAGATCAATGTGGAATACTGGGATCAGTTGCGCACCGACAGCGCCAAGCTCACGGAACAGATTCGTCCCAAGCAGCTTCGCTAACCCTCAGACAAGGAACGCCTCTGGCATGAGCCAAGCCGACGCCCTCAAGAATATTCGCATCGTCCACGACGTGCTGATCCTGAAAAAAAGCCACAAACTGATTCGCCGCATGCGCCGGGCACTGGCCGAGCCGGAAATCCACGGCTATCAGGTGTGGGGCTCCTCCTTCCTAATCATGGACTACCTGTTGCAACACCCGCCGCGACGCGGCAGCAAGATCACCGAGATCGGTTCCGGCTGGGGCATTCTGAGTATTTTCTGTGCGATGCAGTTTGGCGCCAAAGTCACCGCCGTCGACGCCGACGAGCACGTCTTCCCCTACCTCGACGCCCACGCACTGCTGAACGACGTGACCATCAAAACCCGGGTCGCGCGCTATGAAGAATTGGGTATCAAGGAATTGAAAGGCCAGAAGATGCTGCTCGGCGGCGATATCTGCTTTTGGCCCAAACTGGTTAACCCGCTGTACAGCGCCATCGAAGCCGCACTGGATGCCGGGGTAAAAACCATCATCATTGCCGATCCGGGCCGCTCGCCGTTTCACAAGCTCGCCCGCAAATGCCAGAAAAACTTCAATGCCGAGCTGCTGGACTGGGAAGTAAAAACGCCCAAATCCATCAGCGGCGAACTGTTGGTGATCCGCGCCTGACCATTGGCTCAGGCGCCGAACAGCCTCTCAGTCCTTCTTCGACTTCTTGCCTTTTTTCAGCTTCACTCTGGGACGGTAGTCCAGCTTAGGCAGTCGCGGCAACTTGCCTGTCGCCAGATAGCTGTGAATCTGCAGTTGTGAACGCACCTTGGCAGAACTCTTTTTGCGGGGACGGAAATCATTGCTCTGCGACGCATCGATCATCCGCGCCTTCACATTGTCGGCCCACTGAATATCAATGATGTTCTGAATCCGCTTCTGCAGCACCGGACTGTAAACCGGACAGGTCACCTCCACCCGGAAGTCGATATTGCGCGTCATCAAATCCGCCGAGGAAATGTAGTACTTGGGCTTGCCGCGATTGCGGAAGATATACACCCGCGGGTGCTCCAGATAGCCGTCGACAATACTGATCGCCTCAATATTCTCGCTCACGCCCGGCACACCCGGCAGCAGCGAGCACATGCCGCGCACAATCAAACGCACCGGCACCCCAGCCTGACTGGCCTCGTACAGCTTATCGACCAGTTCGCGGTCCACCAGATTGTTGCACTTCAGCGTAATGCCGCATTCCTTGCCCGCCCGCGCCGCATCGATTTCGCCCTGCACATTATCCAGCACCCGCTCGCGGCTGTTCAGCGGCGACACCGCCAGATGCTTAAACTCATGGCGCTTGTAGGTGTAGGCGATAAAGTCGAACACCTTAGCCACCTCATCACCAATCGCCTGATCGTAGGTCAGCAGGCTGAAGTCGGTGTACACCTCAGCCGTCTTCTCGTTGAAGTTACCCGTGCCCACGTGGGTGTAGTACTTCTGAAGATTCCCTTCCTGGCGGCTGATCGAAATCAGCTTGCTGTGCACCTTCAAGCCCGGCACGCCCAAAATCACGTTCACGCCGCCATCGGTCAGACGCTGCGACAGCGCGATATTGGCTTCTTCATCAAAGCGCGCCTGCAACTCCACCACCACCGTCACTTCTTTGTGGTTGGCGACCGCGTTCAGCAGCGCATCGACAACGTGTGAGTTCGAGGCCACCCGGTACAGGCTGATGCGAATCGACTTCACCGCCGGATCAATCGCGGCAGTTTTCAGCAGGTCCGTCAGGTAATCGAAGCTGTGATAGGGATAGAACAGCAGAATATCCTGCTCGCGCATGCAGCTCAGAATATTGTCTGCGGCGTCAATTTCCGGCACCCGAATTTTCGGCAATGCCTTCGCATCCAGATACGCCGGCCCCAGATTGGGGAAGCGCATAAAGTCTTTGGAGTTGTGGTAGCGGCCACCGGGGATCATCGAGTCGAGGCGACCCAGTCCCAAGCGCTTCACCAGATACTCCATCAAATCATTCGGCATCTGCGCGTCGTACACAAAGCGCACCGGATCCCCCTTGCGGCGACGCTTGAGACTCTGCGCCATCTTCTCCACAAAGGTCTGCGTCACCTCTTCGCTGAGTTCCAGCTCGGCGTCGCGGGTCAGCTTCACCGTGTAGGCCTCGGCAGAATCCAGCGGAAAAATCCCGCGAAACACCTGCGGCAGGCACACACGAATCATGTTCTCAAGCGTAATCAGCACCTTGCCGCGCTTGCCCTTGCGACCGGGAATACGCACAAAGCGCTCAATCCGCGTGGTCGGCACTTCCAGCAGCGCAAAGCGCACCTGACCCTCATAACTGAGCTTGATCGCCAGATAGATCGACGCGTCATTCAGCTCCGGCATCGGGTTGGCATCGTCCAGCAGAATCGGCACCAGCTCCTGCTGAATATGGCTGTGGAAATAGCCGCGCACATACTCCGTCTGCGCCTCGTCTAGCTGGCGCTCGTTCACAATGTAGATTTTGCGACGGCGCAATTCCTTCAGGTTGGCGCTGTAGGTGGCATCAAAACGGCGCTGCAATTTCAGCACTTTCTGATGAATTTCCTCCATCAGCGCCTTGTAGTCCTCCTGCTTGGAGGGCGTCGAAAACGCAGCCAGACGACGCACATCCGCCACCCGCACCCGGAAGAATTCATCGAGGTTGTTAGAGAAGATACCCAGATAACGAATCCGCTGGATAATCGGCACCGACGGATCAGCCGCTTCCTGCAGCACCCGCTCGTTAAAAGAAAGCCAACTCAGCTCTTTGGCAATCCACGCCTGTTCAGCGGTCATTTCGCTCATATTTTCCTACCCTGACAACGTTTAAAGCACTTGTATGCGCGCAACAGCCTAACGGTTATGCATGTCATTTTAGTGACATATTTCAGTGGTCGCATTTGCCAGTAACAGGTCGTAAACTAACTGCTCACAAGGGACAAAATGCATGGCACAAAACAGCGACTCCTTCGCCGCGCTCGACCTCGGCTCCAACAGCTTCCACCTGCTTATCGCCAGCTTCCAGGATGACAAACTCCGCATCATCGACCGCCACAAAGACATGGTTCGACTGGCCGCCGGTCTCGACGATAACGGTGTCCTCAGCGAAGAAGCCCAGCAGCGTGCGCTGGACAGTCTGGCAAAAGTCGCCAACCGCCTGCGCGGTGTCCCGCGCTCGCAAATCCGCATTGTGGGCACCAACACCCTTCGGGCCGCCAAAAATGCCAGCGAGTTTATGACCCGGGCCGAAGCCATCCTCGGCACACCCATCAATATTATTTCAGGTACCGAAGAAGCGCGACTGGTTTACCTCGGCGTCGCCAACGATCTGGCTATTGAAGACCGCCGACGGCTGGTTATAGATATCGGCGGCGGCTCCACCGAAATGGTCGCGGGCGGCCAACAGCCCCGCCTGTTGGAAAGCCTGCCCATGGGCTGCGTTAGCCACAGCCTGCACTATTTTCCCAACGGCAATATCAACGACAAACTGTTCAAAAAGGCCGTCAACGCCGCCCGCCAGTTAATCTCGCCCTACGTGGAAGGTTTCCGCGACCAGTGGCAGGAAGTGGTCGGCTCCTCCGGCACCATTCGCGCTATCAGCAAAATCCTCAGCGAACAGGGCCTGTGCGACGCCGGACAAATCACCCTCGACGGCATGAATGCCCTCAAGGAACAACTGCTGAACGCCGAGCACACCAGCAGCCTGCAACTCAAAGGCCTGAGTGACGAGCGGCGCGATGTCTTCCCCGGCGGCTTTGCGGTGCTCTATGCGCTGTTCAAGGAAATGGGCATACAGGAACTGCATATCTCCAACTACGCCGTGCGCGAAGGCATTGTGTACGACCTCGCCGGGCGGCTGCACCACAAAGACAAACGCGACGAGACCATCCGCCAGCTTATCGAGCAGTACCACATCGACCCCGCCCAGGGTGAGCGTGTGGCCGAACTCTGCCAGCGCTGGCTGCCGATGCTCGCCGACCGCATGAACAGCGACTACACCGAAGCCGAAAAACTGCTGCTCTGGGCCGCCAAACTCCACGAACTCGGCCTAGCCGTCGCCCACGGCGGCTACCACAAACACGGCGCCTACATCCTCAGCAATGCCGACCTGCCCGGCTTCTCCCGGCAGGAACAGGCGCGACTCAGCGTGCTGGTGCTCAACCACCGCCGCAAACCCAAAAGCCTGGATATCAGCACCTACGGTGTCACCCCGGACTGGATGATGGTCTGCCTGCTGCGACTGGCCTGCATCTTCTACCGCCGCCGTCAGGCCGTGCGCCTATCCGACGACATCCAGCTCAGCAGCCCCGCCCCCGAACAGATTCAGCTCCACATTCCCGGCCACTGGCTCGACGCCAACCCCCTCACCGCCGCCGACCTGGACGACGAAGCCGAGCTGCTGCGCAAATGCCTCAACATTCAGCTCGACGTTATCAGCCAACAGCCCGCCGACGCACAAACCGGCTAGTGTCCGCGCCCGGTAACTGTTAGGATTAACCGTTGCAGAATTTGGGGCCGTTTTGGATTCGACGCCGGTTACAAAACTCTGTGGTGCATGCCGTGATGACAGCCAATCACGTTAATCCAAAGCTGTACTCTATATAGTTGCCAACGACGACAACTACGCTCTAGCGGCTTAAACCCCGCTAGCAGTCCCAGCAAGGTGCCCATACCGCGCGAAGGACTGTCATATAGAATGGGATCGCAACAAGGTATGTTCTGGGCCGCGTTGTTAAACTTATACAGAACTCGCTGACTGCGTCCTGACCGTTGGGCTGCAGAAGGCTAAATCAATAAACGGAAGCTAAGCATGTAGAGCCCTGAGCGGCGGACTGGCGGACGGGGGTTCAATTCCCCCCGGCTCCACCAATATAAAAAAGGCGAACTGATTTCAGTTCGCCTTTTTTATTTCTGCTGTCGATGCAATAACCTTACTTCAAATAAGTTACCCCCCACTACCAACCCTAGAATCTACCCCCCTCGAAGTAACCAGCCATATCTTTTCAGTATTGCCAGGCTCACATATACGCACCATGTAATTCAACTTTCGTAAGCGGTCTATAAACCCCACCTAAAATTGCTGCCGGGACTTCGCTACGCTCCAGACTTTTCAGATCTGGAGTATCCAATGAGCACCGAGTCAAATC
>Ga0208568_1000053_pt1 | contig 57604 bp, 51 predicted proteins | sample DeeseametaMP2969_FD_184165 | JGI IMG/M metagenome (GOLD analysis project Ga0208568, IMG submission 184165) | Marine microbial communities from the Deep Atlantic Ocean - MP2969 (SPAdes) | ecosystem: Environmental > Aquatic > Marine > Oceanic | place: South of Funchal, North Atlantic Ocean... | reverse complement strand
GGACGCGGTATTGGGGTTACCGGCGGCCAAAGAGGGGTTCATACCGGGACTGGGCACCTACCGGCTGCCCCGGTACATCGGCCTGGGCCGGGCCAAACGCATGGCCATCTCCGGCGAGAACATAGACGGGGTTGAGGCGCTCCGTATCGGCCTGGTGGACTACATCGTCAAACCGTCGGAATTCGACCGGGAAGTTGAGGCTTTGGCGCAGCGCTACCTGGGCCTCAGTTCAGAAGGCGCCCGGCAGACCAAGCTCATGATGTCGGCCTACCAGGACCTGCCCCAGGGCCAGTTCTTCGAGGAATACCTGCGCCGCCAATCGATCGCCATCGACGCTCCCGACCACGATGAGGCGATGACCGCCTACCGGGAGAAACGGGACCCGGTCTACAAGTCACGTTGAGTTTGTTGGGCGTTCCTGCTAGCCAATGTTCGTCTTGGTGACCGAACCGATCGCCTCTTGGAGTTCATGTATGGTGACCGGTTTCTCTAGGACGACCATCGAAGTGAGGCAGCAACCCGGACCGGCGGCTAAACCTTGGGCCAGACCTGCAAGGCCAATGCCTCTTGCATAGCGATGATTTCGCTGGGGCCGCCTGCTTTGGAACTGGCCACTCCACCGAAGTCGAAGATCAAGTTGGTCACGCCCAGGGCCTCGTAGACGCGTATGTCCTCAGCCACTTTTTCCGCAGGGCCGGCAAATGGGACCCCTTCGGACCCGTCCGAATTCGGATCGAATGTGGAAATCCGGAATGCCACCTCCACTTCTTGAGGGTTTCGTCCCTCACGCTCGGTGCGGGCCGCCAGGCGGTCTATCGACGCCTTGAGCAACTCCGGAGTCCCCAGCGGGAAGTCGGGGTTGGTCCCCAGGGGATGCCAGGCGTTGCCCATGCGGGCCGCCCGCCTGATGGCCCGGTTGCTTTCGCCACCCACCCAGATGGGGATGTGGGGTTTTTGCACCGGCTTGGGCAGGAAATGGATGTTGGAGAAATTGATGTACTTGCCCTCAAAGACCGGATCATCCGATGTCCATAGCTCGATGAAGGCCCGGATGTATTCGTCGGTAACCGCCCCTCTCTCATCGAACGACGGCAGGTCCAGGGCCTCAAACTCCTCTCTGAGCCAGCCGGCGCCCACCCCCAGGGTCACCCTTCCATTGGACAGCACGTCCAGCGTCGCCAGGGCCTTAGCCGCGACTATTGGGTTGCGGTGGGGCACGATCATGACGCTGGTGCCAAGGCGCAGCGTGGTGGTCTGGCCCGCGATGAACGCCAGCACCGTAAGCTGGTCAAGGCAGGCCCCGCCGGCGGTGCCGGGGTGTACCTGTTGTTCGTTGTAGGGATAGGGTGATGAGATGTCCTTGGGGAAGACGATATGGTCGGGACAGACCACCATATCGAACCCCAGGTCCTCACCGCGGCGAACCAGCGCTCTCATCGACTCAGGCGCCGAGAGGGGTCCGCTGCCAGGTATCGTAAATCCGTATTTCATGTTCGCACTCCCGTTATCCGAACCGCCCGCCGCTCGATCACAGACCGGGCGATTCCAGTATCCGGGCAGTGTAATAACGCCCCCAACGCCTGTCAAACCAGCCCGCACTGCGTCCGTTCTGATAAGATTGACCAAATCGTTCCCAGGCGGACCCAGCGATATGGCTGACACAGGCACGGCGCCAGGCCAACAAACCAGCGTTTTCGTAGACTTTGCCACCAGCCCCGCCCAGTACAAACATTGGCGGCTAGACATCGACGGGCGGGTTGCGCGACTGAGCCTGGACGTCCAAGAGGACCAGCCGTTGGTCCCCGGCTACGAACTCAAGCTCAATTCCTATGATCTGGGCGTCGATATCGAGCTGTATGACGCAGTGCAGCGGCTGCGGTTCGAGCACCCCGAGGTGGGCGCGGTGATCGTCACCTCGGCCAAGGACCGGGTCTTTTGCGCCGGGGCCAACATCAAGATGTTGGGCCAGTCCGGCCACGGGTTCAAAGTAAATTTCTGCAAGTTCACCAATGAGACCAGAAGTTCCATGGAAGACGCCTCGGCGTACTCGGGCCAGACCTACATCTGCGCGATTAACGGCCCCGCCGCGGGTGGCGGCTACGAGCTGGCCCTGGCCTGCGACCACATCCTGCTGATAGACGACGGCTCCAGCACGGTTTCGCTTCCGGAACTGCCTCTGCTGGCGGTCCTGCCTGGCACCGGCGGCCTGACTCGCCTGGTGGACAAACGTGGGGTGCGCCACGACCACGCCGACTTCCTCTGCACCACCTCGGAGGGAATCAGGGGAAACCGGGCTCTGGAATGGCGGTTGGTGGACCAAATATCGCCCCGCTCTGCCTTCGACCAAGCGGTCGTCGACAGGGCGTCGGAGACCGCCCAGAAATCCGACCGGCCCACCTCGGCCCGGGGCATCGAACTCACGCCATTAAAACGGCACATCAACGGAGACCAGGTGCGTTACGAAAACGTGACGATAGACCTGGACCGGGAACTGGGAGTGGCCAATATCTTGGTGGCCGGCCCCACCGAAGCCCCGCCCGGCAATCTGGCGGGCATCCACGCCGCCGGAGATAAGTTCTGGCCGTTGGCTCTGGCCCGCCAGTTGGACGACGCCATCCTGCACCTCCGGCTCAACGAGACCGAAGCAGGTACATGGGTGTTCCGCACTCAGGGGGACAACAGTTTGGTGGCGGCCTTTGACGATGCCCTCTTACAGCACGCCTCGGATTGGCTGGTCCGGGAGATAATCCTCTACCTGAAGCGCACGCTAAAGCGCCTGGACGTTAGCTCGCGGTCGCTGGTTACTCTGATCGAGCCGGGTAGCTGTTTCACGGGGACTCTGCTGGAGCTGGCCCTGGCAGCCGACCGGTGCTACATGCTGGGCGGCAATTTCGAGGACGACCACAGCTTTCCGGACGCCGCGGTCAGGCTCACCGGCATGAACTTCGGCCCGTTGCCAATGGTCAACGGAATCACCCGGCTGGAGGGCCGGTTCTTGGGCCGGCCTGAAGCGATCGATGCCATCCGGGAAAAGACCGGGACCGGCCTGGACGCACAGGCTGCCCTGGACTTGGGGTTGGTCACATTCATCCCGGACGACATAGACTGGGCGGACGAAGTTAGGTTGGCCCTGGAAGAGCGGGCCAGCTTCTCGCCAGACGCTCTGACCGGCATGGAGGCCAGCCTCCGTTTTGGCGGCCCAGAGACCATGGAGAGCAAGATTTTCGGCCGTCTCAGCGCCTGGCAAAACTGGATCTTTCAGCGTCCCAACGCCTCGGGTGAACAGGGTGCGCTGCGGCTATACGGCACCGGCGCCAAGACCCATTTCGACAAGGGCCGGGTGTAACAACCCATTCAGGTGGTAGCCATGACTGTAGAACATTCCAACATCGACTATTCCGAGCGGATCCCCAACAACGTGGGCCTGGCCGGCAACCGGCGCCTGCAAAGGGCGCTGGAGTCCTGGCAGCCCAACTACATCAAGTGGTGGCAAGACCTGGGGCCCGACGGCAGCACCGGATTCGACGTCTATCTGCGCACGGCCATCAGCGTCGAGCGTGACGGCTGGGCCAACTTTGGCTTCGTAAAGATGCCGGACTACCGCTGGGGCATCTTCTTGGCCAAACCCGACCTGGACCGCAAGATCGCCTTCGGCGACCATCTGGGCGAACCCGCTTGGCAGGAAGTGCCGGGCGAGTACCGGGCCCCGCTGCGCCGGCTGATCGTCACGCAAGGAGACACCGAGCCGGCCTCGGTTGAACAGCAACGCCACCTGGGCGTGACCTGCCCCTCCCTCTATGACCTGCGCAATCTCTTCCAGATCAACGTGGAAGAGGGCCGCCACCTGTGGGCCATGGTCTACCTGCTCCATGCCTACTTCGGCCGGGACGGCCGGGAAGAGGCCGAGATGCTGCTGGAACGCCACTCAGGCGACGCCGACAAGCCCCGCATCTTGGGCGCGTTCAATGAGCCGACCCCTGATTGGTTGTCGTACTACATGTTCACCTATTTCACCGACCGCGACGGCAAATTCCAACTGGCCGCCCTGGCCGAATCGGCGTTCGACCCCCTGGCCCGCACCTGCCAGTTCATGCTCACCGAGGAAGCCCATCACATGTTCGTCGGCGAGACGGGCATCATGAGGGTGGTCCAACGCACCTGTGAAGTGATGGAAGAGGTCCGGAGCGATGACTCCAAAGCGGTGCGGGAAGGCGGGGCCATCGACCTAGAAACCCTGCAGAAGTACATCAATCTCCACTACTCAGTCTCCGTGGACCTTTTCGGACAGGAGATCTCAAGCAACGCCGCCACCTATTTCAACTCGGGCCTCAAGGGCCGCTATCTGGAATCCCGGTTGGATGACGACCACCGATTGACCGACAGCCTTTGGCCGGTGCACCTGGTCATTGACGGCAGCATAGTACTGCAGGACCGGCCAGCCCTGAACGCCGTCAACGAGCGGCTGCGTGACGACTACATCAAGGACTCCCAACGCGGGGTGGACCGCTGGAATGCCGTGCTGGACTCCCATGGAGTGGAATTCAGGTTCACGCTGCCCCACCGGTTCTTCAACCGCAACATCGGGACGTCGGCGGGCATCAGTGTGACACCCCAAGGCGCGGTGATTCCCGAAGCAGAGTGGAATGCCAAACGGGGAGATTGGCTGCCGACCGGCACAGACCAGGCGTTCATCGGCGCCCTGATGAACCGGGTAACCGAGCCAGGGAAGATCGCCGCGTGGATCGCCCCTCCAGTCCGCGGCATCGACGGCAAGCCCTGGGACTACGAGTATGTCCGGTTTAACTGATCCAGCGCCTAAATCAGGGAATATCACGTGAGCGATGCGATGGCCGGCCACCGCGTAACCGTCGATCATTCGGCAACGCCGTCTCGGATCGAGTATTCGCCGGTGTTCAACGTGGCGGTGACTATGATCGACCGTCATGTGACTGAAGGACGGGGCGGCTACCCAGCCATCATCAATGCCGACACCTGGAACGCACACCCGGACTCCGACGAGGCAGCCGGGATACTAGTCACCTACCAGCAACTGGCGGAACGGGTCAACCGGTGCGGCAATCTGCTCCGGTCTTTGGCGCCCGAGCCCGGTGGCCGTATCTTGATGGTGGTCAAAGACTGCCCTGAATTCTTCTACATCTTCTGGGGAGCCATCAAAGCTGGCCTGGTGCCGGTGCCCCTGAACACCCTGCTGCGGTCCAACGACTACCAGCTCATGATCGAGGACTCGGATTGCGCCGGCCTGGTCTACTCTCCGGAATACCAGCCGGAGGTCGCCCCCGCCCTGGCCGCGTCGGGACATCATCCCGGGTTCATTCTCTGTACCGAGGGCTCCAGCGGGATGTCCGGCCTGTTGGAGGATTACTCCACAGCGCTTGAGCCCGCCCCGGCCACGGCGGACTCGGAATGTTTCTGGCTGTATTCCTCAGGCTCAACAGGCCGGCCCAAAGGCGCGGTGCACCGGCACCGCGACATAGCCGCCACTTGCGTCCATTACGCCGTGGACACCCTGGGGATGGTCCAAGGAGACATCTGTTTCTCGGCCGCCAAGTTGTTCTTTGCCTACGGCCTGGGGAACGCCATGACCTTCCCGCTGTGGGTTGGTGGGACCGCCGTGCTCAGCGGCCAGCGGCCCTCTCCAGAAATAACATTCCAGATCATAGAGGAGCACAAACCGACGATCTACTTCGGCGTGCCAACCCTCTATGCCGCACAACTCCGGGAGTTGGAATCACAGCCGCGGGATTTTTCATCCATACGCTGCTGTGTTTCGGCTGGTGAAGCCCTGCCGGCCGACATCTTACGGCGCTGGCAAGAAAAGACGGGCACGCTGATCCTGGACGGCATCGGCTCCACCGAGGCGCTGCACATCTTCATCTCCAACACCATGGACGACTACCGCCCCGGCACCAGCGGCAAGCCGGTGCCCGGCTACCGCATGAAGATTTTGAACGATGAGGACGATACCGTGCCCACCGGCGAGGCTGGAAGGCTGTTGATCCAGGGAGACTCAACCTCCACCCACTACTGGAACAACCCGCAAAAGACGGCGGAGACCATGGTGGACGGGTGGCTGAACACCGGCGACACCTACTTTGAGGACTCCGACGGCTATTTCGTCTACTGCGGCCGCAGCGACGACATGCTGAAGGTCGGCGGTATCTGGTGCTCTCCGGTGGAGATAGAGAGCCGCCTGATCGAACACCCCAAGGTGCTGGAGGCCGCCGTCGTGGGCCGCCCCGACACCGACGAACTGATCAAGCCCGAAGCCTTTGTGGTGTTGAACAACGCAGGCGACGCCTCCGATTCCCTGGCCGACGACCTGCTGAAGCACTGCCAAGACGGGCTGGCCCGCTACAAATACCCTAGGTGGGTCAACTTTGTCGATGAGCTTCCCAAGACCGCAACCGGAAAGATCCAGAGGTTCAAGCTCCGGCCAAACTGAAAATCGTTGCCTCCGGTACGCCAACAAAAAGAGGCGTCCCAACTGGGACGCCTCTTTTTTACGATCCGTTTAGAAAAGAATCGAGTTTGATCTTCTACTGGGGAGTGGTACCAGCGGTCCCGTCGGGTTGAACATATAAACCAGTGATCGGACCGACCTTTGAGTTGTAAAGATCAACTGATTCAGACCCAAATCCGCCGGCGCGGTCAGCCCACTTAGGAATCACTGAATTCTTCGCCGCGTCCTTGATGATCACCAGCATCTCAGGGGTGAAGTTGGAGTGTTTCATCCCCAATTCAATCAAGTCCCCTTCCGACTCAATATCAGAGTTTAGAGCAGCTTGTTTTGCCCGTTCGGAGTGCAAAGCACCTTCTTCCAGTAGTATGGCCTGGAAGTCAGCGGGAAGGCTGGCCCACTCTGTGCCATTGAATGTGATGAAAGTCTCAGCGAATGTGCCGGGGACGGGACCGGTCAGGTAATCAGTTACCTCGAACCATTTCTGTCCCACCGCGCAGGACCCGCAGGTGACCGCGCCGTCCAAGACACCGCGCTCCAGAGCCGGGTAAACCTCCGCGAATGCCATCGTCTGAGGATCAGCGCCCAGGCCGTCTGGACCAATCAGGTCAGAGAGCACGTTGCTGTGAGTTCGAGTCTTGACGCCTTTGAAGTCTTCCAGGGTGTTCAGGGGGTCTTTGGTGAAGAAATAGTTGGACGAATAGTAGTTGAAACCTACGATCTGTCCGCCGCCCGTCTCTCTCTTCACCAGAGCCTTAATGTCCTCCTGGAGGGCTTCGGAGGCTTCGAACCACTGGTCCACCGACTCATAGACGCCCCAAAGGTTGGCTGCTTCGAAGATTGGGAACTCACCGCCGACGAAACCGCTGTAGATCTCGCCCATTCCGATGGTGCCATCCTCAAGTAGGCGGATCATGTCGAATCCGCTGATGCCTAGCTCAGGGTAGGAACTCAATTGAATCTCAATCTGTCCGTCAGTCCGGGTTTTGACGGCATCCAGGAATTCTTGGATCACCTTGCACGGAAGCAGGGTCCGGTTCACACAAACATATTGGAACTCGAACGATGCGCCCGTGGTGCCGGTGCTAGTGGTGGCAGCCACGGTAGTGGTGGCAGCCACGGTAGTGGTGGCAGCCACGGTAGTGGTTGTGCTACCACTGGTAGTGTCGCTACTGGTCACGCTGTCATCATCACCGCCGCATGCGGCCAAGATCAACATAAAGATGCCGATCAGGACTGGAACCGTAAACTTGTGCAACTTCCTCATCGTGTTGCCTCCTCTAGAGAATTGGCCACATCGCTGCGGTCATTTTAGTCGGATCCGTCGGCGCCACCCCTTAAGTGCGTGGTGCACAGAACCCCAAACCTGAGAGATACTTCCCCTCGTTGCCTACGGCACGTACAATCTTTCGCGTATCCGAACCGTTATACTCCCAGCCTGCGCAAGGACGCACCTTCGCGCGCCTAATCCGCGGATTAGGGAAACAGTTAGGGGAATATAAGTTATTCGTATTCATGATGTCAACTTTTCCCTACGGAATTTATACCGATCCGAATTTCTGTAACCGGTTAAAAGGCAAAACCCTCCGCAGGCCTCCTGAATATGGTTACATAATCGCGGAAAATCTAAGCAAAACGAACTGAGTTATTAGGTTTCGAGTGATATTTGCAGAGTTTCTTACTATATACGGCAACGCTAACCTCTGATTGGAGAAGAGTATGCCCATTGACGACCTCTTATCCAGGGCTCTGGACCTGGCCGCCGTGAAGGGCGCATCCTACTGCGATGTGAGGCTGGTTGAGACCAACCAAGAACGGTTCGTAGTTCGAAACGGGGTGGTCGACACCATCAGCAACGATGAGTCTCTGGGTGTCGGAGTGCGGGTGTTAGTGAACGGATCGTGGGGCTTCGCGTCAACCAATATAGCCACCCCGGCCGAGGTTGACCGCGCCACCGGTCTGGCCGTGGAGATCGCCGCGGCATCGGCCCAGTCCAGCAACGGCCCCGTCTCCTTGGGCCCGCCGGTAACCAGCCGGGGAGTCTATACCACCCCGATCAAGATCGACCCATTTTCCATATCATCGGAAGACAAGCTGGGGTTGCTGCTGGAAGCCGACCAGCGCATGGGTTCGGTCAAAGGCATATCGGCCCGTATGGGAAACTTGATCTTCATCAAGGAGCATAAAACCTTCGCCAACAGCGAAGGTGCACTCGTCGAACAGACCATCTACGAGGCCGGCGGCGGCATCATGGCCACCGCCAGGGGCAGTGGCGAGGTACAGCGCCGCTCCTACCCGCAATCCATGCGGCAGCAGGGCTGTTCTGGCTGGGAATTCGTGGCCGCCATGGACCTGCCGGGCAACGCCGAACGCACCGCAACCGAAGCGGTGGAGCTGTTGTCCGCAGAGCACTGCCCTTCCGGACTCACCACATTGATCGTCGGCTCTTCTCAGTTGGGACTCCAGATACACGAGTCCTGCGGGCACGCCATCGAGTTGGACCGCGTACTTGGATCAGAAGCCGCCTACGCCGGCACTTCGTTCCTTACGACCGACAAGCTGAACAACTTCCAATACGGTTCGGAGCAGGTAAACATCACCGCCGACAGCATCCGGCTGCCCGGCCTGGGGTCCTATGGCTGGGACGACGAGGGCGTGCCGGCCCAGTCGACCCCGGTGGTCGAAAATGGGCGGTTCGTAGGCTACCTGACGTCACGGGAGACCGCTTTTGGGCTGGACCTGACCTCCAACGGCTCCATGCGGGCGGCGTCTTGGAACCGCATCCCTTTGATCCGCATGAACAATGTGAGCCTGGAGCCCGGAGACTGGAACTTGGAAGACCTCATCGCCGACACCGACGACGGCATCCTGATGGAGATGAACCGGTCATGGTCCATAGACGACCGGCGTTACAATTTTCAGTTCGGAACGGAGACGGGCTACCAGATCAAGAAAGGCAAGTTGGGCAAGCTGCTGCGTAACTGCACCTACACCGGAATCACACCGGAGTTCTGGAATTCCTGTGACGCGGTCTGTAATCAGGGCCATTGGACCATGTGGGGTATCCCCAATTGCGGCAAGGGCCAGCCCGGCCAACTGGGCCACACCGGCCACGGAGCAGCGCCGGCGCGGTTCAGGAACATCCAGGTCGGGGTGATGCAATGATCGGTGAAGACGCGCCCATTCACCGATAGGTTCAAAAGTGGGGTGGCGCCACGGACGGGCAAGGAAGTTAAAGCCCGCCCGTGACTCCCGGGAAATGCATTTGGCGTATCCCGGTTTTGCAAACAATCGTCCGCGGCCGGTCAAGCAAATCCATTATGCCCGTCTCGTAGGTGATGCCGGAATCTACTAAGAACCGGAATCTATCACCGATCCATCAGGTTGTACTTCCAGCCCGGTGATTGGCGCCACCCTTAGGTTGTACAGATCGACTGCCTCCGAGCCATAGCCTCCGGCCTTTTTGGCCCAGTTCGGAACCACGGCTTCGGCGGCTGCCTCCCGTACTGTAGCCGCCATTTCAGGCGAGAACTCTTTATGAGTCATGCCCAGGGCGATCAACTCCTTTAATGCGGCTTCATCCCATTCGTAGACCAGCTTAATCGCTTCAACGGAATACGCTTCCCCTACCTCCCTGGTAATGTCGAGGCGCTGCCGTCAGGATTGATCTTGACGCCGACTATTGGCGCCACTTTGGCATTGTAGATTTTGACCGCTTCAGAGTCGTATCCACCGGCGCGGGTAGCCCAGTTGGGGACTATTCTATCGAGGACGGCTTCCTTGATCGCCTTTTTAATCTCAGGCGTAAAGGGTATGTGTTCCATGCCTTCGGCAACCGCGAGGTCTACTCCTTCCTGGTCCCACCCGTTAACTAATCTCAGATTTTCCGCCTGCGTCTTGGCGGCTTCCTCCTTCAGGATCTGCTGGAGATTGGTTGGCAGCTCGTCCCACCGTGCCTGGTTCATGGCTACCATCACATGGGGATGGGAGGTCAGGGGGCCGATGATGTATTTGCTTACTTCATACCATTTTTGGCTGTAGGCCGGAGTGCTTCCAGTCACGCCGGCGTCTAGGACACCCCGCTCCAAGGCGGTGTACACTTCCGAGAAGGCGACGAACTGACCCGAGGCCCCCAGGCCGGCGGCCAAGTCCCCCAAGGCCGTGCTGTGGGTCCGGATCTTCAGTCCATCGAAGTCCTCCAGCGTCCTAAGGGGGGTCTTGCTAAAGATGAACTGGTCCGGGTAGTAGATGTAAGAGATAACCTCGGCGCCAAACTGCTCCCTGATCATCCTGATTTCATCTTCCCGCACGGCATTGAAGACTTCCTCTTGCATCGCCGAGCTTTCGTAGAGCCCGAGGAGTTCTGCCATCTCGATGGCAGGGAAATCGCCGCCGACATAGCCTCCGTAGATCTCGCCAAAGTCCAGAGTTCCGTCCTGCAACAACCGCAACGTGTCGGGACCAGCCAGTCCCAACTCTGGGAAGGACGATATCTGTATGTCCAGTTGGCCATTGGTACGCGCCCGTAAGGTGTCGGCCAACTTCATAATCAGTTTACAAGGGTTAAGAGTGCGGTTTATACAGGCGAACTGGAAAGAATATACGGTCGGTGGCTGGGTGGCCGCGGCCGGTGGCTGGGTGGCCGCGGTAGTAGTGTCACCGTCATCTCCACCGCACGCAGCGAGAATCAGCAAGAACATGCCTAACAAGATTGGTATCACGAACTTCCGCAGTGCCTTCATAGAACTCCTCCTTAGTGCTTAGGCCGCTTATGCCGCGGTCAATGTTTTTATCCCGCCTCCTGCCAAGGAACCGCCTTTGTTCCTCTGGCAGACCCAATCTCTCCTGCCGGTTCTTCTCATCAAGCCAACCGGCCTTCCTTAGGCTCCGGTCTCCAGACGGTTCTAACGTCGAGCCGTGCTCCCTATGCGGTATTTATCTGATATTATTCCATTCGCTGGACGTTGCGCCGGTGTACTCATTGGAATCGCGACAAAAAACCGATGAACGGAAATATAAATTATCTGTAATATAAATGTCAATATTCCACGGGTTATGTTTTAAAATACGATTATTGCTAAGTCTTATTTCGTAAGATTAGAGATTTGTATATTAAGAAAGTGGCAAAATGCAACGATTTTCGTAATATTGCCAATGAAGGCCAAACACCGATCAGCGCCTCGTTATCCGAGGTTAAGCGATGATTGGCGAAAAGGCCGCCCTGGCCCTGTTGGAGACGACTTTAGGTTACTCCAAGGCCCAAGAGACCGACATCTATCTCAGCGCCCAGGACCTGGGTCTCTCGCGGTTCGCCGGCGGAGCCATCCATCAAAATGTGGCCCACGGCGACATCACGTTGAATATCCGCTCGGTAACCGGGAAACGCCTGGGCCGGGCCACCACCAACGACCTCAGCGACGCAGGCGTCCAAAAAGCGGTCGCGTTAGCTCATCAAAACGCCCTGTTGATGCCCGAAGACCCCGTTTTTAACGGCCTCCCACAACCGTCCGAGCCGGTCATAGTCGACAGTTGGGACGAGGCCACGGCCCTCTGCAGCCCGGAGTCCAGGGCGTCGATCGTCCGGGGGGTTTGTCTCCAAGGCAAAGAGCACAGCCTGAACGTGTCTGGGGCCTGCCGGACCGGTGTGCAGGAGATCGCCGTGGTCAGCAGCCACGGCACGCGGGCCTACCACGCCGGGACCTTCGCGGGTCTGATCATAAACACCATGACCGGCAGCTCGGCCGGCTGGGCCAAGGGCGGCGGATGGCGTCTCTCCGACCTGGACACCGAGGCCCTGGGAAGGGAGGCGGTGTCCAAAGCAGTGGACGGCCGGGACCCGGTGGCCATCGAACCCGGACGATACCCCGTGGTGCTGGACACCTACGCCGTGGACGACATCCTGGAGGCCCTCAGCCTCTACGGCATGGGCGCCCAGACGGTGCAGGAAGGGCGTAGCTGGATGAACGACTTTATTAGGACCGCAGGTGCGTCGGGCGGCCAGGCCATGAGCCCCAACGTAACGATCTGGGACGACGGCTCGGCCTCCCACGGCTGGCCCGTGCCCTTCGACGCCGAGGGCGTGCCCCGCCGCCGCGTGGACATCATCACCGCCGGGGTGGTGAACACCCCGGTCCACAACTCCTATACCGCCGGCAAAGAGGGCACGGTCTCCACCGGCCACCAGACTTATTTCACCGGCGGCCCCATCGCCAGTAACCTGTTCATGCAGCCAGGGGAATCGTCGCTCCAAGACCTGATCGGCTCCACGGAGCGGGGCCTGTACATCACCCGGTTCTTCTACACCCGCCTGGCCCATTCCAAGGGCTGCGTCATGACGGGAATGACCCGGGACGGCACGTTCATGATCGAGAACGGCCGGATTACCCACCCGGTGAAGGACCTGCGGTTTACCCAGTCTTACGTGGAGGCCCTAGCCGGTGTCGAGCTTGTTGGCCGCGAAACCAAACTGGTGCTGAACGAGGTCGGGTTCGCCACCAGGGTGCCGGCCCTGAAATTGAACAGCTTCAATTTCACCGGCGTAACCGTCTAACCGGCGAGGAGGCTCCGATAGCCGTGATCCGCGATTGCGTCGCCGCCGACTTTGAGGCGATCCACGAGATCATCAACGACGCCGCCCAGGCCTACCGGGGAATAATTGCGGCCGACCGTTGGCATGACCCTTATATGCCCCTGGAAGAACTTCGGGAGGAGATTTCGGCTGGCGTAGTGTTTCTGGGCTACGAGAAAGACGGAGAGTTGGCCGGCGTGATGGGCACCCAGGACGTTCAGGACGTGACCCTGATCCGCCACGCCTACGTTCGTACCGCGTGGCAGAACCAGGGCATCGGCGGCGAGCTTCTGGCCCGAATCATGGACGGGGCCACCCAGCCGGTCTTGATCGGCACTTGGGCCGACGCGGTCTGGGCGGTCCGGTTTTACGAGAACCATGGTTTCAAAGTAGTCTCAACCCAAGAGAAGGAACGGCTGCTCCGGAAATATTGGACCGTGCCAGACCGTCAGATCGAAACCTCGGTCGTGCTGGCCGACCAGGCGTGGTTCGCCACCTGACGCCAATCCGGGTAATATGTCAGCCTAGGCATCAGCCGCTGAACCGATACATAAAGGAGTAACTGGCCATGAAAGCAGCCGTGTTGCATGAAGTGAACCAGCCGTTGCAGATCGAAGAGGTCGACATCGCCTCCCCCGGACCAAGAGAGGTCCTGGTACATACGCGGGCATCGGGCGTTTGTCACAGCGACCTCCATTTCGTGGAGGGGCTCTACACCACGACGATGCCGGTGCTTCTGGGACATGAAGCCGCGGGAACGGTGGAGGCCGTGGGCAGCCAGGTGGATTATGTGTCCCCCGGCGACCGGGTTATCTGCTGTCTGTCGGTCTTCTGCGGCCAATGCGAGCGCTGCATCACCGGCCGTCCGGTGCTCTGCTCCAGGACCGGGTTGGTCCGTGGGCCGGACGAGACGCCGCGCCTGAGCCAAGGCGGCAAACCAGTGACCCAGTTCGCCAACCTGGGCGCCTACGCCGAGATGATGCTGGTCCACGAGAATTCCCTGGTCAAGATCGAGCAGGACATCGGGTTCGAGCAGATGGCCCTCATCGGCTGCGGCGCGACCACCGGACTGGGCGCGGCCATGAACACGGCCAAGGTGGAGCCGGGCAGCACGGTGGCCGTCATCGGCTGCGGCGGGGTGGGCCTGAACGCCATCCAGGGCGCCCGTTTGGCGGGAGCCTTGCGTATCATCGCCATCGACTCCGTGGAAGACAAACTGACGCTGGCCCGGGAGTTCGGCGCCACCGACGTGATCGACGCCTCCAGCGGCGACGTTGAAAAGCGGGTCAAGGACCTGACCGGCGGCGGCGTGGACTACTCCTTCGAGGCCATCGGCAAGAAAGAAACGGCGGAGCTGTCCTTCGAACTGCTACGCGCCGGGGGCACGGCCACCATCATCGGCATGATTCCTATGGGCACCAAGATCGAGTTGGACGGCTATGCCTTCCTCCGCGAGCGGCGCATCCAGGGCAGCAGCATGGGCTCCAACCACTTCCGCGTGGACATGCCCCGCTACATTGATTTCTACCTGCAAGGCCGCCTGAAGCTGGACGAACTGGTCACCAAACGCCTAAAGCTGGAAGACATCAACGAGGCCTTCGGCTACATGAAGGAAGGCTCCGTGGCGCGCAGTGTGATGATGTTTGATTAAGCTCTGATCGTCATTCCAAATTGGCTGCCTTGGCCAAACTTGATAACGCGAAAAGATCCCCTCTCCCACGCATGGGAGAGGGTTAGGGTGAGGGCCACAGTTCTCAACGAGTCATCCGAAGACCGCCGATGGTGCTTGCCTGGATTCTGGCCTTCGCCAGAATGACGGGGTGTGGAGCCTCGTCTTCGCCTCTAGGACCGTATTCATTGTTGACGCTGAACGATCTCAACGATGTCCAAAAGGTCCCCCATCCCAATAATCGGAAAGCCGCTATGTTCGGCGGCGGCGTGCAGCTTTTTTCTGGCTTCTCCTCTCACGTATAGACCTGAATCAACCAACAAGAACGGCATCCCCAGGTTAAGCGCCGCCTCTAAGTCGTGGCTAGAATCGCCGACGTAAAGGGCGCGGGCGACTTCGCCGCCCAGACGGTCCACCGCTTTGATTAGGATCTCTGGGTCTGGCTTACTTTTGGTCACGTCATCCATGGTCAAAACAAGGTCAAAATACGGTCCGATGCCGTGAAATTCCAGTGCGCTGTCGACCACTGCCCGGCTGCTCATCGTGGCCACGGCCAACTTGTACCCGGAGTACTTTAGTGACGCCATCAGCTCTTTCACACCCGGCAGCAAGAGCGTTTCACTGATGAGCTCCAGCTGCAGCCCCGATCTTATCTGAACCGCAGCTTCCAGAGACTGGCTCGCTTGGTCAGCGCCCAGGTCTCGCTCTAAAAAATGGCCCAGCAACTTCTGGGCGCCCCCGCCGAACGCTTCTCTCACCTCATCGGCCGTCACCTGTACGCCGAACTGTGACAACGCCTCGATGGTTGCCCCCAGTGCGGCCGGTTGACTATCCACCAAAGTCCCGTCCAGGTCGAAAATAACGGTGTCAGTCTTGTTGGTCATCAATCTACGAATTCACTCCAGGGCCTAGGCCGTTTTCCTATGCTCTTACTGCACATCCGCGCGGGGACATATTGCATCCCTTGTCGAGCAGGAAGCGTACCAAATCGAGGGCATCGATCGGCTTGATCTCGATGCCTACGGTCTCGTGATTCGGGCATCTTTCGTCTTGCGTTCCAGGCTATTACTTTATCCGATTCCCTGTTCGCTTGAATCTCTTACATTTCCGACTTGCCCGGTATCCGTACTTCCTAGGTATGCCGGAAGGATCGGGAGCGACACGTCTATCCGACCTTCGCAAACACCTGCTCGTCCACGTTTTCTTGCCCTGAGAATTCCAGAAACAATCTAAAATCCATGGCGCCTCCTTAGACCGGACGCATCTCTGTGACGGCCTAGCCGGAGAGATCAGGCCGGTCGGCCAGGAACATCAGGGTGGTGAGCATGGTGGTTACCAGCTTCTCTTCGCCGTCTTCGATGGCGACCACATCGCCTTTGCAGACGGTTACGGTGGCGCCCGGCCGCAATACCTCTCCCCGGGCCACGAACCGCTCTCCCTTGGCCGGGGCGATGAAATTGACCTTGTATTCAACAGTCAGGACGGCGGTGTCGGTAGCGCTGAGACTCAAGGCCGCATACCCGCAGGCGCTATCCAAGATCGCGGTGATGATCCCGCCGTGCATGTAGCCGTGCTGCTGGGCTAGATCGGCCCGGTAGGGCATCTCGATCTCCACTTCCCCCGGCGCGACCCGGCCCAAGACAGCGCCCAGAGTGTGCATGGCCGCCTGGCGGCTGAAGCTGTCGCGGACCCTAGTTTCGAAGTCCGGGTCTCTGGGCTCGAATTCAGGCATTTATTGGGCTCTCCGCATTAATTATCCTTTTACCGTCATTCCGGCGAAAGCAGGAATCCACTGACGCTGCCAAGCAAAGCCTCTCGACCAACGGCATCCTGGCCATGAGCGTCGTGGCTGTTCGTTTTTCCAGCGGAGGCTGGAATCCAGAATGGCTGTTTTCCTGGGTCTGGGGCCTGGTTGATCGACAAGCGCGAGTGGGTTCCGTCCTTCCGCGGAAGGACGGAAAGACGAGAGGTGGTGGGCTTGCTTGTTCTTGGGTGCTGCTCTTTCCCCCGGCAAAGTCGGGTTAAAACCCGCGCCTACAGTTGGTTGTGGTGGCGTTTCTCCTCTTGATGATTGCCTCAGAGAGGCATTCATGGATTCCGGCCTCCGCCAGAATGACGGCCGGGGATGCAGAGGCGTCGTTAGAATCTTAATCCGGTGGCCTCTTTGAAGCGGCGCATGGCTTCTATGTGGTCTCCGGCGGTCTTCAGGCCGGCCTGCCGGTTCTCTATGGAGAGATAGCCGGCGCCGAGTTCCTGCCAAGCTTTGGCTTCGTCAACCCATTCTTCGGGCTGCCTGCCACCGGTTCGGAGACGTCCATCCAGGCCCAGGGCATCGGGGTCGCGGCCCATTTCCCGCATGAACCCGTGCGTCTTTTCCACGACTGCGCGGCCAGTTTCGTCTGGACTGAAGTTGGGGCACCACCCATCGGCCAGCCGAGCCACACGTTTCAACACGGAGTCCGGTGGCATGGGGCTTTGGGAACTGCCCGCGCCCAGCCAGATGGGGATGGGCCGTTGGACCGGCAGTGGATTCAGGCCTGCGTGGCTGATGTTGTGCCACTTGCCGTGGAAGTCCACCACGTCTTGGGTCCAGAGCGCCCGCATCACCTCGATCTGCTCGGCGCTGCGTGCTCCCCGGTTATGGAAGTCCTCACCCAGTGCTTCGTATTCGACCGTGTTCCAGCCCACGCCGATACCCAGCCTCAACCGGCCGCCTGAGAGCACGTCCACCTCGGCCGCCTGCTTGGCCACGAGCACCGTTTGGCGCTGGGGCAGGATCAGTATGCCGGTGGCCAAGCCGATCCGTTCGGTGATGCCCGCAAGGTAGCCCATCAGAGTCAGAGTCTCGTGCACCACCGATCTGTGGTTGTAGGTGCGCAAAGCAGGGAAATCGTGGTGGGCCGGGTCTGCGCCGAGCACGTGGTCGGCGATGAAGATGTAGGCGTAACCCATCTCCTCGGCAGCCTGGGCGAAGTCCTTGATGGCCAGCGGGTCTGGTTCGATCTCCGTCTGGGGAAAAATCACTCCAACTTCCAATTCTCACTCCTAGAAATCTCTATAAACTCGCGACCTGACATTCACTCTTTGGAGCTTCGTAGCCAAATTATCGAGGCCCACAACCCGCCAACCACCGCCAGCGCCACCAATAATGGGCGCCAGATCTCCACCAACACTACGGCGACGATGAACCCGATGGACAACACGGTGGCGGTGATTCCCAGAAGGATCATAGTGGCCGCCAACAAATTGATTTTGATCTGTTCCAGCCGGGCGGCAAAAGACCCGCTGGTGCGGGCGTACTCTCGTACCCCCAGAGCCACCAATCCGATCAGGATCACAACTATCCAGATGCTTGCTTCGCCCAAAGCGTTCTTCGCCCGCCCCTATGCCCCGGCCATCAGAGGCGGTGCATCTCCGGGATGACTTCTTCGCCCACTAAGCCGATGTGCTCCAGCGCTACAGCCTGGGACATCTCCGGGTAAAACAGCCGGATTATGACATCGGTGAAGCCCATTTCTTTGTATTCCTCGATCTGCTCCAGGCACTCTTCCGGGCTGCCCAGGATGAAAGTCTCGTCCATCAAGGATTCCAAATCTCCGGTCACCTTCCTGGCCAGCTCGTCGTCGGAGCCGTGGAGGCCCTGCTCCGCGTAGACCCTGTATTTCGTTTCGAACCCGGCCCGCGCCTTCCGGATGGCTTCCTCATGGGTCCCCGCACAGAAGAACTCCCGCACGATCACCATGTCCTCAGGCTGCTTGTGGCCGCTCTTTTCCAGCGTCTCACGATAAAGGTCTATCTGCTTCCGAATGGACTCGTTGCCCTGGGCCGGACCCACGTAGAGTATATCTCCGGAACGGCCGACACGGCGGATGGCCGGGTCGCTCATGGCCGCCTGCCAGACCTTGGGTCCGGGCTGCTGGAATGGCTTGGCCGTGGGCTTGGCGCCGGTGACGTTGTAGTACTTGCCGTGGTGGGTCACTTCATCTTCGGTCCACAGCCGCCGTATGAGTTGCATCGATTCGGTGATGCGGCCGCCACGTTCCGACATCTTTATGCCGAAGGCCTCGCATTCCTCCACGCGGTAGCCCAGGCCGATGCCCAACACGAAACGCCCTTCGGAGATGTGGTCCAAGGTCGCGGCCTGCTCCGCCACTTCCACCGGGTTGAGCAATGGCAGCAGCAAAACAGACGTGGCCAGGGTCATGTTGCCCGGCTCAGCGGCCATGCGGGCCAGCACTGTCCAAGGCTGGAAGTGCTGAAAGGGGTCGATCAAGAAGTGGTGGCCGAAGCAGTAGGCGTCGAAACCGGCGTCACGGGCAGCCCGGAACTGGGACAAGTGGTCCTGCCACTGCTGTTGGTGGTCCACGGTATCCCGCAGCACGACATGTCCGACTTGATAACCGGCCCGCATTGGGGTCCTCCAATGGTCTATCTCCGGTCCGCCGCCGGTGTCCCTCGCTTACTGGCGGAGGTATTTGACCAGGCGGTGGCCTTCCACGTTCTGGTTCACGTAGAGGTCGCCACGGGAGTCCACCCAAACGGCGTGGGCCCCGTTGCCCCAGCCGGCGTCCAAGGGGCTATCCCAGGTGGCGATGATGTCGCCATCGATGCTGAGGATGCTCATGAATCCGTCAAGCTCAGGCACGTAGAATACATTGTTAGCATCGACGTAGATGTCGCAGGGACGGGCCAAGCCGGTCCATTGGTCCAGGTACTTGCCGTCCGCGTCGAAGATCTGGATCCGGTTATTCTCCCGGTCCGCCACGAACACCCGGCCATCGGTATGCACCCAGACGCCGTGGGGCACATGGAATTCGCCCGGCCCGGTCTTCCCCGGCTCTCCCCAAGAGAAGAGGAGCTTGCCGTCGGACGTGAACTTGTGTACGCGGGCATTTCCGTAGCCGTCGGAGATATACAGGTCGCCCGCCGCGTCCAGGGCTATATCGCTGGGACGGTTGAAGGGGCCGGCCGCCTGTTTCGCCGGATCGCTGACATTGCCGGACCAGCCTGTGTCCGAGGGCTTGCCCCACTCGCCAATTGTCATCAGCAGATCGCCGTCGGGCCGGTACTTAAGCACGACGTGACTGTTCTTGACCGGCATGTAGAGATTATCGTCGCCGTCGATAAACATGCCGTGGGCGTCGGGCAACTGGCCTTCACCCCAGGAGTTCAGGAAATTCCCGTCGCGATCCAGGACGATCAGGGGATGGTCACCACGGTTGAAGAGGTACACCCGGTCTTGGGAGTCGGTGACGATGGCCGTCTGGCCCAGCACCCAGCCTTCCGGCAGATTTTCCCAGTCCTCCACCTGCTCATAAACGTGGGTGCCTGCGCCGACTCGGACCATTGGTGTCTCCTGTGATCAAGCGGGAGTATCACTGCCCGCCGCGTAAGATTCGTGTTATTCGCCGGTGGTCAGGGCTGCGATGATCTGCTGATGCAGTTCGGCCGCCCGTTGGGAAACCAACTCGGGGGTGATCCCGCCCAGAGGATGAGGGATGCCCAGGGGCTGGAACCCCTTGCGTCCGAAGACGCTGGCGTGCCGAAAGGCCGAGTTCAGGAACGGCTCGGTACAGATGATTATCGTGGGGATCCCCTTGTTCTCCAGGGCCATGGCGTCGTGCACACTGCACGCGGTGCAGGACCCTCAATCCGCGATGCAGGTCACCACGAAATCGCACTGGGAGGCTAGGTCGTCGATGATATCATCGGCGGCCGGGCGGGAGTAAACGTACTTATCGACCGCTATGCCGTCCCGGAGCTCAAAGTCCTTGTCCAGCAGCTCTTTCACTCCCTGGAGCAACAGGTTTGCGTTGGCCTTGCGGTTTCCCAAAAAGCCGCCGACCTTGCCATGGATGGTCTCCAGACGCGGAGCAGCTCTCCATTTGGAGTAGGCCTCGGGGTCGATGGGCGATAGTAGGCCCATGTCGCTTAGCCGGGCCTTCACGTCTGCTGATGGTGCGCTTACCATGATTACTCCTTAGGGCTGGTCTATTTTCAGGGTGACCCGGCGGGAGCCCCAGCCGGGAATATATGCCGAATGAGGGCCGCCGCGGCCTCCGGCGACCATGATGTGGATCCGGTCGGGGGCGCGCACAACTGGCACCATCTGGTCGTCGTCGTTTGCATCGACGAACCGGGGCCAGAAATGCCCTCGGTCGGCGTCGCCCTGGGGCGGGCCGCCGTGTTTTAACTCGCGGACCGGTTTCCTGGCATGCTCAAAGAGGAACTGTCGTATGTCCGCTTTGCGCCAGCCGTCTTCGCTGAGGAACCGGGCGTGTTCCGGGCCGATGACCACGAAGGTATCGCCCATGACATACACCTGTACGTTGCCCAGAGTGGACATGGTGTCGGCCAGGACTGTCAGGAAGTCTCGGGAGTTCTTGGCGTGGTACATGATGTTGTGGGGCGCCTCGCCTGGAAAGACCGTCACCGCGCTGTCCGAGGCGTCCAGTCCGATATCGGTGTGCAGTGGCTCCCAGGGGTTGATATCCTGGTCCTCGGCCACGCAGTAGGTGTAGGCGCCGGGATGCCCGAAAGTAGCCTTGTTGGTCTCGCCGGGGATGGCCCCGCCCAGGTTGACCAAAACCAGCTTCACGGCGCGGCCGATAGTTGCGTTGGCCCGCCATCCGGCCCCGAAGCAGTTGTAGCCGCCGTTGATGTCCAGCTCTTTGACGATGGGGCCGCTGACGATCACCAGCGGCGTGTGGATGCCGGTGGAGCACATCACGCCCCGCAGGTTGAAGCGGTCGTCCATCAATGCCTGGATGGCCGTGATGATCACAGGCATGTATTCCGGCAGGCACCCGGCCATGACGGCGTTGACGGCGATGCGTTCCACGGTGGCCTTGCCGCCGAGCGGCGGCAGTTCGGCGATAACCTCGTCCGGGTCTCGCCCCGTGTAGTCAACGAACAACTTGACCCGGTCTGCAGTAGGCGGGACCACGGGCAGACCGTCGGTCCACCCAGTCTCATACATTAGGTCGATGGCGTCGTCTAGACTAACAGCGTCGCCTAGGCTAGTGGCGTCGGAAGAAACCATAGTTGCTCACAATTTTATGGGTGATAGGTTCATCCGAGTGTAGTCTGGGGGCGTTTTGCTGTCAACGCGGGGTGGGGGTTGGTTACTTGGGCAGTGATTCTAGGTTACGACGAATCAACACCGTATTTGGGTGCTCCTCCCCCAACGATTTGCTCGCAATATCTACGGCCCGCTCTAGATAATCTCGTGCTCCTTTTAAATCTCCCAATTCACCGAGCAGCCTGCCCAAGTTGTTCAAGCGAATAGCTATTGTCGGATGGTCTGGGCCAAGGGCTGCCTCAGAGATTCCCAAGGCTCTCTGGAAAGATTCTCGTGCGCCTGCTAAGTCCCCGTCTCTGCGGAGGGCGGCGCCCAGATTGTTCAGATCTGTAGCTATATCGAGATGGTTAGGACCGTAAGCCGTTTCGTGTATCTTCAGTGCGCGCTTGATATGATTAATTGCGCCTTCCACCTCCCCCAATGTGAGAAGGATGTCACCCATGTTGGACAAACCGATAGCCAAATCAGGGTGGTCAGGTCCCAAAGCCACCTCGTTGATGTTCAAGGCTCTCTGGTAGTATCCTCGCGCACCTTCAGAGTCTTTTAATTCACTGAGGGCGGCGCCTACGTTGTTCAAACTTCTGGCCACAGCGAAATGGTTCGAGGCATAAGCCTCTTCGTCAATACCGAGGGCGCGCTTGGCATGATTCAGCGCACCTTCCAAATCCCCTAATCCACGAAGGACATTGCCCAGGTTGCCTAGTCGAACGGCCGCCAGGGGATCGTTCGAACCGACCGCCTCTTCGCTGATTTTAACAGCCCTTTCTAAAGCCGCTCTAGCCTGGAACAACTGGGCCCGCTGCTGTAAATATAGCCCCACTTGATTCAGCATATAGCCTGCGGCCGCAGCAGCAACTCCAAGACCTTCGGAATGATCCGCCGCCGCCAAGGCGTGGGGCAGAAGGCGCGAGCAGGTGGGCCAGTTTTCCACTTCATCACTGTCATATGGAAAGGCCTCACTCGTTACCTCTGCCGCGGCGGCGGCCCAGACATCCCGGGCAGCGTCACTCAGGCGACCACGGACCACTGCCTGAACCAACCGGTGTACCGACCAGGAATCACCACCCACCTCTAGCATTGAGTAGCTACGCAACTCGGCAACGGCTCCGTCTAGGGCCAAATCATCGGACACAACGCTCGCCAATGGCTGAGGAAGTTTGCCGGCAGCTCCGGCGATCAGCTCCCGTGAAATATCGTCCGGAGCAAAGAATGCGCAGAAATTGAGTAGATCCGCTGCCGCTTGCGGAAGCTGCTCGATGGACATACTCCAGGTGGTAGCGATGGTTTGGTCGTAGCTCTGGGGCGGTTCATCTTGCCGCCAGAGTTCTTGGAATCTGTCCCGAAAGAGGCTTAGGTAATGGGAAAGGGTGCCGCCGGTTCGCTCTACGTAGGCGCGAGCCTGCTCCAATGCCAAAGGCAGGTCTCCCAATTCCTCCGCCAACTCATTTGCCGCAACCTGGTCCGGCTCTCCGGTACGCGTCAGCAAAAATTCGATGGACTCGTCGCGTTGGAATTTCTCCACCTGGAGTGATTCTGCTACTCCACCCCAATTGGGATTTCTAGAGGTGATGATCACGTGGCCTGTGGCCCTTTTGGGCAAATATTCGTCGAGTTCTTTGGGGCCCGAAGCGCTGTCGAAAATTAGCAGCCAGGCCGTGTTAGCGCCGAGCTAACGGTGCACTGCTTCGATGGCAATACTTTGTTCGACTTCGGCTTGTTCCTGGAGCCCGAGTTCCTGGGCAAGACCGGCAAATGCCGAGGCCAAGGCGGCAGGTTCTTCCGAAGGTACCCATAATACGGCTTGGTAGTGTGAGGTGTAGGAGTAAGCGTAAGCCAGAGCTAGCTGAGTTTTGCCTACTCCGCCCATACCGTTGACGGCGGTGAGAGCAGTGGTCCCTCCAGAGGCCAAAGCAGTTCGAAGTGTACCAACTAAGCCTCGCTTGTCAGAGAAATCGAGGTTTCGGCGATGAGGGACGTTCCAGATAGTGGCCGGCGAGTCTGGACCCACCGGCTCCGGCCTATCGTTGGACGGTGGGTCTACAAAAAGTTTGGATCAAGTTTCCTGGCGACACGATACACCTCCAAAAGGCCGGGCCCGGCGCCATCAGCCCATTCAACGAGGTCAGTAACGCGTTGTTGAGGCGCTGCGCTAGCGGAGACAAAGTGGGAGGCGCCAACTGCAGCGATTAACATTCCCAGACTGAGGGAATTAAGTTCATTCAACTTCAAAATCAGTGACACCCGGTCCACATCCGTCGGTGCCGTCGGATCGTCGCCTTGACTGCGAATGATTTCTATCGTTTCCAGCGCCTGTTCCAGCCTGGATGCCGACTCTTCAATATTAGCCGCCACGTCCTCCAACCGGTGGCCATGTTGCTGGAACAGCGCTTCTATCGCTTGTCCCAACGCCTGAGATGGCTCTGCCATTTCACCTTGGCGGATTACGGCCATTAAATCTTGAAGGAGGGTGGATGTTTCCTTACTGAGTTCCGCTTGTTCGCCGACTTTTTCGAGTAGTTCAGCAACAGTCCCTGTGCCCGTTTCTATCTCGCTTCGTATGCCCGCCAATGCAGCCTTAACCTGGTCGGCTTCCTTTTGCGCAGCTACCTGGTCCTTCGCCCCATAAATCGTTTGCTCCAGGAGAGCGCCCACCACAGGAATAATTTTGGTTCCACCACGCACTGCGTTGGCGATGACCGCTTTGGCTAGATTGTTTTTGCTCTCATCCACGATATTAATACCTGATTGCGTACTGTCGTTAATGAAAGTATATGGTGCGGATTCGGCGGTGCGCAACTGCGGCGGAGTGCACTTCGCTCCACCACCGCGCTCGCCCAATGGCAACGAGATTCTTCGGTTGCGGCCTCAGAATGACAGGGGTGGGCGGGGGCTCAGAATAGCAGATGGCAGGAGCGGTTACCTACAAAAGCGTAGGGGCACGGCAATGCCGTGCCCCTACTGGTGGCCAGAATTTGATGGGGTCTTCGCTCAGGCGTTGGCGCCTACTTTCCCTTTGAAGGCGGGCATGACCTCTTTTCCGAACCATTCTAGCTGCTCGGTGATCACGCTCTGGGGGGTGCCTACGGGGTGGCTCATGCCGACGCTTTCCAGTCCGGGATATTCCGTCTCCACAGACTTGAGTTGCTCGATGATCCGGTCCGGCGGTCCCGCCAGAAAGGCCTGGGACTTAACCGCGTCCTCGATGGATGGCAGGCCGCCGTCCGGCGCCCGGCGAGGGTCGCCCATTATCTCTATCTGCTCATCGCTCAGACCCCGATGCAAGCGCAGCGGACCAAACATCTTAAGGTTCTCCTCGTAGAATCCCTTGGCCTCTTTAGTGGCCTGTTCCACGGTGGGCGCCAGGTGGAAATGGAAGCCAACGCTCAGGCCTTCGCCTAGTTGGGCGTCGGTCTTTCCGGCGCGCACCAGGGCATCGCGGTAGCCGGTCATGATGCTGTCCATGACGCCGCCCTCGGCGACGCCTCCGCCCAGAATCCCCTTGATCCCGTGCTTGACCATGAAATCCAAGGCCCTTGTGGTACCCCCCTGGATAGGCTGCCAGCACTCCACCGGCAGAGTCGTGGGCCGGGGGACCAGGGTCAGTTCCTTGAGGGTGTAGCCCCGGTACGGGACCTCGGGAGGCAGGGTGTAGTACTTCCCTTGGTGGGAGAATGACTCGTTGTTGAACGCTTTGAAGATGATGTCCACCGCTTCTTCGAACTTCTCGCGGTTGGCGTCCTGGTCGGTCAGGGGCGAGCCAAACGTCTCGACCTCGCGGGTGTGGTACCCGCGGCCGACGCCGAAGATCACGCGGCCCTTGGTCAGGATGTCGGCAGTGGCGTAGTCCTCAGCCAGGCGGAGGGGATGCCACATGGGAGCGATGTTGAAGCCGCAGCCAAATTTGATATTTTTGGTCAGGTGGGCCAGGTGGACGTTCAGCATGATCAGGTTAGGGATGCACTCGTAGCCTTCCGGCTGGAAATGGTGCTCGGCCATCCACATGGTGTTGAAGCCATTATCATCCAAGGTCTTCGCGATGGCTTCGGCCTTGCCGAAAACGGTCATCAAGTGATCGTTGTCGAATTTCCGGTCGTTCACCGGCTCGCCGCCGTAGCCGACATCGGTCATATCTACGTGGCCGGCATACATACTGTCAAATTTAGTGATCATATTTCAAATCCCTTTCCGATCTTGATTTAGGCCAAGTGTATTTGGCGTTACTGCCGGGGTTATTTGATTGCCATTATAAATAACGGACTGCCACTGTCAACCGGCGTCGATCTTAGCTCATTCGGGTATCCCCATAGACACCGACGTGTAGGAACTGCCGATGGTCCGGGTCAGGTGGCCTTGGCCCGTCATGTCTTCGGCCAGCAGCACGTCGCCGGGACTGAATATCATGGCGGTGCCGTCTTGTACCGAAACTTCCATCTGGCCGGCCAGCATGAAAAGGTATTGCCGCCGGCCCGGGTTGTGCCACTCAACGCCTCGGCCCGCCTCGAATGTGCGGAATACCAGGTCTTCGCCCGGTTTGGTTGGGACCCGGTGGGTGGGCTCAGTGAGAGGGTCCATCTCTTCCAGGTGGGACTGGCCGTCGTCGCCGGTGTAGATACGCACAAACATGTAGAAACCTCGACTAGGTAGATATGGGGAATCTGACCCCGCCGAAGTATACACGGAAGAAAAGCGGAGATTAGCCTTGGGTGACATCCTCGCCGTCAACCAGGTCCAGACGCCGCTGCGCCATCGCTGCGAGGTCTAGGTCATGGGTGGCCACGATCACGGTGGCACGTCTGGAGGCGGCAACCTCGCCCAAGGTCTCAGCGATGGACCGGGCGGTGGCGGTGTCCAGCTCTCCCGTGGGCTCGTCGGCAAACACCACTTCGGGCTCGGCCACAAGCGCCCGGGCGATGGACACTCGCTGTTGTTCGCCGCCGGAGAGTTCGAAGGGGCGGTGACGGGCGCGGGTGCCCAACCCAACTGCCTTCAACGCTTCGCTGGCCCGCTGCCTCCGTTCCCGCCAGGACATGCCGCCGATATGCAACGGCAGTTCCACGTTCTCCTGGGCCGACAACAATGGCATGAGCCCGAACGACTGGAAAACAAACCCGATCTTATGCCGCCGCATCTCCACCAGGTCCGACTCACGCAGTTCCGCCAGGTTATTCCCGTTGAAATGCACAGTCCCCGTGCTGGGCCGGTCCAGACCGGAAAGCAGGTTTAACAGCGTGGTTTTCCCGGACCCGGACCGACCGGTTACCGCCAGGAATTCGCCCTGATCGATCGTAAGACTGATCGACGACAGTGCCGTCACCGCAGTTGCGCCTGAGCCAAAAACCCGGCTTACGTCAACGGCCGTGATCACCGGCCCGTCGTAACTATTAGTCGCCATTACTGTTGGCTCCTGCTCTTAGTCTGCCGGGGGTTGGTCCCCGGTGGGTCGATGGTGATCCGGCCGCCGTCTGATCCGATCTTGGCCAGACCGCCGCGGCGGAAACGCTCCGCCAATTCCGGCGGCAACTGGAGCCGTCCCGCCGGGTCCACCACCACAAATTCTTCTTCAACTATGCCGCCGTCACGCTGGTAATCGGGCCGGGAGAATGTCTCGGACCCGATGCGCCCGTCGCGAATGTGGACCACGCGGTCCACGAATTGCGACACCCCCGCGTAGTGGGTCACGGTGACCACGGTCAAGCCGTAGGACCGGTTCAGACCGCGGATCATCTCGAAGATATTGTCTGCGTTCTCCGTGTCCAGTTCTCCGGTGGGCTCGTCGGCCAGCAGCAGGGGCGGCTTGTTGGCCAGACCCACGGCGATGGCGGCCCGTTGCTGCTCGCCGCCGGACAGTTGGTAGGGAAAGCGGTCCTTCTTGTCGGCCATGCCCAGCGATTCCAATAACTCGTCCGACCAGGCGCGGCGCGCTTTGGCCGGCTCGCCGGACAGCGCCATGGGCAGGGCGATGTTGTCGGCGACCGAGAGGTATGGCACAAGGTTCCTGGCGGTAGCCTGCCAGACAAAACCCACCTCCGACCGCCGGTACATCACCAGATCCCTTTCGGAGACGTCCAGCAGGTCTCGGGAGCCGACCAGCACCTGGCCCGCTGACGGCCGGTCCAAGCCTGCCAGGATGTTCAATAACGTGCTCTTGCCGCTGCCGCTGGCGCCGATGATTGCGATCAGCTCGCCGGCTTCGACGCTGAGGTCCAGCCCCCGGAGCGCAACGACCTCCAGGTCGGCGCGTTTGTAGATCTTAAAGAGATCACGGCAGTCGATGTAATAGCCCGTTTTCCCGGCCGGTGTGCCTGTATTTTCCCGGTAGCCACTGAACTGGGTCATCCCGCATCTCCCATTCTAAGCACCTGTTGTACTTGTATCTTGGAGCTCAGCCAAGCCAGCCAGAGCACCGTTACCACGGTAACCAGAGCCAAAACCCCATAGGAAACCGCCAGCGACAACCAATTGACGGTGAAGGCCATGGGCGGCGTTACGCGCTCGCCCTCTTCCGCCACCTCCATCAGGGGCAGAAGGCTTGTACCGATGAGTTGTCCCACCCAGGTCCCCATGACCACTCCGCAGATAACTATCAAGAATAGATTAAACCATACGATGCCCCGCAACTGGCCGCCAGAGGAACCGAGGGTCCGCAGCAGGGCATACTCAGTCTGGCGCTCCTTGGTATCCAGGAAGGAGAAGAGCATCACCCCTGAACCGGTGGCCAATGCCACGGCAAGGAACAAAAGCACCAGAAGGGCGCCCCAGCCGGCATTTACCAAAGGCTGGTCCACCCGCTCAGCGACCAGGACATCCGCGTCGAAAACCTCCCTGACGCTCACGCCCGATTCACGTATGAAATCCAATACTTGACCGGTGTCTACTTTGTCTCCCAGGCCATCTAACGCATCCTGGTCCGCGTCCTGGTCCGACAAACCGGGGGTGGAGGTCAGGTCCAGCCATATCTCATTGGCACCGACCAAGGGTATCGGACTATGTTGATTGGAGACAGCTTCGAATATCCCCAGGTCCATCAGCACGAAGGGTTTCTTTCCCGGGTCCATGGTCGGGAAATAATCGGCCACCCCGGCGATGTTCACCATCACGGAGTAGGTTGAAAGACCCAATATGACGTCGTCGCCGACAGAGGCGTCGGCCAACTCCAAGAACTCCTGGTTGACCACCGCCGGGACCGCGCCTTCGGTGGGACCGGGCCTCAGTCCCCGCATGCCGACCCCTCCCGTAGCCCAACTGTAACGGGTGGAGACCGGGAACTGGCCGCCGGACGCCGAGGTGCTGGTCTCGACAGCGTAGAGACCAGGCCGCGCGAAGTCCTGGATTACCGACCAGTCGTTTGAATCTTGGAAATCGGCCACGGTTACGGGGCCATTGGGGGTCAGTGCGTCGATCCTTCCCAAGAACACCGCTCCCAGGTCGCTGGATGCCGACGTGCGGAAACGGTCGGTTATCTGGAAGGCCTGGAGAGAGAACGGAGGCAGCACCGATACGTTGCGTTCCTGATTGATGAATCGCCGTCCCGCGGCAACCACCGGGGTCAAGTCGGACTGGACCAGATGCCAGCCTTCGCCTGCCAGACCGCCCAACCAGACGTCGAAATACAGTCCCCGGGCGTCCCGCAGTCTGGCCCAAAGGTTGGCGCCCTGATTTAGGCCACCCGGCTGCACCCAGATGGCTAGACCTCTCGCATCCGACGGTAAGAGCAGTCCTTTTGGTACCTCAGGGCCGTCCAATAGCAGCTCGGCCAACTCGTTGATCGATCGCCCGTCGGCCAGATCGTCCCGGAACCAAGCGACGTCCGCGATGCGTGATGCGTCCATCGCCAAAACGGAAGCCGAGGTACTGAAACCGGTAGTGGTTATCTGCCCTGTGGTGCGGTAGACCTCGGCGGCGCCGAGCACCGCCGGGTGTTGTTGGACTGCCTCGGCTAATCTCCCATCCTCTCTGGCGCTGGAGACACCGCTGTGCCTCACCCTCAGGTCGGCGCCCGCCGCGTACAGGGACCGCTCCTCCTGGCTTCGTTCCAACGTCGAACTGAAAGCGCTGCCGATAACGCCCATCGCGGTGGACATGGTCAGCAACACGATCAAGATTCCGGGCACCATGGGGTCCCGGGCTACGTGCCGCAGGGCGTGCACCAGCCAGGCTGGAGCCACCGGACCGGCCAGCCGCGACAGTATCAACGCGAACCATGGGAATACCCGCATAATCACCAAGCCGACCGCCACGAGCCCCAGCACCGGACCCAGCAACAGGGAGTAATCGAGTTCCAATTGCTGGCTGCCCACCGATTGGATCAAGAAAGAGCCCCGGCTCTGGATCTGCCACCAAAGCAGGCCGATCAGAGCCAGCAACAAGAAATCCAGATAATAACGGTGCAGGAAGGACGCGGTCGGCGGGCGAGCGCCGGTCTGCCTGGCTTCAACTATGCCGTGCCGGGCCGCTGCCAGCGTGGCAAATGTGAACACCAAGACCGCCAGAGCCCCACCGATAAGCCCTAAGACGATGGCCCCTTGGGACACGGTCACGGGCACGCCAGTCAGCTCGTCGGCGCCGCCGCCCAAGCTGAAGAATAGTTTGCCCAGCACCCGGATCACGCCCATGGCCAGGAAGGGTCCGATTATCACCGCCGGGATGCCCAATAAAAGGCCCTCGCCCAGACCCAACATTCCCACCTGCGCCGTGGTCGCGCCGCGGCTCTTCAGCATGGATATCTCGGAGGAGCGGGAGCGGACGATCAGGCCAGCCACCAACGCCAGGTAGTAAAGCAGGATGCCCGTCATCAAAAACACCACCAAGAACAGGGGCACCCTGGCCAACAATAGTTGCTCATCGAAGCTGTTGAGAAGGTTGTCCAGCCGGATGGTGTAGCTGGAATTCTTCAGGTTGAATCTGATGTTGGTTTCAGCCTGAAAGATCGTCTGGCGAAGCGGTCCCACATCTTTGGCCCGGAGCTCCTCCCGGTCCAGGTAGTAATACCAGGTGACGTCGGTGTATAGAGTCGGATACTCACCGAGCACCCGGTCCATCACGGCCGCTTCCGTGGCGAATAGCGGAATTATCGTCCAGCGGTCGTTGTGCAGGCTGAAGTCCGAATCGACTCCGAACCAGAACTCGTCTTCAGGGTCGACACGCTCGAACTCCGCGGCGATGCGCACCGTCATGGAGGGCGGGTCAGTAAAAGACGCTGCCGGAAAGACTTCCATGGTCTGGCCGATCTCTAGTCCCAGAAGCTCGAGTCCCAAAGTGTCCACGGCCACGTCCATCGGCGTGTCCGAGCCCGCGGCCGCGTTCGCCGCGCCGGGCCAGCTTCCCTGGAGCACTGTTATTCGATCGGGCTCAAAACCCGACATGTAGATGATCGACCCTCTCGGCCGGACCTCGTTGTCCAGCTCCAACTGGGGGTGTCCCTTGAAGTAGAAAGTGGCGGTGTCGATCACCCGAGCCTGCTCGTTGATATAAGGCGCGAAGACGGTGGCGATCTCATTTCGGGCAAAGTCCAACCGCTCCTGGTAGACCCTTCGGCGTCCCGCGGTGGTTGACGGTTCGTCTTGGCTGCTGAAAGACCGCACGGTGATGTTGACTTCTTCAGCCGGGGCCCGGAGCAACTCGTGACGCAGAGAGGCGTTCGACAGCAGGTCGGAGAAGATAACGCCGCTGGCCATCAGGGCCACTGCCAGCAGGATGCCAACGAACAACACAGACTCCAGACGCCAGCCGGACACAGCCCGCCTCACGGCCATCACATAGGCGAAACGAATCATGGGCATCATCGGATGCCACCGTTTAGGGGCATCATCAGACGCCACCCCGCAAGACCTCGGCGGTATTGAGCCGCCGGGCCGCAACCACGGCGAACACCACCGACAAGACCGCACCCGCCAGCAGTCCGGCCACCACCGTAGCCATCAACCAGCCCTGCACGGAAGGCACGAGGGGCGGCACGGGATCGCCGCCTTGGGGTGTCAGGTCCACCAATTCCAGTATCTCAAGTCCTGGCCAGTAACCCATGGCGGCTCCGGCGGCGACGGCCAATACCGCAATGATCAAACGCTCCGTTGCCAGGGACAGCAGGAATTGGCGGTGTGAGAAGCCCAGGACCCGCACCACCGCCAGGTCCATCCGGCCCATGCGGATGGAAACCAAGGCGTGAACGGTCAGGGTCAGAAGCACCGCGATGCCGATGGCCGCCATGCTGAAGATGGTCAGCCCGTTCCAGCCGCCGCCTGCCAGAGGGTTCCGCTCGGCCAGAGATGCCGAAAGCTCAGAGTCTTTCACCGAGAGCAGTCCCGGTATCAACTCTTTGATATCCGCGGTTACCTGTTCCCGGTCGGCCTCTTCGTCGAGGGCCAGCCACATCTCCGCAGGCTCCGCCAATACGCTCAAAGGCAGGCGCCGGGTGTATTCGGTGAAGTCTGTCAGGTCCGTCACGAAAAACGGTTTCCGGTCGGGTATCAGCGTCGGGAAATGGGTGACCACACCGACGATCTGGACCGGCACAGCCAGACTCCCCAATTTGACCCGCACCTGTTGTCCCACCTGGAAGTCGGGCCCGCCGATGGCCGGGATGGGGAAGGGGCCCGGCGGCAGATGTATCCCCCGTTGACCGTTGGAGAACGGCTCCTCCCAGGAGAACCGAAGGCCCGTACTTCCGCTCCTGGCGCCGGTGCGGACCTGTTCCGTAACGTCGGGTTTCGAGCCCTGGTTGACCAAAGCCGTCCAAGGGGCCGAGCCCTCAAATTCTTCGATCACGACCCCATCGGGTCCAGAGGACGGGCCAAACACCGTAACATCGTCAATATTGATTATCCCGTCGGACAGCCGGTTGGACGGTCTCGTCGAAAAGAACACCGCCACAAGCTCGAACGGCGGCTCGGCTAGGCCTAGCGTTGGGAGGTCTCCGGTGAACAACCTCCATTTTCCATCGACTGCTGCCACATCGGTGGCATCTGGGCCGTCGGCCTCTAGTATGTTGCCCATGGCGAAGGTGCGGTAGATGCCTTCGGCGGTCATCACCCTAGCCCACATGTTCACGGGGAATTGCAGGTTTTTCTCGAACAGTTTGCTACTGTCGACCCAGATACCCAGAGACACGCTGTCTTCGGGCAACGGTATGCCGGTCCCGGCGAGGCTGGACGGAAAGGCCCTTGGCCGCAGCAAGCGGCTGATCGCCGGCAGACCGCCAGGATAGAAATCGTCCCTGAACCAGGCGGTCTTATCGAGGGACCGGGGGTCCATCGCCAACAGGTCCACGCTCCGGCCCAACGTGCCGTCCAGAAGCCTGACCGAGTCCCGCAGCACAGGGCTGACCGCGATAACTCCGGTTATCCTGCCCAGTTTCTCCGCGTCCCCAGCGGAGAGGGCCGGGCCCTTCACCACCATGTCCCCGCCGATCTTGTAGCGTGCCTGGTCGCTCTGGCCCTGGGATAGGCTTGACTGGAAGGTGGCTCCGAACACTCCCAACGCCGCCGCCAACATCAAGATCACGGCCAAAGAGCCGTGGGGGATTGGGTCTCTGGACAGCCGAATTAGGGAGAACTGGAACCAGGCGGCCCCGGCCCGCCCTCCGGCCCAGGCCAGCAACCGGACCACCAACGGCAGCACACGCAGCAACAACACGGCAGCCGCGAAAAGTCCTAACACCGGACCAAGGACCAGGGTCGGGTCCACGTTTATCCCCTGGGACGCCAACTCTTCAGCCACGAACCCGTCCCGGCCACGCACCTGAAACCAGATGACGAGTACGGTGGCCACGGCCAAGATATCCAAGTAGTAGCGGTGCAAGAAGGGTACCGACGGGGGCCTGGTCCTGGACAACAATGTCTCCAGCGTGCCCATCCTAGCGCGGCCCGTGGCTGTGATCAACAGCACCGCCAGAGCCAACACGCCGCCCAATGCCCCCATCCAGAACATATCCCCGGCCAAGCCCAAAGGAATATCGGTGGCGAACTCTCCTTGGGGGTTGATGGTGTCCAACAACAGGTACTTGACTATGACCCAGGCCAGGAACGGTCCCACAACCATGGAGACAAGGGCCACCACAGCCTCGGCCATGGCCAGCACGCCGCTCACCTGCATCACGCTGGCCCCCCTGCTCCGGAGCTGTCCAGCCTCTTCGGCCTGGCTGCGGCCCAGCGTGCCGGTAATCAGGGCCAGGAAATACAGGACGACGACTACGACCAGGGAAAGGTACAGGTACAGCGGGATCCGGGCCAGGGTGAGCGCCCTCTCGAACTCGTCTACGGTCAGGCCCAGGCGGCTCAGCACCAGGGTGCGCGGGAAAACCTTGTTCAGGTCGGTCTCCAGGCCCAAAACCTGCTGTTTCACGTCGCTGGCGTTGCCCGCGGTCAGGAAACCCGCGTCCAGGAATAGGTTAAACCCAAAGTCGCCAACCAGGGTCGTATACCGGGCTCCTATGCCCTGGAAGAAGTCCTCTTCGTTCACGAAGATCGGCACGACCACCGACTCGCCGACGGGAATGAGGTCGAAATAATTCAGCGCGCCCATCCAGTATTCCTCGCCGGAGTTGATGGGCTCGGCCACGCCCACAATTTTCAGGGGAAGACGTTCCGAAGACCCCCGGCGTGGCACCAGAAATACTGTTTCTCCAGGCAGATAGGTCAAATTACGGGAAGATCCCGAGCCTAGGACGATCTCTATCGCGCCATCGCCGTCCGGGTCCTTGAACGCCCCGCTAACCGGCCAGCGGCCCTGGGTGAGCGTCGTGTGTTCAGCGAAGCTGGTGAGGAAGAATGGCCGGCCCGACGGCGAGCCCAGGATGGGTGTGGTCGGCGTGGTCAGCAGCGTTAAGTTGGGCTGGGTCCGCCCGAGCCGCTCGATGTTCCGGAGCATCCCGCCCAGGCGTTCGTTCGACGACTGTTCAACCAGCGCTTTCAGAGGCGAATAATCCGATTGCCCCAACGGACGGTTCTGGGCCGTGATCTGGGCGTTGTGCACCTCGGGGCTGAACGAGGCGACCGAGTGGCGCAGCCCGGCCTCGCCCAGAGCGCGCGAATACAGGGCTCCCGTGGACATGATCGTAACCGAAGCCAGGATGCCGAAAGACGTGACCGCCAGCAGAAGCCAGGACTGGCGCAGCCGCCGGCGCAACAACCAGGTGACCAGGGACAGTAGCTGCATGAAGCTTAGCGGCCCTCCCGGTCACAGGCGAAGAACAGCCTTCTGGAAGCAGTCATTGACGTGGGCGCGGTATACGGTGCGTACGTAGCACCATGAATATTAAGTATCGGCATGAGCGCAATGGATTATACGACGTTCCGGGGGATAGCGGATTACGTTGCGGTCTGGGAGTGGTGGAGGAACCCCATGCTATAATCCCGCCCACCGGTTAAAGGCCGTATCTAAACGTGCCTGAATCATCTAAATCTCGTCTGGATCTGAGGGCAAGCCATGAAGCGATTGGAAGGCAAGACTGCATTAGTTACCGGCTCTGGCCGCAACATCGGCCGGGCCATCATCTTGAAGCTGGCTGAAGAGGGCGCCAACGTGGTCGTGAACGCCAGAAGCAACCAGGAAGAAGCGGATTCTGTGGCGGCCGAGGCCCGGGCCTTGGGCGTGGAAGCCCTGCCGTACATCGCCGACGTTTCAGACCACCAGCAGGTTACGAATATGTTCGCCGCCGCCGCGGAGCAGTTCGGGGGAGTGGACATTCTGGTTAGCAACGCCGCGATCCGCCCTCACGAACCTTTCACCGGCCTCACTTTGGAAGAATGGCAGCGCGTCAGGGGCGTGGTGCTGGACGGGGCGTTTCACGTGGCCCACGCAGCCATTCCCAACATGGAGCAGAACGGTTACGGGAGAATCGTCTTCTTCACCGGAGATGGCGCTTTCAAAGGGACGGCCCAACGCGCCCACGTTTCCGCGGCCAAGATGGGGGTCATCGGTCTGGCCAGGGGGCTGGCTTCGGAGTTCGCTCCTAAAAACATCCGGGTGAACGTGATCTCTCCAGGCCGAATCGACACCACCCGCGACCTAAGCTGGTATCCCCAAGGCGGGATGCGCGATACGGCGGACATCCCGGTGGGCCGCCTGGGTACGGTGAACGATATAGCCTCGGCCTGCCTGTTCCTGATCACCGACGATTGCGGCTTCATGACCGGCCAGACGCTGCACATAAACGGCGGGACCGACTTCTTTTAGGCGTGAAGCTGAGCCGGGCCTAGCTCCTAAAGCGGAACTCTTTCAGATCGTCGGGGATGATGAGCTTGGCCTCGGTCTGCTCTTGGATCTCTTCCGGGCTCCAGCCTGGGGCATACTCCACCAGCTTGAAACCTTCGGGAGTGATCTCAAAGAGGCCCAGGTCGGTGACCAGCATCTTCACCACGCCGGGAGCGGTGATCGGCAGCGTGCACTTCTTCAGCAGTTTGGTCGCGCCGTCGCGGGTGGTGTGTTCCATGGCGATGAAGACGCGTTTGGCGCCGGCCGCCAGGTCCATGGCCCCGCCGATGCCGCCGCCCTTGCGGCTGGGGATGCGCCAGTTGGCGAAATCGCCGTTCTCCGCAACCTCATAGGCGCCCATGACAGTGACGTCGATCATGCCGCCGCGAATCATCATGAATGAATCGGCATGGTGCACGCAGGCCATGCCCGGCAGGGGAACGACTTTCTGTCCGCCGGCGTTCACTAGGTGCCGGTCTTCCTCGCCTTCCTTGGCCAGCGGCCCGTAGCCGATCACTCCGTTCTCGGCGTGGTTGATGATCTCCCTACTGGAATCCGAGTAGTTGGAGCACAATGTAGGCATACCCACGCCCAGATTGACGATCCAACCGTCTTGAAATTCCATGGCCAGACGGTCGCACATCGCCTGTCGTTCCAGTTTCACTTTTTCGGCCATTCGCTATCTCCGGTAATTTAGCTGACTGCTTCCTAGACCCAGATCCCGTCTTCGGGGATGCGCACCAGCCGGTCGACGTAGATGCCCGCAACATGGATCAGGTCGGGGTCCAGTTCTCCGGCCTCCACGATGTCGTTCTCAACTTCGACGATCGTCACGGTGGCCGCCATTGCCATCAGCGGGTTGAAGTTGCGTTGGGTCAGCCGGAACACCAAGTTGCCGGCGGTGTCGGCCTTCCAGGCCCGGATCAGCCCGTAATCGCCGGGCAACGGCAACTCCAGAACGTGCATCCGGCCGTTGAACTCCCGGTGCTCTTTGCCCTCAGCCAACTCGGTCCCAACCGAGGTCGGCGTGTAGAACCCGCCGATGCCGGCGGCGGCGCAACGAAGGCGTTCGGCCAACGTGCCCTGAGGCACCAACTCGGCGTCGATCTCATCGTTGTTGTACATGCGGGTGAAGGGCGTTACCTGGGAAGGGTGGGTTGCGGCTGTGAAGGCGCAGATCATCTTCTTCATCTGCCCGGCTTCCACCAATGTGCCGATGTCCACGTTTTCGTCGACGGTGCCGGCATTGTTGGACACGCCAATCAGGTTTTTGGCGCCCTGGCGGTTCAATGCGGCCAACAGATTCCTGGGCACACCCACGCCGCTGAATCCGGGGCTGAGTATGGTGACGCCGTCTGGGATGTCGGCCACGGCGGCGTCCATGGTTTCGTAAATCTTGTTCTTCATGAATTACCTTGGAATTTCCGAGAGAAATCACGGAATCTGAATATGCCCGCTCGTGGGCGGGTTAAATACTACCGCAGACGGGTGCACCGCGCCATAGGCGGTTGTTCGGCGGGTCGCATATCGCCTATTTACATTCCGAGCCTATAAAGGTATTGAATATTTCAGGAAATCATGTATCTTATCTTCAAATAGAACCATAGGCTGGAGGTACACCATGGTAGCCGTAGACCACCGGACTTTTGTATACGTCGGCCTGGCCGGCGAAGGCGACTACATCGGTGAGGGTGGTATCGTCCGCCGCGCCGACGGTGAAGAAGGATGGACGGACATCTCCAAAGGCCTGCCGGAGAATGCCCAAGTCAGGGCGTTGGCGATTCAGCCTGACGACCCCACGACCGTTTTCGCCGGGACCGACACGGGAGTCTATCGCTCCAAGGACCGAGGCGAAACTTGGGAGGCGTTGAACGACGCCACCTCCGGACACGAGGTCTGGTCTCTGGCCATCCATCCAGATAACCCAAATGTGATCTTAGCCGGATATGACCCCTGCTCCATCTCCCGCTCCGAAGACGGCGGCGACACCTGGAAGATGATGGATACCAGCCAGGTGGTATATCCCTTTATCACGACCTACATGCCCCCTACGGCCAAGCGGGTCATCGGCATGGCGTTCGACCCCTCTAACACCAAAGACATCTACGCCGCGGTGGAAGTCGGCGGCCTGCTCGCCAGCCGTGACGGCGGCGATACCTGGGTCTCGATGATCGACGGCCCATATCTCAAGAACAACACCCTAGACCTTCACCAGGTCGAGGTCAGCGCCGCTGCTCCGGGCACGGTGCACATCGCCACCCAGACGGCCATGTTCCGCAGCCGCGACAAGGGCGCGCGCTGGGAGCACGTTCAGGTTGAAGAGATGTTCCCCGGCGGTTCTTACTGCCGTGACCTGCTCGTTGCGCCCGACGACCCAAAGACGATCTACCTGGCTGCCGGGGCCGGCGGCGGGGCCGCGCCTCCGGATACGGTCCAAGAGGGCGCGCTCTTCCGCAGCCGCGACGTGGGCGAGACCTGGGACCGGCTGGACCTGGGCGAAACGGTGCCCGGACGTATGATGGCCATCGCCATCGACGCCGCCGCTCCGGACCACATCTATTGCGCCGAGTACAGCGGAGAGGTCTACAGCAGTTCCGACGGCGGCAGTAACTGGTCCAAGAGCGTACTCCCCGGTGAGAGTTCACGCTATCTGCATGTATACCGGATGGTCTGCGGTTAGCCGTTCCAAAATCTATCAGATCACAATACGTTTGCCTTAGCGGTGGCACGAATCCTAGATTGGTCCCGCGCTACAGGCACGTCCTAAATACAGGAGACTGGATTGACAAGTTTCTCGATCGACAGGGCGACCTACAGCGTTGGCGAGGCCGCCCTGGACTTAATGGTCCTGGAGAAGGCCCAGTTCCCAGATTTGTTTCAAGGTCATCAGGTGGTCCGTGAAGGGTCCCTGAACAACGACACCCTAGCCCAAAACGGGTTCGAAGGCAGCACCTCCGAGCGTTTCTCCGACGCGGGGCGAGTCACGGGAGTGATGCGGGAGTTGGGACCAACATCGAACATGTCGATGTCCGACGGGTTCGACTTCATGGCGGCGTCGGTGGTTCACCTATTCGACTCCCCGGAGTCGGTCCACTCTTGGATGCACGATATCTTCTTGAAGGACTTTGAAGACCGGGTGGGCGAAAGCATTGGCCAGGGTCACCAACTGGTTTCCGTAACCCGTCTAGAGCCTCAGGGGTTCTTCGATGAGGCGGTGGGCCTGCGGGTGTTGCAGGGCGGAGTAGACGGCCTGATCTCGTCCACCGTGGTGGACTTCCGGGTGGGCCGCCTGTTGGGAGTGGTGTTCATCGGCGCCGTCGGCGCCCACGAACGATTAGACCAGGTCCAGCAGCTTGGCCAGACCTTGGAAAAACGCATGGTAAGCGTGGTGCTGGGTTCGAGTTAGGGGCCAGAGCCGGTCCTATTCTTCTGCCGTTAGATCAGCATGCCGCTACCGGCCGCCGTTCGCTACACCTGGTAGTGGAACATCGCCCACTTGAAGTTGCCTTTCTTCCCGGCGGTCACCCAACTTTGCATCCCGTTCCGTAGACCTTCTAGAAACTCTTCCCGGAATTCGCCGAGTAGTTCATCGTGGCGCCGCTCTAATTCCTGGAGCAGCCGTTCGTAATGTGTCACGAGATTCCCGGAAAGATCGATCACCTCAAGTTCACGCCATCCTAATTCCTTGGCCGATTCCCGGTAGAAATTCACGGTGCCGAGGCTCTCGAGTTCAAAGCGTGCCAAGACTTGCTCTAGGACTTCAGGCGGGCAATCTTCATCTTGTATCAGGTCGGTAAAAACAAGATGGCCGCCAGGTTTCAGGACCCGGCCGACCTCTTCCAACACATTTCGGCGATCAGAACTGTGAAGGAACCCGTCTTGAGACCATGCGAAATCGTAGGTCTGCGCACCGAACGGGATATCCTCGAAACTGCCATCCACCACATCTATGCGGTCTCCGAGCCCACGGTCCTGGTTGATTTGCCGGTTCTGCTGGTTTTGGACCAGGCTAAGATTCAGGCAGTCGATGTGGAATCCAAGATCGTTGGCTAGATATCGTGCCGCCGCGCCGTAACCTGAGCCCAATTCAAGTCCACGTGCCCCGGGCCCAAGTTCGGGCAACAATGCCGCCATTTTTTTCACCGTCCGGCGGCAGGCGTCATGGACCGTATCTCCGGCTGATTCAAACATGCCGATGCCGATGAATATATCTTCGCCGGCCCAGACCCGCAGATAAAACCGGTCGGCCTCCTGGCTCTCGTAGTGTTCCAAGGCCTTGATGATACTTTGGGATGGCTCTGGTCCTGTGGTCAAATCTCGCCCCTTTACGCTGTGACGCCGTTCTTTCGGCAGATAAGGACCCGCCGCCAAGAGGACTCCGCATCAAAGGGACTGCCCAGCAGGTCGCCGTACTCTTCGATGACGCCGAACCCGGCTTCTTTGATCTGCTCGATCAAGGTCTCCGGTGGACAGATCAGTTCCCGGCAAAGCACGTTTTCGTAGCTGAATCCATCCCTGTCCCGCTTGAGGATATGCCAGGTTTCCGTCCAGAATTCGCCCTCTACTCCGCTTTGGATCACGACGACAGTGCCGTTGCCGTCATTGGAGAATACCTCCTGGCTGTTGTTGCTCTGCGCAATCTCGACGGGATGATTGGGTAATTCGAGCAACAGGAGCCCCTCAGGTTCTAGATGCTCATAAACACATCGCAAACATCGTTTGATCTCTTGTTGGTCTTTGAGCAGCACGAGGATCGAACTCAATGCCAACACGGCTTCATATTGTTTGCCCAGGGAAAAATCTCTGATATCCCCTTGGTAGGCATTGAGGTCCGGAGCTTTTTTACGCATGACGTCAAGCATGACTTCGCTGATCTCCAACCCCTCGACGTTCAAGCCGGATTTAGTTAAAGGGATGGCGAATAAACCAGACCCGATCCCCAGTTCTAGAACAGTTTGCTTGCCGAAGTTCTTTAAGACCTTCGCGACGAACGGGACTCTGTCGCCGGTGTCCGGGTATACGAGATCATACGCATCGCCGATCTGGTCGTAGGTTGCCATCAGTATCAGTCGCTCCTTGCCGAGTGAATTGAATCGGGGTTTAGAATCTTAATGGCCTGTGAGGCACAGTTGCTAAGTTCATCAGGTGCGGCGTTCTCTTAGACCGGCCAATCATCAACAGACTAAAAAGTAGTTCCCGGAGGATTCTACACTCTCGGTCAATTCTGGGTACTGCCGGTCCTGTATCAGTGAGGCCGCATCGTCGCTTTTCTTCTGAGCTGTAGGGAACTTCCGGTAGGCCCACCTGTCGGACGTGGCGCTCATCGGCGCTGTTGGCTACTAGCAACGCCAGAAACGAGTTCAGTATCTGAGCCAAGCCTTTGAAAAAGGCATCGTTCGGGTGGTGCTGGTTCGACTTTACGGGGACTAGAGCGATTCCCACTCTTCAGCGGAGAGCCCGGCTTGCCTCAAAATGCTTCTTAGCGTGCCGGCCGCCACTTCCCGGTGTCGGGGGAGGACTGTATTGTAAGTCCCGGCGTCAGTGGACTTGGCAAACTTGACGTGGCTTCCCCGTTGCCCAACGCATTCAACCTCCGAACAACTTCCCGGTAGGTGAGCGGTCTAATCGCCTGAAACCTCTATCTCGAGGGTCTGGACACTTGGTGTCACAGTTGACCGAGGCTCATCGAAATGCAATTCCAGGGCTTCACCCAGATTCTTGAGAGCCGTCTCTTGAGACTCTCCTTGGCTGGCAACGTCCACTTCCAAGCATTGAGCGACGAACCACTCGTCTTCCTGTGAAATTACTGCTGTGAATTGATGTTTCATGCTTACTCCGGTTATCGGGCCAACACTAAGATTTTAACCCGATTTAGCTGAGGGTTCAAAGCCAGGTTAAGCACCGTCGCTATTTTTTAGCGTGGGGTTCCGTTAGACGTTAACGGGCTCCACGCTAACGGTCCTGCGTGTTTTGGCCGACTCTATCATAGCCTCGGTGACTTGCACTGACCGGAGACCGTCCATTCCTGAGGCCCTGGGTTCTTCGTCCTGGAATACGGCCCGGTTGAAGCCCTCTATCTGCCACTTGGTCAAAGCCAGAGGGTCAGGCTCGTAGGAGACGGTGGTATTCACGGTCTCGCTGGTAACTTCGAGACTGCCGCCAAGCGCCGGCCCTGCGGAGTTTTTGAGAAACACCCGGCCGTCACTGCCGTAGACCGTCACGTCGTTCATGGCGTCTGGCATCCGGTTTCCGCAGACCATCGTCCCGATGGCCCCGCCGCTGAACCTCAGTGACAGAGAAGCCAGGTTCTCCAGAGGAGCCTCCGGCGTTTGGCCGTCGGTTATGGCCGCTACTTCCACCACTGTCTGGCCCAATATGAATTCCAGGTCATCGAGGCAATGGACGCCGGAGCCGATCATTGACCTGGAGTTCCCGACCATGTCCGGCGTTTCCCACCATTCTCTTAGGCCGGTGCGCAACTCCCGCGCCACTTCCCCTCTCACGCCTGAGCCCAACAGTCCTTGAACGAGGGCAACTTTCCCCAGAGCGCCGTCCCGAACCAACCTGCTGGCCTCGATGTGGCCAGGATGAAACCGCAACTGGAATCCGACACCCAACTTGACCCCATTCGCCTTACAAGCCTTGATCATGGCCACGCAATCGTTAATGCTGGTTGCCATCGGTTTTTCGACGAAGACGTGTTTTCCTGCCTTGGCGGCCAAAATAGTGTGCTCAGTGTGCAGGTGGTTGGGCGATGCGATAAAAACGACGTCTACCCTGGGATCCGCAAGCAACTCTTTGACCGATGTATAGGCTGCTAAAGCGCCGTGTTTGCTTGCGAATGCGTCCGCCCGCTGTTGGTCTCGGCTGTAGGCCGCGATGATAGATGTATCTTCAGCCAATGCCGCGGCCGGCGCTATCCGGGAGTCAGGGTAATTCCCGGTGCCGATTAATGCCCAACCTATCCCCAATCCAACACCTTCTTCTTGATCTATTTCGTACCGGAAATAGCCGAAAAACGAGGCTAGCGGCCCGCTCCCACTTTCATCGCCGCCCCTTTTAGGAATTCACTGACATGGGGCACCACTAATTCCCCAGCCCTGGAGGCCTCACCATGGTTCAGGCCGGGCAGCGACACGAACACCGCGCCTGGAATCGCCTGGGCAGACGCCTTGGATCCGGGGAAGAAGCCGTCCGCATCCCCGCAGTACAGCAGGCAGGGCAGGTCCAGTCCCGGCAGGAGTTCTCCCACGCCGTCCGTGCCCCTGGGCGCAAGTGTCGCCGCTATCAACGCCTCTGGGTCGTTTTCCAGCAAGCGCTCCTTGCGGCCCGCCTCCATCGGTCCTTCGTTAGCCTCGGCGTTGGCCACGTAGGCCGCCATTCCCTGGCGCAGCAGATCGATGCGGTCTTGGGGCGGAGTGTCCGTATTCGCGGTGTCGGCGCCCATCCCGCCGAGGACCAACGAGTGGAACCGGTCTAGAGCGTGCATTACCAGGCCGAAACCGATGCGGCCGCCCATGGAATATCCCATGTAATGGGCTTTGTCCACGCCCAGATCGTCCATCACGGCCAGAATGTCACTCACCCGCAGCTTGAGGTCGTAGTCTTTGGGGTCGTGTGGTTTGTCACTGCGGCCGTGCCCTCGGGCATCGACCAGTATCAGCCGGTAGTCCTTCTGCAACTCCTCCACGAACCCGTAGGCGTACCAGGTCTGCAGACTGTTGGTGAGTCCGTGTTGCATCACCAGAGGAGGTCCGTCTCCCTCAACGTGATAGTGAATCTTGACGCTTGAGTTGTCTACGTACGGCATTTCTCTTCTCCCGATTTTGGTCTGATCGTGATAACCCTGATGATCGTCTGGCTACTCTACCCCTCGCGTATCAGCCGGGCGGCTTCGTCGCCCATCTGGACGGTTGAGGCGGTACCGCCTAGGTCCGCGGTTAGGATGGTGCGCTGCTCCAGGCAGCGGGCCACGGCTCTGTCCACCCGTTCCGATGCTTCCTGCTCTCCCAGGTGGTCCAGCATCATGGCCACGGCGGAGACTGTGGCTAGGGGATTGGCGATGCCCTTGCCCATTATGTCGAAGGCCGCGCCGTGGACTGGCTCGAACAACGACGGGTAGATCTTCTCCGGGTTGATGTTGGCGCTGGGCGCTAGACCCATGCTGCCCGTGACCACCGCCGCGATGTCCGAGAGTATGTCCGCGAACAGATTGGAGGCCACCACCACATCAAAGTCCTCGGGCCAACGCACGAAGTCCATGGCGGCCCGGTCGACCAACAGCGATTCGGTCTCTATCTGAGGGAATTCGGCCGCCACCTCCGTGAAGACTTCATCCCAGAAGACCATGCCGAAGGACTGGGCGTTGGACTTGGTCACCGATGTGACTTTGTTGCCTTTGTTGCGGCGCACGCAGAATTCAAACGCGGCTCGGATGATGCGCTCTGTTCCCCTGCGTGTGAACATGTTGGTCTGCACCACCGTCTCGTGGGCCGTTCCGGGGTAGAGCCTCCCGCCCACCGGAGCGTACTCTCCCTCGGTGTTCTCCCGGAAGATGACCATGTCTATATCGCCGGCTTTCTTTCCGGACAAGGGCGATTCCACGCCTGGATACAGGTACGCGGGCCGGATGCAGACCCCCTGATCGAAGCTCCGCCGCATGGGCAGCAATAGACCATGCAAGGTGATGTGGTCGGGGATGTCGGGGTCTCCCACGGCGCCGAACAATATGGTGTCGAAGCCTTTCAGGGTCTCGATGCCGTCGTCGGGCATGAGCTTACCGGTCTCGCGGTAGAATTCCGATCCCCAAGGAAACTCGGTGAACTGGAAACTGAGCCCATCGGTCACGCCAGCCACGGCTTCCAAAGCTTTCCTGCCTTCGTCGATCACTTCCAAACCGACGCCATCGCCGGGGATGACTGCCACTTTGTACTCTGCCATCACGGTCCTTTTTTGAATTTTCTAGAAGATTTAGGCGTCCACCTGCTGCACGCCACCGCCCAACAGGCGGAAATGGTACACCGCGTCAGCATCGGGGAACGCTTCTTTGGCCTTGTGATAAGTCGATTTGCCCCGCCTTTCCCTGGCATCCAAGAGCACACCCATGATCGTGCCGCTATGGCCAACATTCACTCCCACCGCTCCCACTGAATCCGCGAACTCCTTCACTTCGGCCAGCCTTGGCTTGGCGAGAACGGTCTGGCTGGCTTCGGCGCTGATGCTGGCGCCCTGGCCCACAAGGACCGGGTCCTCGTTGGCGATCCCAAGCCGCAGCAGGCGCAGCGCTTCCCCCGTCTGCTCTTTTACCGACTGCCAGCGCTGGAACCGGTCCACCATGTTGAATTGCACGGTGTCGACCGTGCCTCCCAGGTCCAGGGCCACGATCTCCATGGGAGGCGGCGGGCCCAGGCTTTCACGAATGATGCCGGCACGGTGGTCGAAGAGAGCGACTCCTGGGATCATGATGCCGTCGGTGGGCTCGATGGAAAGCGCGATCTGGGCGATCTGATAGGGCGACATTTCCTTGCCCAGAGCGAACCCGGTGGCGGCGATGGCCGCGGCCAGATCCGCGCTGCTGCTAGCCATGCCCTTGCCCCTGGGAATGGGGTTGTTGATGGTGATCTTGGCTCTAACCTTGGAGCTCTTCAACGTAGAAAGAGTGCGGCGAACGGCAGCGGCGGCCTTGTCGCAATCTTTAGGCGCTTCAACGCCGGGGCCATCGGCATAAAGATCGACCCTGACCCTGGAGTAGAAGTCCACCGGGCAGGTGACCAAGAAGTGGATCCCTTCGATCACGCCCTGGGCCAGTTCGCCGCAGACTCCCGGCGCACGCACGGTGGCGCTGCCGATAAGCGCAGCGCCTTCTCCTTCTTCTGAGTCTTCTGGTAATTTATCAGTTGGTGAGGCCAAAAAGGTCTACTCCATCCCTTTTCTTCTAATCATTGCTAATCATAAGGTTTTATCTGCGCGGGAATTCCCGCAACGACCAGATAGACCTCGGTGGCCGTAGCTGCTAACCGCTGATTCACCGATCCCAGGAGGTCTTGAAAGCGCCGGCCGAGAGGTTCGGGCGGCACCAGGCTCAGACCCACTTCGCTGCTGACCATGACGTAGGCCTGAGGAGAGACCGCCGTCAGCACAAGAAGTTGGTCCGCCGCGTCCGTCACGATCTTCTCGATGGCCTCTTTGGATTCTGCTTGGTGTTCCATCAGAAGATTGGCGACCCAAACATCCACCGAGTCGATGATAACCGTGCCCACATCCTGGCCGTCACTGAGCAGCGGCGCTATCTTTGCCACTAGGTCCGTGGGCTCTTCCAGCGTCACCCAGTCCTTGGGCCTGGATTCCTGGTGCCGCTGGATGCGCTGCTTCATCTCGTCGTCGACCGCCACTCCGGTGGCCACATATAACACGGAGCCGCTGTTGGACTGACTCAATGACGCAACCTTACTCTCGGCGAAGGCGCTCTTGCCCGACCGCACGCCTCCCAGCACCAGACAAAGCTGGGACGCCATCAGCCGTTGGAAGCCTGGGCAGCGTCATAGTCACGGCTGAGTCCAGTCATTCGGTAGACCAGGTCCATATCGAGACTGGAGCGCACCCAGTCCGCCAGTTTGTCGTACTCCCGGTCCAGGTCCAACTCGTTGGTCACGTCCGGAAGCGACACCCCTTTTCGGCGGGCCAGCTCATTTAGCATGGCCGTGCGCAATTCCCCGTTGTGGAACAGTCCGTGGATATAGGTGCCAATCACGCTACCGGAGGCGTCGAGCGCGCCATCGAGTTCGCCTGCAGCGCTCACGAGAACGTCGGCGCGGTCCTCGATGCGGAACGGCGGTGAGAAACTCTCGCCCACGGTTCTTCCCATGTGTATCTCGTACCCGCTTACAGGCATGCCTGACGCGCCCGCCAGGAGGCCGGTGGCCGCAACCACGCGCCCGGTTATGCGGTGGGTCTCTTTGGTTCCTTCGAACACCGTCGTCAAGTCGAGCAAACCCAAGCCGTCCAGTTCCGTGATTGACGATTCTATATGTTCTGGGTCGCTGACTTTGGTCCCCAGCATCTGATAACCGCCGCAGACCCCTATAACCGCCGCGCCGCCGGCGTGCAGCTCTTTCACAGCCTGGCTCAAGCCGCGTTCGTTCATCCAAGCCAGGTCGGGGATGGTGGTCTTGGTCCCTGGGATGATCACCAGGTCAGGGCGGCCCAACTGGGCCGGAGAATCAACGTACCGCAACTCCACGCCTGGGTGGCGGGCCAGGGGGTCAAAGTCGTCGAAGTTGGAGATATGGGGCAGTTGAATCACCGCCACGTCCAACACCACCTGAGACGGCGCCGCTGGGGCATCGTCCAGGGCCACTGAGTCCTCTTCGGGGATATGGATGTCCCGGTAGTAGTGGACCAGCCCGGCGACCGGGATTCCCGTGCGCTCCTCCAGCCAGGTGATGCCGTCGGTTAGCAGACTGGGGTCGCCTCGAAACTTGTTGATGATGAAGCCCTTGATCAATTCCCGTTCCTCAGGCTCCAAAAGCTCCAGCGTGCCCACCAGAAACGCGAAGATTCCGCCCCGGTCGATGTCGCCGCAGAGCAATACGGGAGCGTTGGCGTACCGAGCCACCCGCATATTCACGATCTCGTTCTTCTTCAGGTTGATCTCGGCGGGGCTGCCGGCGCCCTCGACGACCACGATGTCAAAATCCGCCCGCAGGGAGTCCAGGGATGTGTGGACCGCCTCCCAGAGCTGGGGTTTGAGTCCGAAGTAGTCCTTGGCCTTGGCTGACAGCAGTGGCCGGCCCATCACGACCACTTGGGAGATATGGTCAGCCTCGGGTTTCAGCAGGATGGGGTTCATCTCAACCCTGGCTTCCACTCCCGCGGCGTCGGCCTGGACCGCCTGTGCCCGCCCGATCTCCCCGCCGCCGGCCGTCACATAGGAGTTGTTGGACATGTTCTGGGCCTTGAAAGGAGCAACACGAAACCCGTCCTGGCGGAAGATGCGGCAGAGGGCCGACACCATCACGCTCTTCCCCACGTGGGAGGCAGTGCCCTGGACCATCAAAACCTTTCCGGCCATCTAAAGAAGCCGCCTGATAGGCGCAAACATCGCGTTATTCCAGCATTCCGTGACGCACGGCGCCTTGAAGGTGGGAGGTGTCATTGAACACACGCAGCACAGCGTTGTCTGGGTGGGTATCGAACATCGTCAGACTGCAGTTGCCAAACAAGAACGACCAATTTCCTTCCAGCGGCATGCCCAACAGGGAGACCATTGCCGCGCGGAGAACACCGCCGTGACTAACCACAAGCACGGTTTCATCCAGATGTTTGGACTTGATCTCGTTCATGATGGTGGCCATGCGGGCGGTTACGTCCCGGGTCGACTCTCCGCCATTGGGGGCGTAGTCAAGGTCTTTCTCCAGGTATTTAGGGTATTCATCCGGGAACTGGGATTTGATCTCGGCTAAAGTCAGTCCCTCGAATTCACCCTTGTGATACTCCCTGAGCATGGCGGTCTCATTTAAGACGATGTCCCGGCCGCCCAGGGCGAGTCTGGCGGTCTCGGAGGTCCGTTTGAGGTCGCTGGAGTAGGCAACGTCGATGTTCATTCCAGCCAGGCGTGTCCCAAGCGAACGTGCCTGTTCGGCGCCTTTCTCTGAGAGTCCAATGTCGGTGTGGCCTTGGATCCGTCCTTCGGCGTTCCATTCAGTTTCGCCGTGACGGACGATCATTAATGTTCCCATTCTGGTGAATATTCTAAACACGAAGCACTTGAAAGTACACCGAATGTCGTTTATTAATGGTTGTGGGATGTTTGGCATACTACATGTAGTTGAGACTGCACAGTCTCATTACTTGCCATAATTTAAGAAACTGGCATACTATATGTTGACATGATTTAACATCCGGGATACAATATCACGACCGTAACGATGGGAGGTGTTTCTAATGGAAGCCTATTGTGTGAAGTGCAGGAGCAAGCGCGAGATCAAGAACCCCGAGAAGATCACCATGAAGAACGGGAAGCCCGCCACTCAGGGCACGTGTCCAACGTGTAACACGAAGGTATTTCGCATCGGGGCCGCTTAACAGCGGCCTCTGGCTTTTCTTCTTCGCTGATTTCGGGCGGCGTACCGGCGGTTCGGCCATTTAGTCCAGGCCGTTAGTTCTCGCCCAACCATCAGGATCTGGCCTGTTGCAGCCACCCTATGTTGTGTGTAGGGATGTGTGGACTGGGTGGCTGCCAACAGATTTGCCGGATTGATGTGGAAAACAATAGCATTGGCTCGACTTCGGGCCAAATATGCGGGCGCTAGGTTGCGGAAAATCGGAATTACCACGAGATACCGAAGCGTCCTTTAGTAAGGCTTTTAACCTGCGCCGATCGGCGCGGGTGCGGCAAACAATCGCTTTGTGGCCGAGGGACCCTCCCCTTCGGCCACGTTTTTTTGCCACCTCATCTGCCTCCATCCTCTTTTCCCCTCTGTGCTATCATGGCGGCTCAAGCCAAAAATCATGTTTTCGTGCGTGATTCGTCCAATGACGCCAATCTGCTTACATGAGATGGAGAGGTAACGATGACACAGGCTGCAAGCTGGCTGGAACTGACGGAGCAAGGAGCTCCGGAACTTATGAAGGTGGTGTCCGGCGCTCGGGAATCAATCCTGTCCGACGGCGCGCTCTCGAACAAGACCAAGACATTGATGACCATGCTCTGCGACGCCCTGCTGGGCCACGGCGGTGGAGTTGAGACCATCGCCAACCGGGCGAGGGCCGCCGGCGCCAGCGAAGAAGAGATCGCAGAGACCGTGGGCGTGGCGTTCCTCATGGGCGGACTACCAGCTCTAGTGACCGGCGCCAACGCTTTCAAGCGCTAAGCATCCCTTTTCCCCGATTCAGCATGAATAACTCAAGTAACTTGAGGTGCAGGAAATGGCGCTAGCCGAACCCATCGTGTTCTTCAACGGCGAACTCAAACCTGAGTCCCAGGTGGGCATTTCCATCAGAGACCGTGGTTACCTCTACGGCGACGCCGTATTCGACGCCGCCCGCACTTTCAACGGGACGCCTTTTCGCCTTCCGGAGCACGTCCACCGCCTGTACGACTCGCTGCGCTACCTGCGCATCGACCCAGGGATGGAGCCTCCGGAGATGGAAGACTGGTCGCGCCAGGTGGTGGAGCACAACTACAAGCTGTTGCCGCCCGGCCAGGACATGTGGGTCATGCAGCGCATCAGCCGGGGCATCGAGCCCATCCTGCCAAGCGACGAGATGCGGGCCACCGTTTTGATAGAGAGCCACCCCATCCCATTTGCCCGGCGAGCGTCCTTATATAGGGACGGGGCCGCGATATTCACTCCGTCCGTGCCCAGGATTCCACCGCGCTTCATCAGCCCACGGGCTAAGACCCACAACTACCTGAACCTGATCCTGGGCGACTTGGAGGCCCAGGCCAGCGACCCCGACGCCTGGTCGGTGCTGTTGGACGAGGCCGGCAACCTCACCGAGGGCCGCGGCTCCAACATCTTCCTGATCAAGGACGGCGCCGTTTCCACGCCCAAGGGACAGTACGTCCTGGAAGGCATCACCAGGGGAGTCGCCATGAACCTGGCCAGCGGGTTGGGCATGCCGGTCGAAGAGAGAGACCTAGATCTCTATGACGCCTACACCGCCGACGAGGCTTTCTTGACATCAACCAGCCTGTGCATCTGCCCGATCTCTTCGGTGAACGGAACCCCCGTGGCCGGAGGCAAGGCACCCGGCGTGATCACCCGCCGGCTGATGGACGCATTTAGCGACCTGGCAGGCATGGATTTTGAAGGGCAGTACCTGGCACACCTGGAATGATCCTTTCTATACGTAGGGGCAACCATTTCTAAGGGAGAGAACCATGTCCGATCAGATCGCCAACATCACCGACTCACCGGCAGAGAAACTGGCCGGGGGTTTTGGGTTCACTGAGGGCCCCTTATGGCATCCCGACGGCTACTGGCTGTTCGTGGATATCCGGAAGCTGCAAATACATAAGATGTCGACCAGCGGCGATCTTGAGACGTTCCGGGACCCCAGCTTCGGCACCAACGGCATGACCTTCGACAAACAGGGAAACTTGGTGATCTGCGAGAGCGACAACCGTCAGATCATGCGCCACCGAGCTGACGGCTCCTACACGGCCATCGCAACCCATGCGGACGGCAAACGGCTGAACCGCCCCAATGACATCGTCGGCCGCTCCGACGGCACCCTTTACTTCACGGACCCGGGCGGACGCCTCACCGAGGAAGAGAGGGAACTGGACTACAGCGGCGTGCACATCATCGGTCCAGACGGGTCCAACTCAGTGGGAACGACCGAGACCGAGTATCCCAACGGCCTGGCCTTCTCTCCGGACGAGCGCATCTTGTACGTGGCCATCACCCGCCTAGACAGCCGATGTCTCGAAGAGAAAGAGAACCACCAGATGTGCGAGCATCAGCTCATCCGGGCTTTTGACGTCGCCGCCGACGGCAGCCTGAGCAACAACCGGGTCTTCGCCACCATGTATTCCGCCGAGGACGGCGTTCCCGACGGAATGAAAGTGGATGTGGAAGGAAACATCTATTGCACCGGCTCCGAAGGCTGCTGGGTGTTCGACTCTTCCGGCAAGCACCTAGGCATAATCAAACTTCCTGAGATTCCGGCCAACTGCGCCTGGGGCGGACCGGACAACCGCACCATGCTCTTCACGGCGCGCACTTCGGTCTTCAGCATGCGCATGAAGACACCCGGCACGGCCATCCCGCGAGACTAGATTTCCGTGCCTAACTATGACGCCATCGTTCTCGGGGTAGGCGGCATGGGGAGCGCCGCGGTCTACCATCTGGCCAAACGCGGCTGGAAGGTGCTGGGGCTGGAGCAATACGACATTCCCCATGAACTGGGATCGTCTCACGGCTACTCTCGGATGATCCGCTACACCCTTCAGGAGCATCCATCCTATGTGCCGCTGGTGCGCCGGGCCTACGAACTGTGGCACGAGCTGGAAGAGGCATCAGGAATAAAACTGGTGGTCACCACCGGCTCAGTCCGGGCCGGCCCCGCCGATAGCCCCTTCTTCCGGGACGCCTTGGAGTCGTGCGACGTCCACAACATCCCTTATGAGGTCCTGACTGCAAAAGAGATAAATGATCGGTTCCCTGGCTACGCATTTCCAGAGGAGATCACTTCTATATACCAACCCGACGGCGGCTTCCTCCTCCCAGAGGAATGTATCGTTAATCACGTAATGGCCGCCAAGGAAGCTGGGGCCGAGGTCCACAGCCAAGAAACGGTGCTGGACTGGGAGCCTCAAGGCGACGGAATCCGGGTCCGGACGGACAAGGACACCTATACGGCGGGACGGCTGGTAGTCACGGCCGGGGCGTGGGCCGCCAAACTGGTCCCAGAAGTTGCCGCCCACGCGGTGCCGGAGCGTCAGGTTTTGGGCTGGTTCGAGCCTGAAAAGCCCGAGTTGTTCCGACCCGAGACCTTCCCGGTTTTCGGGGTTTTGACCGAGGAGGGCCGCTACTACGGTTTTCCCAGTTACACGGTTCCCGGATTCAAGATCGGCCGCTCCCACCATCTGCTGCAGAAGGTAGACCCGGACGAGATGGACCGAGAGGTGCACGAGGAAGACGAGGCTATCTTGCGTCAGGCAGTCAGCCGGTATTTCCCTTTGGCGGCAGGGCGGCTGCTGGACCGGAAGACCTGTATGTATACCAACACGCCCGACGAGCACTTCATGATCGGCGTTCTGCCGGACCGTCCCCAGGTGTCGGTTGCCGCCGGGTTCTCGGGCCACGGGTTCAAATTCGCCAGCGTCATAGGTGAGATCATGGCCGACCTGGCGCAGAACGGCGAGACGCGCCATGATATAGGCCTTTTCCGCCTGGACCGGTTCGACGCCTAGTACATTTGTCACCAGCCTCGTCGCTTGTGAGCGAATCGCGGGCGGTGATATGCTGGGCTTTCCTAAGATTAGCTAACAGGCAGATAAAACTGATGGAAGCGGCCCCACATCGCGCCGCCTTGGAAGTAATGGACCATCTGACCATCCACGAAACGCCGGACAAAAAGCTGGACCGCCTGGTGATTGTCTTCGGCGGCTGGGCCGATGCGGCGGAAAGCGCCACCAGCGCCATAAAATTCTTGCAGCGGAAATTAAACGCCAAGAAGTTCGCGGAGATCGACCCGGAGGAGTTCTACGACTTCTCCCAGACCCGCCCGTACACGTCGCGGACCCGGGACGGAAAACGCCGCATCCACTGGCCCACAAATGAATTCTCCTACCTGACGAACCCCGGTTCCGAGACTGGGATAATGGTGTTCTCCGGAGTGGAGCCAAACTTGAAGTGGCGCACTTTCTCCAAGACCGTGGCCAAAGTGGCCCGTGACCACGGCGTAGATTCTGTCATCCACATCGGAGCATTGTTGGATGCGGTCCCACACACACGCCCAGTCAGGCTGAGCGGCACCGCCAGCGAACCCAAACTCAACGAATTTCTGGAAAGCCAGGGTATTCGTCCATCCAATTATCAAGGCCCCACGGGGATCAGCTCGGCGGTGATGGAAGCCTGTCTCAATGAAGGGATGGAGTACACCTCCATCTGGGGGCACACTGCCCACTACCTGCAAGCAGCGCCCAATCACCGGATCGGCTCCACGCTGCTGCAGATACTAGTCAAATTGCTTAACATCCCCTTGGACCTGGCTGAGTTGTTTTCCGCGGCCGACGTTTTCAATGAAGAAGTGGCCAAAGCCGTGGCCAAGGATGAACAGATCAGCTCCTACGTGACCAAGCTGGAAGGTCAATACGATGAGGCGGTTGCCGCAATCGAGATCCCAGACCCAGCCGAACTGGTCCGGGACCTGGAACGGTTCCTCAGGGGAGCGCAGCGCCGCCCACCCACCGAACCATCGGCCTAGCGACAGCCTCGATACAAAACCAAATAAACCCCCAATCTCTACGTTTCGCGGAAATATGGCCGTTTGTTCCGGCCGCGTTCTTCAGCGGGTCTTCGTTTTGCTCACTTCGGCTGTTAACTCTTAGTTGGTAGGCTCATCTCGTTGACTTGCGTAGCGCGATAGTTTATATCTAACTGGCGACTTTGCGGTAGACATTGCTGCCCTATACCAAATATGACGATAGCTTTCGCGCTTTTGGTTCGCCGCAAGCTGAAGCGGTGAAAATTCTTCGGAATCAACAAATCTTCATTAATTCCAAATCGCCTTTCGAACTCTGGAAAGGGTTCCCGGGCGCACTCTATTCACAATCCCAAACAAAGGTTGGAGGTTAGTCCGTCTTGAAACACTTGTTAAGGAATCCGAAACTTATGATTCTAGGGCCGTTGGCTCTGCTGCTTGCCGCCCTCGTGGCTTGCGGCTCTTCCGCTACGGCGACGCCGGTACCGGCAGCGCCGACCGCGATGCCTGCGGCGGCCTCACCGACTGCAATGGCGCCGACTTCGGTGCCGTCGACCGGTGGCGGCCCGGCAGCCACGACGGTGCCTGCTCCGACCGCACAGCCCACCGCGGCGCCACCGCCACCCCCATCGGTGCCCAAACCTTCCGGCACACTACGGGTGGGCCAGAAAGAGTTGGGGCCCTACGTAGGCAACCCAATGCTGATCGGCAACCCTCAGATCTTCTTGAACAGCGCCATACCCATCACCGAGACACTGGGTATGTATAACTTCGACAACGGCCAAGTCGGTCCCATGCTGGCTAAAAGTTGGGACATTTCCGCCGACGGGCAGACGTGGACTTTCCACATCCGCGACGATGTTGAATTCCACAAAGGCTTCGGCAGGATGACGGTTGAAGACGTGGTCTTCTCATTTGACCAAGTCGCCAACAGCACCAAACACGCCAGGTCTGCCAACGCAAAAGAGATGTTTTTCGCGGAAAACGGCAGCCGGACGACCCCCGATGACTTCACCTGGGTGGTCGATACCGGCGAGCCCTTCTCTTCGATACCGATCTTAGAATTGCTGGGGACTCCACGGGCAGTCGCCGCCTGGGTCGTCAGCAAGAAGCAATGGGACCAAGAAGGCGAGGACGAAGCCAACCGGAATACCGCCGCCACCGGTCCCTGGGAGATCGACGAGGCAGAAACCGGTTCGTTCTGGCGCATGAAGGCCGTTGAGGGCCACTGGCGCAAGACTCCCGCATTCGCCGAGTTGTTGTTCCAGGAGATTCCCGAAGAGTCTGCCAGGCTAGCCGGTTTCAAGACCGGTATCCTGGACACCTTTGTCATGGCTCTGGATACCATCACAGAGGTAGAATCGGTTAAGGGCGCCCAATTGATGCAAGTACCCAACGCCGTACAGGCCGGCATCAACTTCTACGGCCAACTCTATGTGCCTGCCCGCGATGGCGGAGGAGAGTCTTGGCCGGCTTACAACCCTGACAACCCGTGGGTGTCATCAAACAGTGACATCACCTCACCGGAATGGGCCGACGCCCGTAATGTCCGGCTAGCTTTGTCGATCGCCATCGACCGTCAGTCGATCATCGACAACCTGCTGTTGGGATTCGGACACCAACTCACCCTCAAAGACTGGATGGGCTTCGAAGACCGCCTGCCTTCCCCTCAGGAGACTTGGCCCTACGACCCTGAGCGGGCAAAGAGGCTCTTGGCCGAGGCCGGTTTCCCCAACGGATTCAATATAACCCTCACGCCCGCCATCCGCGGAGCGCCCTCCGAGGTGGAGGCCTGTGAGGCAGTCGCCCAATTCTGGGATGCCATCGGGATCAATGTCGACTTCCAGAACGTTCCCTATGGGACCTACCGGCCAACGGCGGTTGCGCGCACCTATGAAGGGGTTTCCTGTCATAACGTGGGCGCGCGGCTGGCCCCGATCCAGGGGATGGCCAGCTTCCTGAATAGCGGGAACTTCAGTTGGGGCTCCGAGCACCCCATCACTGAAGATCTGATCCCCAGGGCACAAAAATCAGTGGTCACAGCCGAACGCATAGCCCTTGAGGACGAGATCGCCGCGTTCTATATCAACGAGGTCTTCGGCGAGACCGGTCTGTATGTGGTCGACAACGTCTGGCCGGTTGGCCCGAATATCAACCCCTGGGATGATTTCATCAAGCAAGGCGACCTCCGGCAGATCAATGGTTTCGAGTACATGACGCCTCGGTAATCTTCACGAGCCTCCGAGGCAATCAAAGAGCTTGGAGTAGTCCAGGCAACTGATCCAGGGCTTGTGTCGAAGACATGAGCTTCCGAATGAGTTACATCCACCGCCCGGTATGGGCCAAGAGAAGTGACGAGTCATTCTTGGTCCACACCGGGCGGAACTTTGTTTTAAGGCGTCTGACTAGCTTCAGCGCGGGCAACACGCCTGCTACAGCCTCATATAGGCTGGTCCGCAGAAAACAGGCTGCGCCAGAGGGGTCTGTACCCAATCGCCACAGCCTCAATCACGCTCTGATTGATAACTTTTAGTTCGTGGGTCAAGACTATTGATTTGAGAAAGCCGATAGTATATATCTAATTATCCTTTTGGGGAGGCAAGGTTCGCCTCCCTAACTATTGTCACGCGGGTAATATCTTTGGAGTGTCGAATACCCTCCTGATTCTGAAGGCGATTGGGAGTGAGATGGCACTGCAGGTTTCTACAGGATTTTTGGAGGTCACTCGGTCTTGAACCACTGGTTAAAGAACCCAAAGATAATTATTCTAGGGCCCCTGGCCCTTCTGCTAGCCGCCCATATTGGCGTGTGGATCATCCGCCACCGCCACGCCCGCCCCGGCGGCGGCTACGGCAGTCCCAGGAGCCCCTTCGCCGACAGCCATGGCGCCGACATCGGTGCCGTCTTCGAGCGGTGGCTCGGCCACGTCGGTCCCTGCTCCTACTACAGCGCCCACCGCGATGCCCGAAGTGATGGTTAAGCCCTCGGGCACCATCAACGTGGGGCAGAACTATTTCGGCAGCCCAAAACTGTCAGGTAACCCACAGATTTTCTTGAACAACTCCGCGCCGATCACTGAAACCCTCGGCATGTATGACTTCACCAGCAACAAAGTCGTACCCATGTTGGCCGAAAGTTGGGACATCTCCGCGGACGGCACCACGTGGACCTATCACATCCGTAAGGGAGTCCAGTTCCATAAGGGCTTCGGCGAGATGACCGTCGAGGACGTCGTGTTCTCCTTCGGGCAGATACGTGACAGCGAAAAGCACGCTAGGGCCTCCAACGCCAGGAAGATCTTCTTCCCTGATGATGGCAGCCAATCGACCCCGGATGACTACACCTGGGTAGTCAACTCAGGCGTGGCTTTCTCCGATGTGCCGATCCTAGAGCTTCTGGCGACGCCACGGGCGACCATTGCCTGGATCGTCAGCAAGAAACAGTTCGACCAGGATGGAGAGAAAGAAGCCAACCGGAATACCTCCGCCACCGGTCCTTGGGAGATCGACGAATGGCGCACCGGCGAGTTCTGGCGAATGAAGGCCTTTGAGGACCATTGGCGGAAGGCGCCGGCCTTCGCCGAATTGGTGGAATGGGAGATTCCTGAAGAATCCGCCCGAGTAGCTGGTTTCAAGACCGGGATCCTGGACACCTTCGTGATGGCTCTGGACTCCATCTCCGAGATTA
>Ga0208568_1000039_pt1 | contig 70417 bp, 66 predicted proteins | sample DeeseametaMP2969_FD_184165 | JGI IMG/M metagenome (GOLD analysis project Ga0208568, IMG submission 184165) | Marine microbial communities from the Deep Atlantic Ocean - MP2969 (SPAdes) | ecosystem: Environmental > Aquatic > Marine > Oceanic | place: South of Funchal, North Atlantic Ocean... | reverse complement strand
CTGATCGTGACCAAAACCCGGTAGACGAAGGCGGCCCGGCGGTGGGCCGCTTTTTTGATTTGAGGAGCAACATGGCATCGAGAGAGACGGGCGCAGCATTCGAGTTGTTGTCTGAACGGCTGATCAAAGACCACTGGGACTTCTACCCCACGGCCGGGTCGCGAATCGGCCGCCACGAGTACGACGGCCGCTTGCCCGATCTCTCGCCGGCGCAGAACACCCGCCGGGAAGGAGAACTGCGCCGCAGCCTGACCGAGCTTCGAGCGCTGGATGCAGACCGGCTGGACGAGTCGGGCCAGATGAGCTACCGGATGATGGAACTGTTTCTGCGCCGGGAGTTGTTCATCTTCAACGACCTGAAGCCGCTGGAGAATAACCCCATGCGGCACACCGGGTACCTGAACGTTAGCGGCTATATCCGCCGGGATTACGCCCCGCTGGAGGACCGCCTGCGTTCGGCGGCTTCGGCCATGAGGCAGGCGCCCGATTTCCTGGACATCCTGGACAAGGCGCTGGACGACACTCTCCCGTCCCACGTTGTGGACATGAGCGTGGAGAGCTATTCCGGCATGGCCCGCTTTTACCGCGTTGACTTGGCGGAAGCTTCCAAAGGCGTAACGGACCAGGAGATCTCAAGCGAATTTGACCGGGCCCGAGAGACAGGCGCGGCCGCATTGGACCGGTTCGTTGAACGCCTTAAAGCCCGAGGAAATTGCGGCCCGGAGGGATTCGCCATCGGGTCAGAGCTTTATTCGGGCATGTTAGCCACCGGAGAGGGCCTGGAAGCCCCTCTAAGCCAGATCGCGGCCATTGGACAGGCAAACCTGGAAGATAACCTAATGCGCATCAAAGATCTGGCCCAAAACATGGCGCCCGGCCGGCCGGTACCCAAGATAGTGGAAGAGATCGGCCGAAACCACCCACAGGCTCAGGAACTGATCCCGGAAACACGGAACATGCTGGAGGACATTCGCCAGTCGCTCATCGATCTCGATGTGATCAGCGTCCCATCCGAGGACCGTTGTCAGGTTATCGAAACGCCCACCTACATGCGTTATGCCTTCGCCGCCATGGACAGCGCCGGCGCCCTGGAAACGCAAGCCCGCGAGTCTTTCTACTACGTAACCCCAGTGGAAGATGACTGGAATTCTCAACAGAGGGAGGAATGGCTCTCCAATTTCAACTACGACACGCTGAAGATCATCTCCATCCACGAGGTCTACCCCGGCCATTTCGTTCATCATCTGCACAACCGCTACGGCCGCGAACTTCCGCTGGTCAACCGCGTGGCGACATCCTATTCCTTCACGGAGGGCTGGGCGCACTACACCGAGCAGATGATGCTGGAAACGAAGTACGGAGACGGGCAGCCGAATCTACTGTTGACACAACTGCTGGAGGCCTTGGTGCGCAACTGCCGGTACATGTGCTCACTCCGGATGCACACCGAAGGAATGACGCTGGACGAAGCCACCAGGTTCTTCATGGAGAACGCCTACATGGCCGAATTACCGGCCCGAAGGGAGGCCCTGCGAGGAACGTTTGACCCAGGCTACCTGAATTACACCCTGGGCAAGCTGATGATCTTGAAGTTACGCGAGGACTACCGGCGGGAGCAGGGGAGTGCCTACAGCCTCAAAGAGTTCCATGACCGCCTGCTTTCCTTCGGCGGCCCTGCTTTGCCCTTGCTGCGGCCGGCCCTGCTCAAGGAGCCGGGGGATTCGGCCCTTTAGACCCGGAAATTGATCTTCCGGAAGGCTTCGACGTATTCGAAGCCGGACCCCCCTTCCGACGGCTGAGCGCGTTCCCTGATGAAATCTTCGACCTCTTTCGGGTACCGGCCGCCCATCTGACTCTTGTGGGCCGCCACTGCCTTGGTCTTAACGGCCAGTGACTCCGTGATATCGATGGTGGTATCTGGCTGCTCGGTCCCCCAGAATAAAATGGTCGCCGTTTTGTGGGGTTCCAGTCCTTCGTCGCGCCATAGCTCCACGAAATGGAGGTGGTCACGGGCGCACGGGAATACAGCATCCAGCGTAACTTGCCCGGCTATCCGGTGGTCTCGGTGCCAGGCCAAGTTCTTACGGTACGGTTCGGGGCACAGCACAACGTCCGGCTGGACCTGGCGGATCTGACGGACCAACTCCCTCCGGAATTCGTGGTCATCCTCCAGAAAGCCGTCCGGGTGATGAAGCATCACCAGTTCTTGGACTCCCAAAATCTCTACGGCGTCGGCCTGTTCTTGCTCCCGTATCTTGGAGAGTTCATCTGAAGAGACGTTGGGATCTGTGGTGCCTTTGCCGCCGTCGGTGCAAAGGACGTAGCGCACGGTGGCGCCGTCGCCGATCCATTTCGCGATGGTCCCCGCGCACCAGAAATCGGCGTCGTCGGGGTGGGGAGTTATTACCAGAACTTTCCGGGGGGTCTCATCCATCTACCTGGGGCCTCCTAAGGTCCTTGATGAGGTCGCCGGCCGAATTGAATCTCGGCTATTGTTACGCTTTTGAGCCACTCCCGGCCGCCTTACGATAAACGGCACGAAGTGATTATGATTTCGACACAAAATAGTTATAGTCAGCGAATTATTGCATCACTGAAAACGAAAATCACAGGTATCGTGCCCGAATTGTGAAGGGGCAAATACTCTGCTACAATCGCCCGAAGCCGTCAAGCACGGATCCGCAGTCTTTGGCTTCAAACATTTCCGCTCGCCGCGCCCAAGGGCGTCGAAATTCGTCAGCTTGAGTTTCAACCATTCAGCTTTAGAGTTTACCAGTCTGGAAGACCCGTTTGCCAGTCGTTAACTACACAAACAATCACAATGCGGCCCTCGCCGAATTCGTCGCCTCCCACAGCAGCTCAAACAGCGAACTCTACGACTTATGTTTCAGCACATTTCAAGGCGTGCTCGGACAGCCAGGTCTTGCTCCAACGGATAATTGTTTCGTGTTGGAACACGCCTGCGAAGTTAAGGGCCTGGCGCTGGTCTTTCGGGAGTTCGCCATCAGCCGTTCGGTGATCGAGGTTATGACCGCCCCCGAGCTGGCCGGCAGTCTCGATGAACAGGAACTCGTGAAGAGGGCGGTGGCCCGGGCCGAAGCAGAGGGATTGGGCGTGGCCCACATATGTGTGCTGCCCGAATCGGGACGGGGCGAATTGCTGGAGCAGGTCGGTTTTTCCCAGGTCCGCACCTACCTAGACATGCTGTGGGTCCAAGACGAACTGCCATACCTGGAGCTTCCTCAGGGATATTCCGTGCGGTCGTTCCAGCCGGGAGACACACCATTACTGACCCGTGTCCAGAACGACGCCTTCACCGGGAGCTGGGGTTTCTCTCCAAACACCGAAGAACAGATCGAATACCGCGCCCACATGCCCAACACGTCTGAGTCTGGGATATTGTTCTTGTTCGAGGGCGATCGTCCCGCCGGCCATTGTTGGACGGTAATGGTCCCATCCGATAACGGCGTAAGGGGTGTCATCGGCATGATCGGCGTGGTGCCAGAATACCGGGGAAAGGGTGTGAGCCGCCACATCCTACATGCGGGAATGAAATATCTACGTTCGACCGGGCTGTCCGAGATCGGCCTGGAAGTTGACGGGAACAACAGGCCCGCCGTGGGCCTCTACAAGTCCACCGGTTTCAAGACGATAGGAGAGCGTCACTGGTTCGAGCGGGTCCTACCCGGCACCTGAAATCCAGAACGCTTAAATACCGTATCGAGCCGGATCCCTCCGGATATCACCACTCTCATGGCGTCCTCCACGCTCATATCCGTTCGCGTAACTTCTGAGGCGGATATGATGACCAAGAACCCAGACGACGGTATCGGTGTGGTTGGAATGTAGACCGACAGGACCTCTTCTCCGTTTGTGTCCAGCATGCTGGAGGTGATCAGTCCGATGGACATGATGCCGGCCCTGGGGTATTCGATCAGCACTACGCCCGCGTATTGCCGGCTGTCACCCAGGTCGCCGTTGCCGTCGTTGCCGTTTTGGTTTTTCGAGAGAATCTCGATCGCCATACGGGTGGTCCCGTAGATCCCCTTGACCAAAGGAATCACTTCCATCACCCGGTGGCCCAGGGAGATCAACCGCCGTCCGACCACTAGAGCAGCGAACAGGCCCAGCAAGTAGACCAGCACGATGAGGGCCACAAGTCCGGTCCCAGTTACTGAACGGCCGGGCAAGAGGTTGACCAGAGGCTCTAGCACCGGGTCCAGAAGATCGAAGAAGAACTTCAGGACTAGCACGGTGATGCCGATGGGTAGAATAACCAGCACGCCCGCGCCCAGGGTGCGCTGGAAGTGCAAAACCGGGCGGCGCAACGGGCCGAGACGATTCCGGCGGACGGCGCTGCCTACATCACGGGGTTCTTGGGTCAAGGTTTCCTCCGGGGCGGTGACCGTCGCCTGCCGGTCTGTTGTACAGGTACTGAGCCAAGGTTGTGGCAGGTCCGAGGCTAGGAAGAAGAAATCTTCAGGGAAGAACAGGCGGTTGGCCTGGTCCGGTTAATAGTTATTATCGCCTTTCGTGGGGTGACCGGTCAACACGGCGTACTCGTCCCAGACCATCGCGGCGACGTTGTCCCAGCCCATTCCTTCGGCACGTTTTCGGCCCGCCTCGCCCAAGCTTTGTTGCAGACCGTCACTGGAGATGATCATCTCAACAGAATTGGCGAAGGCGTCTGGGCACCGCCACGGTTTCAGATAGCCGGTGCTGCCGTGCTGAATGATGGTGGAAAGTCCCCCGACCCTGGTTGCAACAACTGGAATGCCGCAGGCCATGGCCTCCAGGGCCACCAACCCAAAACTCTCGTAATAAGAAGGCACCACGCAGACGTCGGCGGCATTGTAGTACAGGGGCAGTTCATTGTGGTCGACCTGGCCGACGAAGTCGATCTGGTCTTCCAAGTCCCGTTCCTTGGCCAGCAGTTTGACCCGGTCCGTCTCCCCGTCGCCGTTCACATCGGCTCCCACCACCATCACCCGGACACCGTCTTCTGAGTCCATCTGTGCGGCGGTTTCTACCAGGAGCTCCAAGCCCTTCAAGGGTTCTACCCGGCCAACATACAGCAGGATCTTATCGCCGTTCAGGCCGAGCCGGTCCCGTGCCGTTTTCCGGTCAAGGGGCCGAAAAACAGAGAGATCGACACCGCAGGGCACCAGAGATATCTTGGCGGCGTCAGCGCCGTATAACCGCACCATGGCGTCCCGTTCGTGGGGACTGAAGGCGATAATCCGGTCAGCGGTGGCAATCACTTCGGCCTCGATAACCGGCCGCTCGGTCTGCTCCACTTCTCCGGCCCGCGACTGCATCTTCAGAAGGGCCAGGGTATGGAAGGTGACGAGATGGGGGACGCCCATCACCTTAGAAAGTTCGCGGCCGATCCAGGATGAAAGCCAATAGTGGGAATGGACCACGTCGTATTTCAGTCCCTCTTCTTCCCTAAAGGCGTTTACCTGCTCCAGAAATTCGGGAAGGTGGGCATATAAATCTCCCACGTGAGCGTCGGGCGGCCCAGCTTTGATATGTATCACGCGGACGTTCGGCCCAATAGTCTCGATGCGGTTGAAGACATCTGAGTGCTCCCGGGTGAAGATGTCTATCTGCATCCCCATATCGCCCAGGGCAGCCGCCAACTGCCGGACATACACGTTCATGCCACCCGACTTCCCCTGTCCGGGGGCCGCCAGTGGGCAGGCATGGAGCGTGATGAACGCTGCTCGCCTCACGCTCAATTCTTGGTTACCACCATCTGGTAAATGCTCCTCTGTTGTCCGCCAAGGTGCGCCTTATAAGGCTCCGGGCCGCGCAGGAAGTCAAAATAGTTAAGGCCCCGGTCTATGGCGTCCTTCAGGCACATCGCATTCAGCAAAAGGCCCACGCTAAAATAGGCATACTCGGGATCGTAGCCACTATTGTATAACAGGCGGGAGCCCCCGTAGTCAAAACACAAGGATGTGGCCACGGTGGCGCCGTCCTGGTCCAGAAAGAACAATTGGAGTTGTCCCATCTCGGCCATGCGTTGCGTGATGTTGTGAAAGAAGCGCTCCCGCTCCGGGGTCATGAACTCGTCTTTGTCTGCACGGCTCAAGCGCATCAACGTCAGAAACTCGCCCAGCCGCTCGGCAACCTGGGCCGGTTCTGACAGGGAATACCATTTCCAGTCGGTCTGGGAGTCCAACCTGCGCAATTTGCGGCGCAGTTCGTGGCGGTCTTTCTTGTTCAGCATGCCCAGGTACTCATCCCAGGTAGCGGGAAGATTGATGCCCGACGTAACGTCTTCTTGTTCGATCTCCACGGTATAGCCGAGGCCGCGGGCCATCTCAGGGAGGAGCTCAAGTGTCGGAGAGTTCTCCCGCAGCGAGTCGAGGCGCAACAAACTAACTTCCTGCTCTTCCATACACTCTAAAAGGGAACGGTAGAACCCCTCTTCGTGTCCGGGCCTGATGGGGAAGTCGTTGTAATCAAAGGTGTCTTGGCTGCCCACAAAGGTAACGGTGTTTCCGGACTTGGCAAGGGACGCGATGGCGGCCACGCCGCCGGACGCCCCGCCGGACGCCCCGTCAGTCCCGTGGTAGGAGAAACCGCACATGGTCCGGCCGTCTCCGAATGTATCCCACCATACTTTCTGCCATTGCGGAGTCAGGAACAGGGTGTCTGCCGGGCTATCATGAAGCACAGATTCCCATTCGGCTTCGATCTCTTGAAACGATGTGATCGGTGTATTCGCCACTATCTATTCACTATTTATTTTTATTTTTCTACCGGCTGTGCATCAGGGCTAGGAGGCCTTCCCGCCCTGACGGATAATTCTCGAATTCGCCGCGAGTCGCCGAAGTCAGCACCCGCGTTCCGGGTTTCTTAACGCCGCGCATGGCCATGCAAAGATGCTCTGCTTCGAGTTCGACAACCACGCCATCCGGTTTGAGAACGTTGAATATGGCGTTGGCGACGTCAGCGGTGAGCCGTTCTTGCACCTGAGGGCGGTGCGCCGCAATTTCCAGTGCTCTGGCCAGCTTACTTATTCCGGCGATCTTCCCGTTGGGCACGTAACCCAGACGGGCTTCGCCGAAAAACGGCAGCAGATGATGCTCACACACCGAATAAAAGACTAGGCCGTTCACGATAACCGGATCGTTGCCTTCGGCCTCGAAGACAGTATCGATCGCATCTTCGGTATCGATGCCGATACCGGAAAACAGACCTTCATACATCCGCGCGACCCGGTCAGGGGTGTTCAGCAACCCTTCGCGGGATGGGTCATCGCCAATTGCGGCCAATATCTCAGCCACCGCTTCTTTTATGCGCTGTTTTTGGACCGTTTTATTTGCCTCTATCCACCGATTCCAAGGGTGGCCGCTTCGATCGCCTCGATGTTCGCCTCGATCTCGATCGCCTGTCCTCCTGCGCTGCTAACCGCTAGATCGGGGTCTTTCAGACCGTTGCCGGTACAGACGCACACGATGCGCTTGTCATGGAGGTCCATCCCTTGGCGGTGCATCTTCACCAGACCGGCGAACGAGGCCGCCGACGCCGGTTCGCAGAATATCCCTTCCTGGCTGGCCAAAAGACGGTAAGCATCCAGTATCTCGTCGTCTGAGACCGAATCGATGACGCCTCCGGACTGGTCTCTGGCATCAACCGCGCCTTGCCAGGTTGCCGGGTTTCCGATGCGAATGGCCGACGCTATCGTCTGTGGCCGGGCCACCACCTCTCCTCTGACTATCGGCGCGGCGCCTTCGGCCTGGAATCCCATCATTCTTGGCAGCGTCTGGCTCCGGCCCAGGTCCATGTACTCTCGGAAGCCCTTCCAGTAAGCGGTGATATTGCCGGCGTTACCCACGGGTATGAACAGTAGGTCAGGGGCGTCGCCCATAGTATCCACAAGTTCAAATGCAGCTGTTTTCTGTCCCTCGATCCGGTTGGGGTTCACTGAGTTGACCAGAGTGACATCGTTGTTCTCTGTGAACTCACGGACCAACCCCAACGCCACATCGAAGTTTCCGTTGATCATGATGACTGTTGCGCCGTAGATCATGGCCTGGGCCAGCTTGCCCATGGCCACTTCCCCTTTGGGAATCAATACGAAGGTCGGTATGTCGCAATAGGCGCCGAAAGCCGCCGCCGATGCGCTGGTGTTGCCGGTGGACGCGCACATGATCGCCCGAGTGCCTTCTTCGAGCGCTTTGGCGATGGCCACCACCATGCCCCGGTCCTTGAAAGACCCGGTGGGATTACAGCCTTCCAGCTTGAAATACAGCTCCGGGCAGTCCAGTGTCCTTCCCAAGCGGTTGGACTTAACCAACGGGGTATCGCCCTCTCCCATTGTGATCATGGGGGTTTCGCTGGTCAGAGGTAGCAGTTCCCGGTAGGTGTTTAAGACCCCAGCACCCATACGCTTAACCCAAACTCCTGTTGGCTCGATTCTGCGCAAGTGAGGGCATTATTCTTCGATCCTGATCATGTTGCTGACCCGTCGGACCTGGTCCAGTCCGGCCATGGCTTTTAGGGCGTTCTGCATCGACGCTTCTTTGGCGGGATGCGTGGTGATCACGATCTCAGCGCTTTCGGTTTCCGGGTGAGTATCCCTTTGGAGTACCGCCGCGATGCTGATCTGCCCATCACCCAAAACCTGGGCGATCTTCGCCAGCACCCCTGGATGGTCGGCCACCTCCAGACGTATGTAATACCGCGCTTGGAGGTCCCCGATGGGCCGGACGGCTAATTCAGCTCCGTTGCCTGGTCTCTTTTCTTCTTGCGTTCCCGGTGGGGTGGCATGGTTCCCCATCCTGCGGACCACTTCGATCAAGTCGCCGACCACCGCGCTGGTGGTAGGCTCTCTTCCCGCTCCCATTCCATGAAACAGGACCTGCCCGCAGAGGCTGCCGTCAACCTCCACGGCATTGTACACTCCATCGACCTTGGCTAGCATATGTTCAGCGGGGACAAACGCCGGATATACGCGTAGTTGTACGGCGCCGTCTTCCAGGGTTGCGATAGCCAACGATTTGATGGAATATCCCAGTTCTTGGGCGTAGCGGAAGTCCTGGGGCTCAAGTTTGGAAATGCCTTCGCAGAAAACATCGGCGTGCTGGAAAGGACGCCGGTAGGCCAAATAGGCAAGGATGGTCAATTTGTAGGCGGCGTCGATGCCCTCGATGTCGTTGGTGGGGTCAGATTCGGCGTATCCCAGGTCCTGAGCTTCACCAAGAGCTTGCTCGAAACTGGTCCGTTGGTGGGCCATACGGGTCAGGATGTAGTTGGTGGTACCGTTGATGATGCTGCGGATGGAACGGATGTCATTGGCGGCCAGTTCATTCATCAGGCAGCCGACGATGGGAATACCGCCACCGACACTGGCTTCAAAGAGCAGGCTTGCACCGTTTTGCCGGGCAAGAGCCAACAGTTCCGGCCCTGATTTGGCCATCACCTCTTTGTTGGCGGTGACAACATGCTTGCCGGCGGCTAGGCTCTGCTTGAGATAACCTTCCGCCGGGTTGGTGCCGCCCATCACTTCCACCACAATGTGGATTTCAGGGTCGGAGAGGATGTCTTCCGCGTTGGTGGTCAGCACACCGGAAGGCAAGTCGATGTCTCTGGGTAGAGCCAGGTCGCGGACCAAGACCTTCTTCAGCTTTACCGAGCGGCCGGCCACGTCGGCGAGGGACGACCAACGGTCAAGGAGATGAGCCGCCACTCCTGTGCCCACAACGCCCAGGCCCATCAAGCCAACGTTGATCACATCAGGAATGTCGGAAGGCATACCGCTAGACGCCGCCATATACCCTACTATCCTCCACCAAGGGGGTTGGGAATCCCAGGGAGTAGCTCGGGTACGGGGGTCGGTCGATCGATGCGCGGCGCGGTGATGAACACCTGATCAGTGACCCATTCGTACAACCTACTGTTGAAGTTCATCCGCACGAATCCTTGTTCGGTCCCCGAAACCAGGGCTTCACGCTGCCAAGCGTCCACCGACTCCCGCAGCAGTTTCGAACCCATTAGGCCGGTCATATCCCGCTCTTCGGAAGGTGCGAGCACCTTGATAAGGTAATAGGCCTCGTTGGTGAAGATCGGCTCGCTTACCTCGCCGGGCATCAGCGCTTCGATCTCGTCTTTCAGATTGCCAAAGACGTAGTCATCGAGATCTGGGAATGCGCCTTGAGGAACCCATCCAACGTAACCGTTGGGGTCGGCGAACTGGCTGGGAGAATTCAGCTCCTGAGCGATCCGAGTAAAGTCTTCATTCACCAGGCGCTGTTCCACATCGCCGATGAGTATTTGCCCGTCGGTCGGGAGTTGGATCCATTGGATCTCTACGTGCTGTTGGCGTTCTTCAATGGCCTGCGTCAAGAAGCCCGCCAGAGCCTGTTGGGCAAGCTGTTCTTCGATGATAACCCTGAAATCCCCGTCCGATAATCCGGTGGCCGTCAGGTAACCTGAATAGTTGTCTTTGAATTCCCGTTCCAGTTGTCCTGGATCGGTTTCCTGTCCTGAGGCCGCCGTCGGAACGAATTGCCGCCGGAGTTCCTCTTCGATATCGGCGTCGCTGATACTGATACCCAAAGATGGGGACCGCTGGCGAAGTATCTCGGCGTCAATCAAGTTTTGTAGGTACTCGAATGGGACAGTACTCAGGTTCACCTGGCCGCCCTGGTAGCGGTTGACTCCCTGCAGGACTCTGATGCGTTCTACCAAGTCGCTCATGTTGAATTCCACGTTGTTAACGGAACCGGCCCAAACTCTGGGCGGTTTGAAGAATTCTTGGTAATAACCGAACGCGACCACCCCTACTATGACGAGTATCAAGGCGGATCCGATTCCAAAACCGACCCGGCGCTGTTTGCGTTCGGCAACGATTTTGGGATCTTCCTGCGGGGCGGGTTCTTCTCCGTGAGCTCGTTGCTGGGCTCGCCTGCGGCGGCGGCCGCCTCTGCCCGAGTTTGCAGCGCCGAACCTTCGGAGCCAGGGAAATGGCATTGTCTACCTCGACGAGCCTTGGGTGGAGATGGTGAGGGGATCGGCGGCGTGGCATGGCGCCTGCGCCGCCGGGTCTTTCAAGTTAGGGCCGCTTAGGTCACGGCTTAGTGTCGTCCGGGTCCGCTTAGCGGCGGATACCGCCGGAATAGGCGTGGTAGGCGACAAAAGGCACCAACGCGATCTGCCTGGCCCGCTGGATAGCAGACCGAAGGGCACGCTGATGTTTGGCGCAAACACCGGTGCGGCGCCGGGGTTCGATCTTGGCCCGCTCGGAGACGAACCGCCTGATCTTATCGATGTCTTTGTAATCGATGTGGGTTACTTTTTCGACGCAGAAGGCGCAGACTTTGCGCCGGCGTACGAATCGACCTCGAGGGCGTCCACCGGGGCCGCCGGGCCGTCCGCCTGGCCGGCCACCGCCGCCTCCACCACCGAATCTTTGTGGTGGTCCGCCTGGTCCTCTGGGGGCTTCTGTCGTCATGCTGGTTTTAGTCCTTTATTTTCGCTGCCACGATCAAATTAAAATGGCAGGTCGTCTACCGAGTCGAATTCCGGGGCTTCGTCCGCCGCGGCGCCGACGCCCGATTCGTATGGGGCTGATGCAGGCGCACCGCCTCCGTCTCCGCCTCTGCCGCCCAAGAATTGGACGTCATTCAAGAATACATCGATGGAAACCCGGGTCTGGCCGTCGCGGCCTTCATAGGTGCGGCTGCTCATGCGGCCTTCGATGTAGACCTGCTGGCCTTTAGTCAGGTATTGGTTGCACGTCTCGCCCAACTTCCCCCAGGCGCTGACATTGAACCATTCTGTTTCTTCTTTCTGTTCTCCCGCGCTGGTGGTATACCGGCGGCTGGATGCCACGCTAAACGAGGTTACCGCTTGACCATTGGGTGTGTACCGCATCTCTGGGTCCCTGCCCAGATGTCCGATGACAATGATCTTATTCACGTCTGCCTCCCTTCTACTCCTCGCTTTCCTCTGGCTTCGGCGCTTCCTCGGCGGCCGGTTCTTCTGGCTCTTCTTCCGGACCGTTGCTGCTCTCTTCCGCGGCAGCTTCAGGCTCTTCGGCCGGGGCCGGTTCTTCAGCTTCCGGTTCGGCCTCCGCTGCTGTGGCTTCTTCTTCCGCCGTTGCTACCGGTTCCTCCGCAGCATCTTCAGATGCTGGGGCTTCTGCTTCGGGAGCGGCGTCCACAGCCTCGGCTGCTGGGGTTGCGCCTTCGGCGGGTGCTGCAGCCTCGGCTGCTGGGGTTACGCCATCGGCGGGTGGGGCGGCCGCTGGGGCCTCACCATCAACAGGGGCGGGAGGCACCGGTGAGCCGTCCGGTCCGACAGGAGCCGGCCGGGGCGGTGCAGGCCGGATGGCCCGGGCCGCAGCTGCCGCCTGCGCAGCAAGTTCTTCTTCCGGCAGGGTCGTAGTTACCAGAGAGCGAAGTACTTCGTCGTCTACTTTTAAGAAGTTCTCCAACTCGATGTTGAAAGATCGCTCGGTGGCGAAGCGGGTTAGGTGGTAACTACCCTCCAAAAACCGGTGCTGTCCCTTGCGGATGGGGTACGCCAGTCGGCGTGTCCCCCATTGTTCTTCGTGACTAATCTCGGCTTCCCGGGTGGTGATAAACCCCTTTATCTTGTCCCAAGTCTCGAAGACTTGCTCTTGGTTCAGCATCGGACTAAGGACAACTAACAGTTCATAATGGCGCAAGCGGTACCCCTTGATAATTTACACGAAGATGTATTGCGAAATTCAGAATCAAATGCAGGATCACACAATCTTTGTGATTATAGCATCGGGTCTCGCCTGGCTCAACAGGGTGTTTATCAGTGATCTATGCCTGGCACGGCGAAGCGGGAGGTCAACTCCTTGACCTTGACCGATACTTTGGCGTGGGCTTCTTTGTCTTCAACATCGGCCAGCACCTTGATGAGCATGGCCGCCACCTGCTTGGCCTCGGCCTCTTCCATGCCCCGGCTGGTGATCGCCGGGGTGCCCAGGCGCAGTCCGCTGGTCACTCTGGGCGGTTGCGGGTCATAGGGGATCGCATTCTTGTTGGCGATGATTCCCACCGACTCCAGGGCCCGCTCGGCCTGTTGGCCCGTGATGCCCAGTGGGGTCACGTCCACCAGCACCATGTGATTATCGGTGCCTCCGGATACCAGTCTCATACCGGCCTCGGAGAGCTCCGCCGCCAGTACTTTGCAGTTGGCCACCACCTGATGCGCGTAGCGGGAGAACTCGGGTTTCAACGCTTGGCCGAAGCAGACCGCTTTACCGGCTATGGACTGCATCAGCGGCCCTCCCTGGGTGAACGGAAACACGGCGAAATCGATTTTCTTGGCGAGGTTTTCGTCGCAGAGTATGAAGCCGCCCCTGGGTCCGCGGAGGCTTTTCTGGGTGGTCGAGGTGACGATGTTGGCATGGGGGAAGGGCGAGGGATGGGCGCCGCCGGCGATCAAGCCGGCGATATGGGCCATATCCACCATCAGTAGTGTGTCCACGCTGTCGGCGATGGCGCGGAACCGGGCGAAGTCCAAGACGCGGGGATAAGCGCTGCAGCCGGCCACTATGAGCTTGGGTTTGTGCTCCTTGGCCAGACGCTCGACCTCATCGTAGTCGATGGTCTCGGTATCCTTGTTCAGGCCGTAGGGCACGAAGTTGTAGATCTTGCCGGAGAAATTAACGCTGGCGCCGTGAGTCAGATGACCGCCGTGGTCCAATTGCATCCCCATCACCGTGTCGCCCGTCTCGAGAACGGCGAAGTAGGCCGCCATGTTGGCCTGGGCGCCGCTGTGGGGTTGAACGTTGGCGTGCTCGGCGCCGAATAATTCCTTAACCCGGTCGATGGCAAGACTCTCAACTATGTCCGCATTCTCGCACCCACCGTAGTAACGGCGGCCCGGATATCCCTCGGCATACTTGTTGCTGATTACGCTGGCGCCAGGCTCAAGTACGGCCTTACTGGCGTAGTTCTCAGAAGCGATCAGGACGATGCAGTCCCGTTGGCGTTGGTCTTCGGCTTCTAGGGCTCGGGCGACATCGGGATCTTCGTCGAATAAGACGGACATGCATATCTCCTGGATGGTGGTTGATTGACGGGGGAAACCGGTAGAATTCTAACAGGTTATGTCTGCTGGACGACGTAATATCCACGAGTGATTCACGCCCCACGGAACCGTGGTTCTAGCGGTAGTGTACGATGGGGTTTCAGGGGTGTCAACGGAGATCGGTCAAGCGATTTGCCGCTGGTAATCCAGTCATGTAAAGTAACCGCCTAAAGCGATTAATCATGGCGATCGATCTAAGCGGCCGGCTGAAGCAATCATCACACGTAGGGAGAATCACGAATCGATGTCCACAGATTCAGACCATCCGGACATGCCCAGCACGGTTGAGCGCATGCTGCGGCCGGAACGGGCGGAGACACTGGACCCGTTCCGCGTCATGAGCCACTGCCCGATCAACTCCAGGGACACGGTGGCCGACATCGGCTGCGGACCCGGATATTTCACCCTTCCATTAGCCAAGTATTTGATCCACGGGAAGGTATTCGCCTTAGATACCTCTGACGAGATGGTCCAGGCCTGCCAAGAAAGAGTAGATAAGGCACGCCTGGGCAATGTCGAAGTCATGAGATGCGAAGAGTACGATTTTCCGGTGGAGGCCGGCGTGGCGGACGGCCTTTTCATCTCAGTGACCCTGCATCACCCAGAGGACAGGGTGCGTTTCCTGAGCGCCGCCAAAGAGATGTTGACGCCCGGTGGCTGGTGTTTCATCGTGGAATGGCAAAAGGCAGAAACAGAGTCTGGCCCGCCTCAACAGGTGCGGATCACTACGGACGAATTACGCCAGATCGCCAAGGACAGTGGATTCAGGTTCCAGAGCTCGCTTAATCTCAACTCGGACTACTTTGTGGCAACGCTGATCAACCGGCGCTAACCGGGTGGCAGGTCTGAGTTCGGGCGGCTGTGGCCCTCGGGATGGCTGGTTTGATGTAGGGCCTGAATCAGTCGGCCGGTATCACCGGCAGCAGTATGTGGGATGGCCGTGTCTCGTCGTGGTAGACGCTGTTCAGTGCGGTTATTCTCACCGGCGATGTTCCGGGGTTCTCTCCCGTGTTTCCATTCACATCGAACCTGGGGAAGTTACTTGAGGATATGTCCAACCGGATGCGGTGCCCCTTCACGAATAGATTTGATATAGGCAGCAGTCCCAATTCGATCTGGTAGACCTTTCCCGGTTCCATCAATTCCGTGCGCTCCCACGAGTCCCGGAATTTCACACGCAGGATTCCATCTGTCAGGTTTAGGGCGTATCCCTCTGGGAAGTCCTCGGATGGTGGGTAGACGTCGACCAGCTTGGCGGTGAAGTCGGTGTCCACGGCGCTGGACGAGATCCAGAGTTGGACCGATACAGGTCCGGTGACCTCTAAGTCTTCCACCAGCGGTTCGGTCTGGAACACCAAAACATCCGGCCGGGTAGCCAATGGCAGGTACGGCTCCTCCGAGCCGAAGAACTCCTCCGACTCCTTCTGGTCAAATCCGCCCGCTGCCATCACCGGCTGACCGGACGATATGTTGCCTCCGACCGTGGGCACGGGATGATCCGGGTCGAACAGATAAGTATCCGGCGGATGGGGGCCTTCGGGAAGCTGGGTGGACAGACCGCCGTCGGGCTGCAAGTAGAACGGCGTGTTCACCGCGCGCGCCAGAGGCCATTCATTCTCGCTGCGCCAGCGTCCGCCGTGTTCCAACCGCTGCTGGGAGTTCTTGCGCCCCGACCCGCCGCCCATTACGAACAACATCACCGGCGCTTGCTCCTCCCAACCGTTGTCTTCTCCTTTGAGCCAGCGGTCGAAGAACCGCAGACGCAGATGGTTGAAATCGGCCGCCAGATGCTCGATGATGGCCGACTGGCCGAAGTCCACGTTCCCGGAGTAAGTCACGGAACGGGCCCCGTGGGTCCACGGCCCCATCAGCAGCGACACCGGTCCTTTCTTGAAGCCGGAAAGGGCGACGTAATTATCCGTGGCCGTCCTCGAATATGGGTCATACCAGGCGCTCATATGGACTTGAGGCACATCTGAGAACGAATCGTAATATTCTTCGGCACAGAGCCCTATCTGCTTCCAATAATCATCGAAAGTCTCCCGGGCCCAGATGTCCAGCAGATAATCCTCGTAGTCGGGGGTCCATTGCAGCGGCGAGTGCCCCTTCTTCCAGGGCAGCTTCTTGAACCAATCGAAGATATTCTGGGACTCGATGGCCGCCCCGATTACATCGGGGTCGGCATGAGCCTCACGGCTCTCCACAGCCTCTTTGTAGGCCCAGGTCAACTGGCGCAACTCGAAGGCTCCACCGTTGCGGCAGGCATTCAGGAATGCGTTGGAGAACCCGCCTGAATCGAGCCACATGCAGCCCAGGTTCGGGGGATTCAGGCAGGCGGCAGCAGCCTGGGTGTGGGCCGAGTAGGACAGCCCGTAAGTGCCTACCTTGCCCTCGTGCCAGGGCTGCTTGGCTAGCCACGCCAGCGTGTCAAAACTGTCTTCGCCCTCATCGGTGTACTTGGTGAAGCCGCCCTCCGAAAGATAACGGGCCCGGCAGTCCTGAAGCACCGTGACGTACCCGTGGGAGGTGAAGAACAACGCCTCCAGCGCCAAGTCCTCCCTGGTCTTGCTGTAGGGAGTGCGCTGGAGCAGAACCGGGAACGCCCCGTCCAGAGCAACGCCGGCCTTTGCTGGCCTGTAAACGTCGGTCGCCATCCGTACGCCGTCACGCATGGCGACCATGATGTTGGACTCGGTATGGATTTCATATCCGCCGGGCATTGGCAAGCTCCCGATCGATCGCTGGATGGGCTGGGCGGTTCAATTCTATGGGCGCGATTGCGCAGCCGCAACCGGGCCTGGAAACGCGCCAGATTATGTTGACACGATATAGGCGTCATCCTATAGTTAGGGCGACGGTCGCGGCCGAACTCGTCCACGCCTATTCCATGACTGTCTAACCACTCCTAAAAACAGTAATCACTCCCCTTGGAGGTGCCCCTTTTGGCAGACGATTTTGATGTATTGATCGTTGGCGGAGGCGTTGCGGGCATGACCGCCGGGATGTACGCCGCCAATTACGGACTGCGGACGGGCATCGTAGAGCAGATGATGGGCGGCGCGTCCATCATCAACATCGAAAAGATCGACAACTTCCCCGGCTTCCCTGAAGGGATCTCCGGCGCAGAACTGGGGCCGGCGGTGATGGAACAGGCCATGAACGCCGGGGCCGACTTCATCATGGGCGAGACCGCAAAGATCGCCAAGGACGGCGACTACCGGATGGTCATGAGCGACGCCGGACAGTTGCGGGCCAAAGCCGTGATCATCGCGGCAGGCTCCACTCTGCGCAAATTGGGCATTCCCGGAGAGGACGAGTTCTTCGGCAGGGGCGTCTCCCAATGCGCGACTTGCGACGGCCCTTTATACATGAACCAGGTCGTCGCAGTGGCGGGCGGCGGGGACTCGGCCGCCGACGAGGCCTTAACCCTCACCGAGTATTGCGAGCGTGTTTTGTTGGTCCACCGGACCGATAGCCTCAATGCCCAGCAGGCGTTGATTAACCGGGTGGGCGACAACCGCAAGATCGAAGTGGTCTGGAACACGGTCATCGAAGAGGTGTTGGGCCAAGACACCGTCACCGGACTTCAGATGCGCAACGTCGTCACCAATCTGGAGAACGCCATGGAACTCTCTGGGTTGTTCGTCTACGTTGGCCTTGAGCCCAACTCAAGCATCGTGGAAGGGCTTCTTAAAACCGACAACGCCGGCCACATCCCAACGAATGTTTCCATGGAGACCGAGGTGCCGGGAGTGTACGCCGTGGGCGACCTGCGGCAGAATTCTTCTTCCCAGTTGGTCTCGGCCGCCGGCGACGGCGCCACGGCGGCCGTCGCGGCCTTCAAGTACATCTCGTCCAAGAACTGGAATTAGGGGGAGGCGATATGGACCTGGTTGACGAGCAACTGCAAAACAGCAAGACCATCGCAGTGGTTGGCCTATCGGGCGACCCGGATCGGATAAGTTTCCGCGTTACCCGGTACATGCAGGAACAGGGTTACCGGATCATTCCGGTCAACCCGATGATCGAAGAGGTACTTGGCGAGAAGAGCTACCCCGACCTAAAGTCGGTCCCTGAGCCAATCGACATGGTGAACATCTTTCGCCGGTCCGAGTTGGTGGCGCCGGTGGTCGACCAGGCCATCGAGATCGGCGTCAAATACATCTGGATGCAAGACGGCGTGATCAACCCCGAGTCCGCGGCTAAAGCGGAGGCGGCCGGCATCCCTGTGATCATGGACGATTGAACCCTCCGCCAACACCGCCGCCGGTCTGGCGGCCAACAGGCTGAGGGCAACCGGAGCTAGAACGCCGTCTCAAGTTTGGTACCGGTAGCTCCCGAATTATGTAGGAGTCGGCAACTGTAAATCTGGTTGTCCCCCTATCGTCATTCCTGCGAAGGCAGGAATCCAGATTTGTTGCGATAGCCAATCTTCATCACGCGGGAAATCCCTGGATTCTGGCCTTCGCCAGAATGACGGGTGAGGCGTGAACTGGGATAGGTGGCGTCAGGTCCATATTCGGCCTTACCTATAGACAATCTTATATTAGAATGATTATCATCTAGCGAACAGCAACCCCATCTACCAGCCTGGAATGTTCTGAGCAGGTTGCTTTGACCTAACAGGTTTCCCCTAGACTCGAGAATTTTCGCGGAAGGAGAGATTCCGATGGCCAGTCCTGATGTCGAGCTGATGGCTCACCTAATGCGCCGCGCCGGATTCGGCGCAACCTACGAAGAGCTGGAAGAGTACGCCGCCAAAGGCTACGAGGCCGTGGTGGACGAGCTGCTCAGCCCCATGGAGCAGCCGGACCTGGAAATGGACATCCTGGAGCGTTATTTCATCGACTGGAAAGAGATGAACGCCCTGGAGATCAACCAGGCTTATCTCACCTACCGCATGATCAATACCAAGCGCCCGCTGCAAGAGAAGATGACCCTCTTCTGGCACGGTATCTTCTGCGTCGGCAACTCCAAGTGCGAGCACGGCCGCCAGATACAACAGCAATTGGACATGTTCCGGGAACTGGGGATGGGCAGCTTCCCCAAACTGCTGCTGGCGCTCTCCGTCGATCCGGCCATGGTGTTTTACCTGGACAACTGCATGAGCCACAAGGACGCCATCAACGAGAACTTCGGTCGGGAATTGCTTGAGCTGTTCGCCATGGGCGTTGGCATGGACGGCCACGCCAACTATTCTGAAGACGACGTTAAGGCGTGCGCTCAGGCCTTCACCGGCTGGACCATCGCCAACGCCATCCCCAGATATCCCTACGGCCGCTTCGAGTCCCAGTTCGCCTTCAACGCAGCCGACCACGATTACGGCGAAAAGACGTTCCAGGGTGAGACGGGCAACTTCAACGGCGAAGACATCATCGAAATCATCGTGAAGCAGCCCTCCGCCGGCCGGTTCATCGCCCGCCACTTGTATAACTTCTTCGTGGCCGATGAGCCCCAGATCCCATCCTGGCAAGGCACTCCTCCCCGGGACATGGACGCCATCAAGGAGATGGAGGATGCCTATTTCGAGTCGGGCTACAACCTCACCGCCATGCTGCGGGTGATGTTCAACTCCGACTGGTTCAAGAACGCCCGCTTCGAAAAGGTCAAGAGTCCCGCCGAGACCGTGGCCGGGACCATGCGTTTGGTGCAGGACTTCACCAGCCCCAAGCCGGGCCTCCACCCCATCGCCATGGAGATTCGATACATGGGCCAAGACTTGATGAACCCCCCGACAGTCGAGGGCTGGCACACGGGCCAGGAATGGATCGACAGCGGCACTCTGGTGGAGCGCATCAACTTCACAGCCGACCAGATGGGCAACACGGACCTCCCCGGAGTGAAGGCCATCATTGAACGCATCAGTTCCGAGGACGTAACCGACCCTTCAGCGCTGCTCGACCGCTGTCTGGACATGGTGGGAGCTTATGCCCTGCCCGATGAGACCCGCGCCTACCTGGTGGAACACATCGGAAAGTCCGGTGACCTGAAGCCTGGGACCGAGTCTTACGGCGGACAGATCGCCCAGACCCTGCAGCTAATCGTAGCCACCCAGGAGTACCAGTTCGCCTAGGCGGACAGAATTTACCCGACGACTAGGCAGAAAAGTAACTCCGAGGAGGACCCATCAAATGACATCAACAAGGAAAGACCCGGTCTTGGCCGTCTTGCAGCTCTCCGGCGGCAACGACGCCTTGAACACCATAGTCCCCTATGCCGACCCTCTATATTCCGACAACCGGCCATCGGTCCGGGTGTCCGAAGACCAAGTGCTGAAGATCGACGACCACATCGGGTTCAACCCCGCCTTGGGTCCGATCAAAGACCTATTCGATCAGGGCAAGCTGGCAATAATCCTGGGCGTGGGCTACCCCAATCCCAACCGTTCCCACTTCCGTTCCATGGACATCTGGCACACCTGCGAGCCGGAAAAGGTGGGCAGTGAGGGCTGGCTGGGCCGCGCCATCCGCGACCTCGACCCCCAGGGTGAGAATGTCCTGACCGGCGTGAACTTCGGACGGGGCCTACCCCGCTCGTTGGCGGCGCCCGGAGTGCCGGTCGCCTCGGTGGGCAACCTGGAGACCTACGGCGTCCTCACCGGCATCGACGACGACCAGAGGGACGAGGCTCTGGACATCTTCTCCCGCATGTACTCTCCCGCCATGGGCCGCGGCCAGGTGATGGACTACCTGTCCCACACCGGCATGGACGCCCTTAAAGGCGCCGACATTCTCAGCACCGCGCCTGAGAAGTATTCTTCAACTATCGAGTACGGGAATGATTCAGTCGCGCAGTACATGAGGAACATCGCCCAGACCCACATAGCCGGGTTTGGCACCAGGTTCCTTTACACCACCGCCCCCTACAACAGCTTCGACACCCACGCTGGGCAAATGGTCGGACATTCAGCCCTCTGGGGCCAGGTTTCCGCCGCTGTACGTGACTTCCAAGCCGACCTGGTCGAGAACAACGCGGCTGACAATATGACGCTGTTGGTCTTCACCGAGTTCGGCCGCCGCGTGCACGACAACGGCTCCGGCACCGACCACGGTTCGGGCGGGATCGCATTTGTCGTAGGCGAGAACGTCAAAGGCGGAGTCTACGGCGAGTACCCGTCCCTGGAAGAGAGCAAGCTGCTGGAAGGCGACCTCCACTTCAACAACGACTTCCGCGGCCTGTACTCCACGCTGCTGGAAAAATGGATCGGCATCGATGCCAAGCCCATCGTTGGTGGGGAATTCGAGCAGATGGCGTTTCTTTAAGCCCTGGCCCAGAAGAGTCAAGCAAGCCGTAACCGTAAATCGAAAAGAGGTAATGATGGCTACTGCAGCATTGGGGGTATCCCTTCAATACAGTCATAGCATCGGGCGCGGAGAGTTCTCCGGCCCCGGATTCCGCAACCCCGTGGCCATGGCCCGGGGCGCCGACGACTCCATGTATGTGGTCAACCGGTCCTACGAGTACCGGCCCGACGGCAAGCGGATCACCATCTGCACGGTGGACGAAGAATACATCGGCGAGTTCGCCCGTGGCGTCCACACCGCCGGAGTGACAGACATCGTCACCGAGGACGGCTCCCTCATCTGGCCCACTAGCGTGGCGTTGGACCAGGCGGGCAACGTTTATGTGGCCGATGAGTGGCTGAACCGCATCTCCATCTTCACCAAAGACGGGGAATGGGTCGGCAAATGGGGCACTGAAGGCGCCGGCGACGGCAAGATCAAGAGCCCTTCCGGAATGGTCTTCGACGCCGCCGACAATCTGCTGCTGGTTGATAGCCAGAACAACCGGGTCCAGAAGTTCACCAAGGACGGCGAGTTCATCTCGTCCTTCGGGAGTCAGGGTTCCGGCGACGGGCAGTTCAACTTGCCGTGGGGCATCGACGTCGATGGCGAAGACAACATCTACGTTGCCGATTGGCGCAATGACCGTATCCAGAAATTCACCAAGGACGGCGCGTTCCTGATGGCTTTCGGCAGCTCAGGGAATGAGCCCGGCGAGTTCAACCGGCCAACCGGCGTGGCTGTGGACCGGACCGGCATGATCTATGTGGCCGACTGGGGCAACGACCGCATGCAGATGTTCGACCCGGCCGGCAAATTTGTGACGCTGACCACCGGCGACGGAACTATCTCCAAGTGGGGCAAAGACAAGTTGGACGCCAACGGCGAGATGTGGAAAGAACGGGAGATCGCTCAGGGCATCGAGCGGGAGAAGGACTTCTGGGGTCCGGTGGCCGTGACCGTGGACGACCAAGACCGGGTGTTCGTGGTCGAGTCCTGCCGCAACCGCATTCAGGTCTACCGCCGGCAGGAGCCCATTTTCAAGGGAGGCGGACGGCTCTAGGAGCTGTCAGGTATCAGCTTTCAGCGGTCAGCTATTTAATCAGCTATTTAAAATGAGGGGCGAAACTTGTCCCCCTTCCGGTTATCAACGCAAATAAGGCAGCAGTGTTTTGACTACACAGGACGAACTTGGCGCCCAACTAAAAACATTGGGGATCAGACTTACGCCGCAACGGTTGGCCATCGCCGAAGTTGTGGTCAACTCGGGCGATCATCCTTCGGTGAAGGAGATCTACGGCCGAGTCAAGGAGTTCTTCCCCTACGTAACTCTGGCCACGGTCTATTCCACACTGACCGTGCTGGAGAACGCGGGAATCGTCCGTGAACTACCGTTCCAGAAGCAGTCCCGCTACGACGCCAATCTTTCGCCGCACGCGAACCAGGTCTGTGTCGGCTGTGGAAGCGTCCATGACGCTGAAGTGGGCCAAGAGATGGTCGCCGACCTGCGCAAGCGATTGGAAGACTCTACAGATTTCCAATTCACCGGACAGCGCGTCGACTTCTACGGCTGGTGCCCCAACTGCGCCAACCGCCGCGACCGCCGTTCGGACACTCCAGCGGAGTAGCCGGTCCCGTATTCGGGTTAGCTCCGCCTAACTTCGGTCGTGCGGTCTCCGTCTATATTCGGACCGGCCCTGGGGATTGTAATTCTAGGACAAGAGCCCTGAACGTCCGTCTAAATGTCCCCTTGGGTGTCCTCCCGTTTCGCATGTCCTTGCAATTTCACGCGGCGGTGACAAATTCATCACACCAACCGAGCAGCAGCCTCTTGGTACCTTCAAAGCCGATGCCATCAATCCTGTGTTGTATCGAAGATATATCCACTCGTTCAACAAACGTTTTGAATTGCTCTTTCGACCAGGCCGCCCTCAGCCCAATCAGCGCCAGACACATCAGTGTAACGTGGGGTTGCTCTTGGCGAAGTTCTTCTTGGAAGATTTCGACGGCCCGGTCTTGAATGATGATCGACTCCAGGTGCCCGGTGCCCTTGAACTCTTGGACCGCTTTGCCTAGCTTGATCTCCATCTTTGGGTGGCTATCGGCTTTCTCCCGCAGTATCTGGCTGGCGCCCAGTTGGTCGTTGAATTCGATCACCGTGACTTTAGTGGCGAACTTGGTCAAGAACAGTCCCTCTTCGACGCCGCTATTACCGCCGCCCACCACGACCACTTCCTGGTCTTTGTAGAACGGGCCGTCGCAGGTGGCGCAGAAGTGGATCCCGGCGCCGATCATGTCTTCCTCGCCCGGTACTCCCAGCCGGCGGTACCGGGTCCCTGGCGCCAGCAACACGGCATTGGAACAGTATTCATCCCCCGACTCGGTGGTAATCAACTTATGATCGCCGTCGGTCATTATTCCGGTCACTGTCTGGGCCGGCAGTATCTCCACGCCGAACCGCTCGGCATGGGCCTGCATCTGTTCTGCAAGCTCGCCGCCGCCGATACCCTCCACGAACCCGGGATAGTTGTCGATGCGCTCGGTGGTCCCCCCCTGGCCACCGATCCCGCCCTTCTCGATGACTAACGTCTCGATCCCCTCTCGGGCGGCATATAGGGCCGTGGTGAGCCCGGCGGGGCCGCTGCCAACAATCACCAAGTCGTAGTATTCTCGTTTTGCCTTGGGGCTGATGCCCAATTTGGCCGCCAATTCGGCGTTGGACGGCTCCACCAATATCAAACCGTCTTCGAAGATTATGGTGGGAATGATCTGCTTGCCGTCGTTCAGTTCCTGGACCCGCTTGCGGCCTTCTTCATCTTCGTCGATATCTACCCAGTTGTAGCGGACGCGCTGCTCCCCGAGAAATTGCTTCGACTGCCGGCAATCGGGGCACCAGGGCGCTCCGTACACGGTTATCTTGGATTGTTCCATTGGGCCTCCCCCTGCGCCACTCTGCGATCTGTAATGTTGGCGCTGCTCAGGATTTATGATGCCGGTGGGGCGGGGAAGGTTCCAGTCAGGTCGCTCTAGGCGGGTAGATTGACGATATCCACCGGCTCGACTGGGTCAGCCAGATCAAAGCCGAAAATCTTAGAGTAGAAATACAGCTCGGCCTCGAGAGCCCTTTTGATATTCTCGGCCCGCCGGAACCCGTGCTGTTCCCCTTCGAAGGGGATGTACGCTGTGGGTAGACCCTTGGCGCGTACGGCGTCGAACATCATCTCCGCCTGTTTCGGCGGCACGATCTGGTCCTCCAGGCCTTGGAATAAGATGAGAGGGCAGGACAAACCCTCCGTGTGGTTGATCGGCGAGCGCTCGCGGTAAAGGTCCCGGCGCTCCGGGTAAGGGCCGACCAGCCCGTCAAGATAGCGGGCCTCGAACTTGTGGGTCTCCTTGGCCAGGGCTTCCAGGTCGCTCACGCCATAGTGGCTGGCGCCGGCTTTGAAGACGTCTTTGAAAGTGAGGGCCGCCAGGGTGGTGTACCCACCGGCGCTGCCGCCGTCGATGGCCAGCCGGTTTTCGTCTGCTTCGCCTTTGGAGACTAGATGCAGCGCCGCGTTGCAGCAGTCATCTACGTCCACGATGCCCCAAGCACCGTTAAGCCGCTCCCGGTACGCACGGCCGTAGCCGGTGCTACCGCCGTAGTCCACGTCCAGCACTCCGATGCCCCGGCTGGTCCAGAATTGGATACCCAGATTCAAGGCAGTGGACGCGGCGCCTGTTGGACCGCCGTGGCTCTTCACCAGCAGCGGTGGCTTCTCTCCGGCGGGCCCTTGGAAATCGTTGTTCTTGGGCGGGTAGAAGAAGGCGTGGGCGGTCTTGCCGTCTTCGGTGGGAAACTCCACCGGCTGGGGCTCGGAAATAAAGCCAGGCTCGACCTCTAGATCGTGAGACTTTCTGAGTTCCCGCCACTTGTTTTCGGCTAGATCGTACAGCACCAGGGTCATAGGGAGAGACGGCGCCCCGGCGATAAACACTACCTTGCCTCCACCAGCTTTGAGGTCGCCCCGGCCCATCTCTGAGAAAGGTGTTTCCACGGCCAGCAACATTCCCGACTCGATGTCCAGCGTGGCGATCTTCCACGCGCCGTTCTCGACGTAACTGCAGGCGATCAGTTCGGCGGAGGCGAACGAATAGGTGTCCGAACCGAAGACCCATTGCGGTTTACCGAACTCCGCGTTGCGGTCCGTCAATTGCCGAAGTTGGCCATCCTCCCAACGCCACAGGTTCCACCAGCCGCTGCGGTCGGACACGAAATGAAACGCGCCGTCGGGCGACCACTCGGGCTGGAAGATGGACTCGGTCTTGCCTCCGACCACGACTTGCGGCTCGCCCAGCAGACCTTGGTCGTTGATCGATGCTACCAGCAGTAAAGTGCCGTCCCAGGGCATGTTGGGGTGGTCCCAAGTCAGCCAGGCCAGAGTCGAACCGTCGGGACTGATGCGAGGGGTGGAACAGAAATCAGACCCCTGAGAAAGGACTACCTGTTCAGCCTTTCCCAGGGCGTCCACAGCAACAATGGCGTTGATTGGTTCCCCGTCTTGCGTATGGTCTTCCCGGACGCAGATGACTCGGTTTCGGGCGGCATCGAAGCAGCCGTCGGCGTAGCGCATGTCAGTTTCGGGCGTGATGGGCTCAGGCGCCTCGCCCGAGTCTTGCCGGTACATCCGCTGGTCCGAGTAGTTGGAGAAGTAGACCGTTCCCTCATGGACCAAGTAGGCCCCTCCGCCGTACTCATGCACCCTGGTGCGTGCGCTGAACGGGCCCGGAGTGATGTCGCTTATCTCGCCGTCGGGAGTACGCTTGACCACGACCATGCGGCCGCCCTCGGCCGGGCGCATCTCCACCCAATAGATGTCTTCTCCGTCCAGCGCCACCTCGCCCAGGCCGATGCTGCCGGACACGATCAGATCCGTGGTGATGGGCGACTTCCAAGAGCCGTAAGGGGCGGTGGTGGGCATGGGGGATTGTCTCCTGGGTATGTTTAGGCTTATGCGAGCCAATTATAGCCTCGGGCCAAACTTGATAAAATCACTCTGACACGCGGTTGACCGGCAACCCACCTGCCCTTATATTTGTTCCACATTCGCGCTTAGCCGGGAAGGACAATTCCATGACCACGGCCCACGACCATTACGCGGCGGAACTGCCTCCGCCCACCATGGAGGAGATCAGCTCCGGCATCTTTGCCTACGTCCAACTGGACGGCAGTTGGGGGCTCAATAACGCCGGTTTCGTCAAGGGCAACGACTCGCTGACCCTGATCGACACCTGCTTCACTGAGGCGCGCACGAGGGCCTATCTCGAGGCGGTGCGCAACGTGTCACCACTACCGATGAAAACCCTGGTGAACACCCACCACCACGGCGACCACACCCACGGCAATTACCTGGTGCCTGAAGCGTCGATCATCGGCCATGAACTATGCCGGCAAGCGGTCATCGACACCGGACTTCAGGCGCTGTACCCCCTCTTTCCAGGCGTGGAATGGGGCGACCTTGAACTGGCCCCGCCCACCATCACTTTCAACGACCGCATGGAACTCCATTCCGACGACCTCAAGATCGAACTTATCTTCATGGGGCCGGCCCACACCACCAACGACATCGTGGCGTGGCTGCCGGAACGCAAGCTGCTGTTCGCCGGCGACCTGATCTTCAACCAGGGCACGCCTTTCGTGGCCATGGGTTCGGTTTCCGGGTCGCTACACGCGCTGAAGCGGCTGCGGGAACTGGGCGCAGAGACCATCGTCCCGGGACATGGCTCGGTTTGCGGCCCCGAGGTCATGGACGACATCGAAGCGTACCTCACATTCATCCAAGACACCGCCCGCGAGGCATTTGAAGCCGGGTTGACGCCCCTGGACGCGTCGCGGCAGGCCGACCTTGGCCGGTTCGCCGAGTGGCACGACCGGGAGCGCATCGCCGGAAACTTGCACCGGGCCTACTCCGAGCTTCGCTGGGAGGCCCCGGGCACGGTCTTGGACCTGGGACCCATGGTCGCCGACATGGTCTCCCTGAACGGCGGGCGGCCAGTGCGGTGTTTGGCGTAGATTTAAATCTATCTCGTGAAACAGAGAAAATAAGGAGAATTCAATGGCTGAAATCGTATTAGCTACCGAGTCAAAGGGTAAAGGGGTGCCCGTCGAAGGGAAAGAAGGCGTTTTCCATGTGGAATGCTCAGGCACCGGCCCACAAGGCGAGGTCGTTACGTTTGAGTCCGAAGTGGTGATGACCGATGACGGGTTCACAGAGACCGGGACCATCGATTACGCAGGCCGTGGCAGTATCAAGTTCGAGAACATCGGTTGGGACACATGGCGCCAAGTGCGGTATCGGGGCTGAACCACGGCGCGGTCTTGTGGACCATCACCGAGGGCGACGGCGAATTCAGTGGGGGCACTGGGATCATTACGTCCAACTTCACGTTCTCCGATCAGGGCGACGTGGTGGACAATGAATACGTCCGGATCTACACCCCGTAGACGGCACGCCAAAACGGGAGCCGGAAATCCATCCGGTAAGCGCCTGAACTCGTAATATTTGGCAGAGGACCACGTTTACTGCTGAATGACTGAGATCGCCAAGAGAATCCTACTGCCTTTAGCCGCGCTCTTGTTTGTGTTGGCCATAACCGCCTGCGCCGGGGCCGCATCATCCGCTGAAAATTCGGCTTCGTTGCCTGGCGAGATTCTGGCCGCCGAAGCTGCCCACGAGTTCACTCTTCTCAGCGGCCTGAACGGGGATGTGTCGATGGAGTCGTATGCCGGAGAGCAGAACGTGGTGCTGGTCTTCTACCGCGGGTTCTGGTGAATCCATTGCCGCGAGCAGATCGTCGAGTTGCGGAAAGACTACGACACCATCCGCGCGTTGGACGCTGAGGTACTGGCAATCAGCAACGACCTCTTGTCAGGGGCGGAGCGGGCCATCGAACATCTGGATCTCGGGTTCCCGGTCCTGTTCGACCCTGACGCCAAGGTCATCGATAGCTACGGGATCTACGACACTCTGAACGACGGCTACACCACGCCGTCGGTCTTCATCATCGACAAGAACGGCGACGTCCGATGGAAATACATCGGCCGCCCCACCAACCAGCGGATAATCGCCCAATTGGAATTGTTGCAGGCAAGTTGACCGGCGGTTCGTAGACCGGGTCAACCATATCCATTCGTCCTGAGCCCATCGGACCACTACCTCTCAACAAACAAAGTCTTCAAGAAACGTGGGCCCTCACCCTAACCTCTCCCGTCCTTCTGCGGAAGAACGGGAGAGGGGATTTCTGATACGTATCCGTTCGTCCTGAGCCTGTCGAAGGGCGCGCATAAGTCATGGTCTTGTGGTGCAATCGCGGTTCGACAGGCTCACCGCGAACGGGGGTCGCGTGGATTTCTGTCATATCCGAAGAAAAGGGCTATTCCCCGAACAACTCATCAACCTTGCGTTGACGCTCTTCCTCAGAGTCCCCGCCGCCTTTGATCGTTTCATAGAACGCTGGGCCGTAGTCGCGGATGCGGACCACCACGGGCAGGGGCAGAGCGTGGCCAAAGACCAAGGCCTGCTGCTTGGCCTCCAAGCGGGAAAGCACGGAGCGTAGTGCCCGGCTTCCGGACGTTCCTGACAGCACGGCGTCGATATCCCGTTCATTATCCAGGAGGCAACAGAACCGGGTGCCCACTTGGCTCAGGACCTCGGAGTCGATGCCGCTCGGCCGCTGGTCGATGACCATCAGCGTCACATTGTACTTCCGGAGTTCTTTGGCGATGATGCCGAAGATGGTCTGAGAGGCCACGTTGGAGTTGAGGAACTTGTGGGCCTCTTCGATGACGATCACCAAGGGGCGTGGCTCTTTTCCGGCGCCGCCCATCGCCAACTCCTTGGCCTCTACGTATTTGCGGTGTATGCGGCGGGTGAGCAGGTTGCTGACGAGAATATAGGCAGCCTCGTCGTCCCCGTAGCGTCCGAATTCCAGGACAACGTGCTGTCCCCGCTCCAGGTGCTCGATCATTTGTGCGGCGGTGTCGACGCGGCTGTGCTCCACCATGAACCCGTGGCGGGTGAACCGGCCCATGCGGTTATATAGGGCACGCAAGGCCCCGGCGTTGACCTGCAGTTCGTCGGCCAATTCCAGCAAGGACCCGCTCCGGCCGACGTCCAGGAATTCTTTGAGCCAGCTTTCCTCACCGAATTTCTCCCGAAGGTTGTAGGCGGCTGAGGCTGCAACCTCTGAAAGGTTCAAAGACTCCCGTAACAGCTCTACGTCTTCGGGCTCGATGTGATTGAAACCTAAGTGAACTGTCTCGTCGGTAGACAGGCCCCGGCGGCGGGAGTGTTCCTCATCCAGGGTGAATGTCGAGACCTTTGAGCCGAATAGCTGTTTCAGGCCTTTGACCATTCTTCCCTTATCGGTGTCTTGGCCCTGCCAGCCGTATTCGCTGTGCATATCGAAGATCAGCGACGATGCCTGTCCGCTCTGTACGATTCCGGTCAGCAACAGGCGGGTTAAGAATGTTTTGCCGGTGCCGCTCTTGCCGAACACCCCCATGGACCGCTTGACCAGTTCGCCCAGGTCCAGGCACAGTTTGGTCTCCATGTCCAAGGGGCTGCCGATCCAGAAATTGCCGTCTTCTTCGCTGCCGAAGACCGTCTCCACGTCTTCTTGGGAAGCGGTAAAGGCCCTGGAGAAGTGGGACGGGATGCTCTTGGCCGCGGCGGGGCCCTGCTCATCTCCCAGGACATCGGGCAGGGTCAATTGGGGCAGTACGGATATGGTTCCAAAGGCGACCGTGCCCTGCAGCGCCTGAATAACGAATGGGTCGTCCGCCGGAAGGGGGGTGTATTTCAGGCGGGGGTCGGTGCTGCCTAGGCCCACATCGGTGACCACGCCAAAAAAGCGGTTGTTGGCGCCTTGAAGGGTCACGAATGTCCCAACTTTCACCTGCTCGACGGAGACCCCTGGATCCAGGCGGACCTCGACGCCGTTGGCCACCGAGCCTTCGATTACCATGCCCAGCGGCTGTCCTTGTTCCGGATGGGACTGGCCTTGGCCCGCGCCGTTGTTCTCCTGGCGATTCGTCACGGCGCGACTCTCCGAAGTATGGAGTTCAGCCGGGCGACGTCGGCGGAGAGTTCCACGGCCAACGCCCGGCAAGCGAAGGCCAGGAATTCGGCGGGCTGGCCGTGGGACGGGGCCACCTGCCTGATGCACGCGCCGACGATCTCATCGGAGTGGGCCGCGCCTGAATTGAGCAGCAGCCGCAGCAGGTCAAGATTGCTGGTGAAACTGGCGGTCTCTTCCATGTCGCAGGCGTACACGAAGGAATGCACCCGGGGCGGTCGGGACGGGAGGTACTGGTAAGTGACACCGTCTTCCACATGGCCGGTGATGAAGACCTCAAAGCGAGAGGTCATCAGCCGGGCCAGTTGGGGGTTGTCCCGGATCACCTCTTCTTCCGAACCGGCGTCTTCCCCTCGGGCCAGCACCGGTCTGGCCGAGTCCAAGGGCTCGGTGGTAACGCTGCCAACCACCCCGTAGATGTCCGGGGAATCGGTGCGCACCAGCCCGCCCAGAGCCGGAGCTCCCTCCAGTTGGTAGCACTGGGCCACAAAGGAAGTTGAGGTGGACTCAACCACCTCTCCAACGCGCCGTTCCATCAATGGGCTGGTCATCTCGAAGTTCCCATAAAAAAAGCCCGCCCGCGGCATAAGCGCGGTGGACTTGATGAACCACACGGATAACTGGGCAAATTGTCCTTCTGAACGGTCGCGATCGTACAGCCCATCCTCAACCCTACTTCCGCCAAAATTTCAGTCTATCGTGATGCGATCCAGGTGTGCTGGCAACGATATCACAATATGTAAACCGGCTCCCGGTGTCAATGTCACCAGGAGCCGGTCCTTCCGCGTCAGGATGTGCTAGTTAAGCGAGACAGCCATGGTCTTGACGGAGCGGAATGTGATGCTTTCCTGGTACTCCATATCGTGGGTCTTTAACTCCAGGTTGGGGTACCGCTCGGCCAGCGCTTTGAACACCTCTTGCCCTTCGACCCTGGCGATGGTGGCGCCCAGGCAGTGGTGGACGCCGGCGCCGAATGCAACGTGGGCGTTGGGCCAGCGGGAGATGTCCATGGCGTCTGGGTTCTCAAACTTGTTGGGGTCCCGGTTGGCCGAGGACATGAACCAGCAGATCCGGTCGTCTTTCTTGATCTGCTTGCCGCGCATCTCCACGTCTTCGGTGGCGATACGCTGGATGGACTTTACCGGGGAGTCGTACCTGAGGGCTTCTTCGGTGGCCCGTACCATCAGTCCTTCTGGGTCCGCTTTCAGCAGGTCCCATTGGTCGCGGTGGTTCATGAATGCCAGGGTGACGTTGCAGATCAGGTTGATGGTAGTCTCGTGTCCCGCCAGAAGGAGCAGCGCTGTGTTGCCCAGAACTTGCTCCCGGGTAAACACGCCGGACTTCTCTCCTTCTGCGAGAACTGTGATGAAATCGTCTTTGGGGTTGACCATACGGTCTTCTACTATTGGGTCCACATATTCATTAATGCCTTGAATGCCTTCAACCACCATCCGCATGCGGTCGGGCGCGCTTCTTCCATTGAATAGGAGCTTCTCAGACAACGTCCTGATCAGTGAACGCTCTGACTCGGGCACTCCCATCATCTCGGCGATGACGAGCACCGGCAGGGGCACGGCCAAGTCCCGCATCAGGTCAACGTCTCCGCCCCTGGCTTCGGCCGCGTCCAAGAGTTCTGCGATAGCCGACTTCACCAAAGGCCGCCATTCCTCCATGGACTTGGGAGTGAAGTAGCCGTGCATCACCTTCCGCATCTCAAGGTGATCCGGGCGGTCATATTGGATGAAGCGCTGTTCGTTTGCCGCCTTCATAAAGTCATAAAGCTCGGCGTCGGAATCGTTTATGGCCGGATACGGCGGGCGGGGGTCTTTGGCCAAAACGGAATTGGAGAATTGCTCGTGGTTCCGGGTGAGCCAGACCAGGTCGTCGTGCCTGGTGATCACCCACGTTTCATACAACTCGTTCCAGTGGACCGGGTCTTCGTCCCTGATCTGGCCGTAATAATGGTAGGGGTCATGCATAACCTCTGTCGAATACATGTTGTCGTTACCATTATACCACTGTATGTCTGCGAATCGAGCCTGGACGGACTTGAGGAAACCCTAATTGAATCATAATTAATTGTCAACGGCGGCAGAACTCCCATGGGGCTGTGAAATGAGGGAGCTATGCGCAAAAACTGGCTTCCGGTGTTTGAATCACCGGGAGCCAGTTTTCCAAGTCTAAGTTTGGGCCGCGTCTTCGGGTTAGTTTCCCATCATTTAATTCAGGGAAACGGGCAGGTCTTTCATAGACCTGAATGTGATGCTGGGCTGGTACTCCCGCTCGTGAGTGGCCAGTTCCAAATTCGGGTACCGCTCCGCCAGCGCGCTAAAGACCTCTTGGCCTTCAACCCTGGCGATGGTAGCGCCCAGGCAGTGGTGGATACCGGAACCGAAAGCCACGTGGGGGTTTGGCCAGCGGGAGATGTCCATGGTGTCCGCGTTCTCGAACTTGTCCGGGTCGCGGTTGGCAGAAGAAATGATCCACCGGATCCGGTCGTCCTTCTTGATATGCTTCCCGCGCATCTCCACGTCCTCGGAAGCGAGACGCGTGATGGATTTGACCGGCGCGTCGTACCGCAGGGCTTCCTCGGTGGCCCGTACCATCAGTCCTTGTGGGTCCGCCTTCAGCAGTTCCCATTGATCGCGGTTTTCCATGAATGCCAAGGTGCCGTTGCAGATCAGGTTGATGGTGGTCTCGTGACCGGCCAGCAACAGCAACGAAGTATTTACGAGGACCTGTTCCCGGGTGAATATCCCGGCCTTCTCGCCTTCAGCCAGCACCGAGATGAAGTCGTCTTGCGGTTTCTTCATCCGTTCTTCGACCATGGGAATCACATACTCGTCCATGCCTCTCATACCGTCGGACAACTGACGCAAGCGGTCGGGCTCACCCCGGCCGATGCTTAACAGTTTCTCGGCCAACATTCTGATGTGGTGGCGCTCTTCTTCCGGTACGCCCATCATCTCGGCGATGACGAGAACGGGAAGAGGCACGGCCAGGTCCCGCATCAGGTCAACTCCGTCGCCTCTCGCTTCGGCGGCGTCCAATAGTTCATTCGTGGCCGACTTGACCAACGGCCGCCATTCTTCCATGGACTTGGGCGTGAAATAGGCGTGGATGACCTTACGCATCTCAAGATGTTCCGGGCGGTCGTACTGGATGAACATCTTGCTTTGGTAATTACGAGTGTAATCGTAAAGCTCGGTATCCGATTCAAGGATCGCCGGGTAGGCAGGCCGTGGGTCGTTGGCCATCACCATATTTGAGAACTGCTCGGCGTTCCGAGTCAGCCAGACCAAGTCGTCGTGTCTGGTGATAACCCAGAGCTCATAAAGTTCGTTCCAGTGAACCGGGTCTTCGTCTCTGAGTTGACCGTAATAACGGTATGGGTCCTGAATAACGTCTGCGGTGAACATGTCATCGTTGATCGTCGTTACCATTACACCACCATATATGTTCAAATCTTGCTCGATTCGCGTTAATTGAACACTAATAGAATAACGATTATCTGTCAATGACAACAGATTACACATGGCACTGCGAATTTCAGGAAGTCATACTGGCGAAACGAAAACAGGCCCCCGGTGAAAGCACCGGGGGCCTGTTTATGGCCTTTATTTGGGGGATAACCCCGATAGATCTGCGCGAAATCTAGTTCAGCGAGACCGGCAGTCCTTTGATGGAGCGGAAAGTGATGCTCTCCTGGTACTCCATGTCGTGGGTCTTTAGCTGCAGATTGGGGTACCGCTCTGCCAGGGCGCTGAAGACTTCTTGGCCCTCGACCCTGGCGATGGTGGCGCCCAAGCAGTGGTGGACACCGGAGCCGAAAGCCACGTGAGGGTTCGGCCAGCGGGTGATGTCCATGGTATTCGGGTTCTCGAACTTGTTCGGGTCCCGGTTGGCCGAGGACATGAACCACCGGATCCGGTCATCCTTCTTGATCTGCTTGCCCCGCATCTCTACGTCCTCTGAGGCGAGGCGTTGGATGGACTTCACCGGAGAGTCGTACCGCAGTGCCTCTTCGGTAGCGCGAACCATCAGTCCTTGGGTGTCTGTCTTCAGCAGGTCCCATTGGTCGCGGTTGTTCATGAATGCCAGGGTGCCGTTGCAGATCAGGTTGATGGTGGTCTCGTGACCGGCTAGCAATAGCAGTGAGGTATTTACCAGCACCTGATGCCGGGTGAACACACCTGACTTCTCCCCACTGGCCAGAACCGAGATAAAGTCATCCTTGGGGTTGGTGATGCGCTCGTCCACCATGGGATCCACGTAATCCAGCATCCCCTGCATGCCTTCGGTCAGAGTCCGCATCCGGTCAGGCTCGCCACGGCCGATGCTCAGCAGCTTCTCGGCCAGCATCCTGATATGGGGTCGCTCCGACTCGGGCACGCCCATCATCTCAGCGATCACAAGGACGGGCAAAGGAACGGCTAGGTCCCGCATCAGGTCGACTCCATCTCCTCTGGCTTCCGCCGCGTCCAGAAGGTCGGAGATGGCTGATCTAACCAACGGACGCCATTCTTCCATGGATTTTGGAGTGAAGTAGGCGTGCACGACCTTCCGCATCTCAAGATGGTCTGGGCGGTCGTATTGGATGAACTGGTCGCCTTGATAATCGCGGACGTAGTCGTAGAGTTCGGAGTCGGATTCCAAGATCGCCGGGTACGCCGGGCGGGGGTCATTCCTGAAAACCGAGTTCGAGAACTGCTCGTGGTTGCGGGCGAGCCAGACTAGATCATCGTGCCGAGTGATCACCCACAGTTCGTAAAGCTCGTTCCAATGGACTGGGTCTTCATCCCGGATCTGACCGTAGTAACGGTAAGGGTCCTGGATAACGTCCGCTGTGAACATGTCATCGTTGATCGTTGCGACCATAAAACCACCATGAATCGTCAATTTGTGCCTGTTTCGCCGGAACCTTAAAGGATTGATGAATGAATGTCAATAATCTCTGGCGCGGCGATGGACGGATTAAATGTCTGAGGCTAATCACACAACAAAGGGCCGATCTGCCCTTTGTAATTCGGCGGGGCTTGGCGGATAATTGACCAGTCACGTTTGGACCAACACGGGCCACCGATTTTAGGAGTATTTAATGCGCGTCCTTCTGATCGCCACCAACCGCCAGGACAGACTTCAAGACAGAATGAACGCCCAGCCGATGCCGATAGGACTCGCCTACATCGCCGGGCACCTGGACCACGACCGCCATGAGATCAAGGTGCTCGACCTGATGTTTTCCGAAGACCATCTAGCTGAAGTTGAAGCCACGGTAAAGGAATTCCAGCCGCAGATGATCGGGATGTCCGTACGGAACCTGAGCAACCATAGCTACATGAACACCATCTGGGCGTTGCCCATCAGTAAAGAGGTGATCGATCGCATCCGGACCGTGAGCGATGCCGTGATCGTATGCGGCGGCCCGGCATTCAGCATCATGCCGTCGGAATGCCTCGACTTCCTGGGCGCCGACCTGGGCCTCGCCGGAGACGCCGGCGAGACGTTCGCCGCCTTGGCCGATCGGATGCAGGACGGCGAGCGTAGCTATTTCGACTTGCCCGGGCTGGTCTACAAGAAAGACGGCCAGATAGTTAAGAATGAAGGTTTCTGCACCTCGGAGTTCGCCAAGCCTCCCCGTTTGGAAGACCTGGACATGGCCCGCTATAACAAGGCCGGCTTCGGCATCGGCATCTTGACCAAGCTGGGCGGATTCTATTATCCGGCCAACGCCTCAGAGGCCCAGATCAACGAGTCCGGTTGGCGGGTGATCCGGCCCATCGACGAGGTTGTCGCCGAGGTCAAGAGCATGAAAGAACGCTTTGACATGAAGAAAGTATTCTTCGTAGACAACGGATTCAATCTGCCCTTGGACCACGCCAAGTCACTCTGTAGCCGATTGATCGAGGCCGACATCAACATCCGTTGGAACACCTGCCTGGCGCCCTTCAACTGTGATACCGAACTCATCGGGCTGATGAAAGACGCTGGTTGCGGCCTGGTGATGATGGTCAACCGCGGCGGCAACCCCGGCGATATGGGCAGCATGGTAGAAGAGAATGACGCCCTGGCCGAGGTCTGCCGGATGTGCGAAGAAGGCGGTCTCCACTACAACATCGGCAAACAGTTCGGCGAGCCCGGAGAGACCCGTGAGAGCGTGAAGAACAAGATAGAGTTCCTCCGTGGCATCAACCCGGCGGTGGCCAATCTACGGGTTGGCGTCAGCGTCATGCCGGGGACCGAGGTTGCTGTGATTGCCAAACAGGAAGGGTTGATCAAAGACGAAAGCGAACTGGTGAAGCCCACCTTCTATATCGCCGACGAAGTTAAAGACTGGATCGTGGATTATCTCAAGGAGCAGGTAGACCAGGACCCCCGCTGGAACCTCAGCTAACCCCGGCCGGCTGTCCCCTGGTCCCCGGCGGGCGCTGGATCCAGCGAAAAGCGATTTAACCGCCCGCCGGTCTTCTCCGCTACCCTGTTGCCCCTCCCCGTTTTCCGGCGGCCAATACGGTCTTGCCCAGTATCGACGCCAAAGCCAGCAGCGACAATCCCAACAGCACAAAGCCGACGATCAGGTTGCTGTTCTGCGCACCGATCTGGTCCAGCCTGGCACTGGGTGGGGCGATATCTCCAGAAGGGTTGGAGAGGTCGATGAAGAATTCCCACGGGTCGAGATTAGTTGACGGCGATTGATCGGACTTGACCCCAACGCCGCTGGAGATCTGTCCGCCCGTCTTCGGCGCGAGAACAAGCGTGAATGTCGTGCTTTCGGCGTTGGCCAGATCGCTTAACTCGCAGGTGACCGTCCCGCCTATTACTCGGCATTCCACCCCTTCTCCAATCACGGAGACCAGGACCACATCGACTGACAATTCGTTGGTCAAGACCACGTTCGTCGCATCGGAAGGCCCGTTGTTGCCGACCGTGAATACGCTGACTATCTCATCATCATTTAACTTGGGCTCTTCGGACCGCGGACCCACGAAGTCGATGCGTTTCAGCGAGAGATCGGCGATGGCCGTGATGGAGATGTTGGCTGAGACTGAATTGCGACTCGAGTCGAAGTCGGCTTCCGCACCCGCTACCGTCAACGTGTTCATTAGAGCACCCGAAGCCGATGGGTCGATGGCGAACGTGAGCGATAGAAGCCGGCTCTCTCCACCAGCGAGAATGCCGATCAGGCAGGTGATCTCGCCACCGGAAACGGTGCAATCCGCTGGGTCCACTCCAGATGGCACCAGTTGAAGTCCTGCCGGCAAGGTTTCACTTACGAACACACCTGAAGCATCGGATGGCCCGTCGTTGGTCACCAATAAGTCAAAAGTAACTTGGCCCCCAGCAGTGGCCGATGTTGAGACGTCCTGGAACGCGATCGACAGGTCAGCCATCAGCAGAACGGTAGTGCTTTCGTCTGCCTTTGCTAATGGCGCGTCTGGGTCTTGGCCAACTTTCACTAATTTGGCCTGGTTGTTCAGAATACCGGGCGCTATGGGTTCCACGACGATGGTCACTCGTGCCACCTGACCTGGCTGTAGCGAACCGAGCGCGCAGATCACCGTGCCTGCGTCTTCGGTGCACTCTCCGACATTCAAAATAGCCTGGGAGGCGGGGCCGGCCAGCACGGACGCCACTCTGGGAGCTGACCCAGACGGCCGTAACCGTGCGGAGCCGTTGCCCACCTCGAAATCGACGACGGCCGACTCGAACGTGACCGCGCTCGGCAGGGTTACGATCAGGTTCACTTCCGTGACCACTTCCGATCCGCTGTTGCTAACATCTAGGTCGTAAGTGAGGTCATTGCCCAGGAATACCGGGTCCGGTGAGTCGGTCAACACTATGCCGGTGTTCTCAATCTCACCTTCTAAGATCGAAACAACATAGGACAACACGCCCACGATAACCGGCGTCTCAACTGTGTCCACACCATTACTGAAGTTGGGTCAACTTCCGAGCCGGAGACGCTGGAACGGTTCACCAAGATTCCTTCGGCGTCTGCAGACACTGTGACGTCGATCAAAACCACCGCGGCCTGATTCTGGGCCAGTGTTCCCAGGTCACAGATCACAGAGCCGGAAACCACGTTACAGTCCACGGACCCCGGAGCGACGGAGTTCAAGGTCACATCCCCCGGGAGATCGTTGACCAAAGTGACTCGGGTGGCGGTGGCGGGGCCACGGTTCACAACCGTGATCGTATAGGTCAGCGTTCCATTCCGAACCGCGGTTTCTGCGGATGCCGTGACGCCGACCGACAGGTCCGTGGTGTTTCCGGTGATCAAGAAGGAATTGTTGGTCAACGAAACCACCTGATTATTGGTCCCTCCATTTAACCCAGAGAGGGAAACCTCGGCCAGACCTTCGGTGCCTTCCGGCACCACGTACGTGAAGACCCAAACCAGCGGGTCGCCGGTGGCAGTCATCACTACGCCGCTGACGTCCGGACCTTGGGTGTTGATCCCGATGCTGGGCGTCCCAGTGAACTTGCGGTCAAACGTGGCCGTGATCACTACGGTGGTGCCCGGCATGATATTGCTTGCCGGCTGGTAGCTCAGCTTGACTCCGATCTTCACCGGCCCGATGGGGAACTCGTTGTTGGTGGCCGGTTTGTTGGTATTGCCGGCACTGTCCGTACCATTAGCGATGGTCACGACCGCATCTCCGTCGCTGTTGGCCGGGACAACGTAGCTGTAGGTCCACACCTTATTGTCGCCGGTCTTCGTCATGGCCACCGGGGTTAGATCGGTACCCGTTGTGTTGATGCTGATCGTTGGCGTGCCGATTATCTCCCGGTCGAAGGTGGCCGTGATGATCAATGTTCCCCCGGCGGAGACGCTCGCATTCGGCTCGTAGGTTAACGCCACCAACGCCCCGATGCTGTCGATATTGAACTTATTGTTGTTCAACACGATGTTGCCGCCATTTGATTGGCTCGCCACGCCGCCGATGGTCACGGTGGCTTGGCCATCGCTGTCCTCAGGAACTTTGTAACTGTAGGTCCAGACCTTTGGGTCCGACGTTGCCGTTAACATCACCGCTGACAAGTCGACTCCGGCAGTGTCGATGGACATAGTTGGCGAACCGGTAACCGGGCGGTTGAACGTCACCGTCACCACCACGGTTTCCCCGGATCTAACATCACGGTCCGGCTCGTAGGTCAAAGCCGCCGTCAGGGGCGGGACGATCTTAGTGGTTACTCTCACTGTATTGTTGGTCGGGACGGTGTCGTTCAGGTTGCTGCTCACCGAACCGACAATTACCGCAGTTCCGAGAGAGACGATCTTCACCACCATCGTAACGGTCACTGTCTGTGTGGCCCCCATAGCGCCCAGTACGCAGGTGACCTTGGTCGTTCCACTGCAACTGCTCTGGGTGGTGGCGGCCGACACCAGACTGACCTGAGTCGGAAGTGACGCGGTGAAAGTTACGGGGATGCGTTGTCCTGCGCCGTTGTGAACAACAGTGAATGTGTGGGTCTGCGTCGCTCCCACCAACAGATCACTGGTCGAGCCGGCGTGAGTAATGCTGACGTCCGCGTTGGGGGTGGTTTTCTTTGGCGCCGCTGAACTCGTGATGGTGTCCGCGGTGACTGCGTCGTCCTTGTCTATGATCGTCCCATCGGATCTGGTGGTCTTTATAGCGTAGGTCCCCGTGGACCCGGCCGTCGCCGGGTTCTTGATGTTGGTTAATTCGATGGTGATGTTGGTCCCGGCGTTCAGCGAACTCCCGCCGGACCGAGTGATGGTGATCACGTTTCCTGAGACCGTGACGGTCTCCGTGCCGTCGAAGCTGGTGCCGGCAAGCCCGATGGCCGTGGCGCCGCCGCTGCTGATGGTGAAGCCTGCCGGGAGAGTGATGACGATCTTCCCATCCGCTGGGAGCGCGTTGGCCAAAGTGAACGTGACGTCGACATTGCCGACCGCGCCAGCTACCAAGCTCTCTGGTTGCACGTTGGTTCCCGTGAGGTCGCCGATAACTGTCTTTACAGCGGTGTGGGAATCGCCAAAAGTGGCCGTCGAGGAGCGCGGAAACATCGGCACGACGGCAGAGCTGATGTTGGCTGTCGCTGCGCGAGGGAACTTCGGCAAGAACGAGGCGCTGATGTTGGCGGTCGCCGCACGAGGGAAATTTGGCGCGAATGTGGAACTGATGTTGGCCGTCGCCGCGCGAGGAAAACTTGGCGCGACAGCAGAGTTGATGTTGGCCGTCGCCGCACGAGGGAAACTTGGCGCGAATGTGGAACTGATGTTGGCCGTCGCCGCACGGGGGAACTTCGGCGCGACGGTAGAGCTGATGTTAGCTGTCGCCGCGCGAGGGAAACTGGGCGCAAATGTGGAGCTGATGTTCGCCGTCGCGCTCCGGGGGAAGCTCGGCGCGAATGTGGAACTTATATTTCCCGTTGCTGCAATGTTGCGGGGGTAACCCAAAGAAACGCCTGAGCTGACATTGGCCGTTGAGCATTCCGTTACGCATGATTCGATAGAATATCTTACCAAACATACGGAGTTAATCATTAGCCGAATTTTGGTTGATCTCAGTCGTTCATCAGAGATTTTAATGCCTGGGTTCGGCTGTTTTGCTCGAATCGCCAAGAGCTAGCCAGAGCCGGGTTCGATGTCCAAGCCGGGCTGCACTCCCGTTCCGGAAGGTGGAATCCGTTTCGCTATTTCCTCGCCGGCGTCCGCAGCTATGGCGGTCTCCATTGCGCGGATGGCCACCTCTATCTGGGCGTCGTCTGGCTGTCTCGTGGTCAACTTCTGCAGCCACAGTCCGGGCTGGGCGATCATCTTCCCGAACCAGGCGTCTTGATGAGAACCGCTGAACCTGAGGAACTCGTAGCTAACCGCTGCGATCACGGGCAAGAGCAGTATCCGGGAAGCTATGCGCCATTCCAGGGGCGGGCCCAAAAGCATCGCAAACACCACCACCGAAACGACGACTACCGTCAGCAGGAATGCCGTGCCGCACCGGGCGTGTGGTGTGCCGAACTTCCGCACGTTCTCAACAGTCAGGGGTAGTCCTGCCTCCAGGGCGTGCACGGTCATGTGCTCAGCGCCGTGATAGGCAAATACCCTCTTTACGTCTTTGAGCCTGCCGATCAGGGTTATGTAACCCAACAAGAAGGCCAACCGGATCACACCTTCAACGATCTCGCTGAGCAGGTCTGAATTTAGGACCGGGTTCAGGGCCCAGGCGATCATCAGTGGCGTTATGAAGAAAAGCCCAACACCGAACAGCAGCGAGATGCCCAAAGTTGTCGCCATGACCCAAGCGGGAATGCCTTCTTCGGCGTCAGGGTCGCGGTCCATGGCGGCCATGTTGGCGGAAAGCTGGAGAGCTTTGATCCCCAGCAGCATGGTCTCAAGCAGAGTGAGGAAACCTCTGAACAGCGGCCAGCGCCGTGGCCGTCCGTTGTAGAGCGCGCTCAACGGTTCGTAGTGGAGTTCGATGGAGCCGTCTTCCCGCCGCACCGCCAGGCCAAAATAGTCCCGGCCACGAATCATCACGCCTTCGATGACAGCCTGTCCGCCGTACAGATGAGGGGCTTGTTCTGCCAACTTAGTCCTCTATTTGCCAGGCCAGTGGTCTGGGAGTCGGCCGAAATGAATCACATTACTTCTAGCATAAATGAAAAATCGAGGGCTACGTGCCCTCGATCTCTCGGTTTTCCCGGTGTTTTAAAGATTTCCGCTATGCCTGAATGTTCCGGCAATTTGGGCATGGACTAATTCAGGTTGTAGCGGCGCTTCATCCGCTCGATGCGGCCCTGGGTGTCAACCACCCGCTGCTCGCCCGTATAGAAGGGATGGCATTTGCTGCACACCTCTACGCGTAGGGTGGGCTTGGTGGCCCCAGTGTTAAACACGTTGCCACAGGAGCACGTCACCGTGGAATTGTAAAAATAAGGGTGAATTTCCGTTTTCATTTCTTAACCGATCTTTCTTCTAGTATTTTCTGGAATCGCCGCGCCGTCTTAGGCGGCTTCCACAGGGTACACGCTGACCCGGCGGCGGCCCTTAGCGGCCCATTCGAATTTCACTTCGCCGTCTATGACAGCGAAGATGGTGTAATCACGTCCCAAGCCGACGTTGGTCCCCGGCTTGATGCGGGTGCCGCGTTGCCGGACGATGATGGAGCCGCTCGTCACGCGCTCTCCGCCGTACCGCTTCACGCCAAGCCGCTTGGAATTGCTATCTCTTCCATTATTGGTGCTGCCGCCAGCTTTCTTATGAGCCATTAGCTATTCCCTTCTCCGCCTTCTGCCTCGGTTGAAGCCGTGGCGGCCGCCCGGCGCCTGGGGGCGCGGGGTTTGTTCAGTTCGATGTCCTGAATCCGCAGCCGAGTGTACGTCTGCCGGTGGCCGCGCTTTCTCCGGTAACGGGTCTTGGCTTTGTATTTAAAGACCATCAGTTTCTTGTCTTTGTAGTGCGACAAGACCTGGGCCGTCACCTTGGCGCCTTCGACCAACGGAGCACCGATGGTCACTTCTCCGCCGTCCGAAAGGGCTAATACTTCAACAAACTCTGCCACCGAGTCGACCGGGTTGGGTAGAAGTTCTACATCCAACTCGTCGCCGGGCTTGACTCGGTATTGTTTTCCGCCTGTTTTAATTATCGCGTAGTCCATCTATTCCTCGACCTACAATACTACGGGACCCTCATACACCTGTCAAGGAATTTCGTGCCCATTCCCGCCTGAGTGGCTCATCGGCCATAGGCCGTTCAACCCTTCAGACCGGTCTGGCGTATCTCGATTCCAGAGCGCGGATCATGATATATAATTGCCCCGACTTCGACGGCAACCCCTTCGCATCTCTTTATCTCATAGATCCGGCGACGGACTCGACCATCAGGTATGGTAACGGGTTGAGCATGGACCAGTTACAGGGACAAGACCTCCAAGCCGCATTCTCCGCAGCCGCGAGTTGCCTGGAAGAATACCGGGACGCCGTGAACGCCTTGAATGTGTTCCCGGTGCCCGACGGCGACACCGGCACTAATATGCTGCTAACCATGCGCTCAGCCGTACAGTCGGCGGCGGATGCATGCCCGGGCGGCGAAGACCATTCCGTGGCCGCCGTATCCTCAGCCCTGGCCCAAGGAGCTTTCTTCGGCGCCAGGGGCAACAGCGGCGTGATCCTGTCTCAGTTCTTCAAAGGATTCTCCGACGCGTTGAGGGGCAAGGATTATCTTGCAGCCTCGGACCTGGCATTGGCATTCAAGCTGGCTGCTGACTGCGCCTACAGTTCAGTTGGCAACCCGGTGGAAGGCACCATGCTCACCGTGATCAGGATGGCGTCCGAAGCGGTCCAAGGCGTCGATGATGAACTGTTGGGCCTATGGCGAACGGCCTACCAGGCGTCCCAAGACGCCCTCGCGCATACCCCGGAGCAGCTACCGGTACTGCGGGAAGCGGGAGTGGTCGATGCTGGAGGATTCGGGGTCGTGATATTGATCGGCGCGGCTCTTCGGGCGATATCAGGGGCCGAGGCATCGTTGATCGATCTATCGGAGTTGGGCCGGTTCCAGGGAGCGGCCAACAACGGCGGCGGACCGGCGAATCCCGGTTTTCTGGATGCCACGGTGGAGGAAGATTGGGGTAATTGCACACAGTTCATCATCAGTAGCGTCGATGGGCGAGAATTAGACCTGGAGCAAGTCCGAAACCATTTTAAAGAAACCGCCCTCTCCGCCGTGGTGGTTGGGGACGAGCGCGACGTGCGGGTGCACATCCATGTCGAGGACACGGCGCCTGCCCTTAGCTACGCAGAGTCTTTGGGCGCGGTGTCCGATGTCAAGATCGAGAACATGGACCGGCAGAACGAAAGGTTCGCCGCCGCTGGCCATGGTGCTGTCAAAGAAGCCGCCGCATTGGCGTTGCTCCCGGTGGTGCAAGGCGATGGGCTGGCCCACCTTTTCCGGGACTCTGGCTGCGCCGGAGTGGTTGAGGGCGCGCAGACCATGAACCCCAGCGTCCAGCAGATCATCGACGCCGCCCGAAACACCGGAGCCACGGATGTGATAGTGCTGCCCAACAATAGCAACGTGGTCTTGGCGGCGGAACAGGCTGCCGAGGCGGAGGCGTTTCTCCATGTAATACCAACCAAGAGTGTCCCCCAAGGGGTGGCTGCCATGTTCGCCTTTAACCCGGAGGGGCCTTGGCAGGAGAACGTTGCGGCCATGACGGCCGCCATCTCCGAGATTGCCTCCGTGGAAGTAACCGCCGCCGTCAGGGGCGTCAAGATTGGCGGAATTGAGGTTAAAGAAGGCCAGTACATCGGTCTGTTGGAAGGTAAGCTTGTCACGGCGGAAGAAAGCGCTCAGCGAGCTCTGAGGACCGCTCTCGATCTTGCCGGCCTCAGCGGTGATGCCATCGTCACCATCTATTTCGGCGCGGGGTGTTCGCCATCAGATGCTCAGTCCGTCGCCGACGCCCTGGAGAGCGACCACCCCGGCATCCAGGTGGACATCATCGACGGAGGCCAGCCCCATCACCAATTTTTGGCATCCGTTGAATAGATACCAGTCTGGCAACCAAACCTAGCAGCAAAAGAGGAATATGACCGTACGCATAGTTACTGACAGCTCAGCAGACCTGCCCGCGGAACTGGTCCAACAACATCAGATCACAGTCCTCCCGTGCTACGTGGTGGTGGACGACCAAACGCTCAAGGACGGAGTTGACATCCAGGCCGATGACTTCTACCAGCGTCTCCAGGCCGGGGGCCGGACTCCCACGACCGCCCAGCCAACGGTGGCCGACTTCCAAGCGGTCTATCAAGACCTGGTCAGCCAAGGCGACCAGGTGGTCTCGATACATGTCTCGGGCAAATTGAGCGGCACGTTGAACTCTGCCGAGCAGGCCAAAGGTTCCTTGGATGGCGGGGCAGACGGCGCTCCGGTGGAAATAATCGATTCCAGATTGGCGTCGATGCCCCTGGGGTTGGTGGTGTTGGAGGCAGCGGAATTGGCGGCCGAGGGCGGCGGCTACCAAGAGGTTGCCGAAAAAATTCGACAAGGGTTGGACCTGCATCACGGTTTGTTCGCTTTGGACACCTTGGAGTTCCTCCAAAAAGGCGGCCGAATCGGCAAGGCCCAGGCTTTCTTAGGTTCTGTTCTAAACGTCAAACCCATACTTAGGCTCCATGAAGGCGAGGCCCACCCGGTGGAGCGGCCCAGGAACCGGGAGCGCGCCATGCGCCGCCTGGTGGAACTGGTCAAAGAGCTTGGCCCAGTGCGCCGGTTGGCGGTGATATATAGCACGGATGCGGAGCGGATGGCGGTGTTAAAGCAGGAATTAACGGGTCTGCTGCCCGCCGGCCAGATCATCGAAGCACGGTTCGGGTCCACGCTCGGCACCTACATAGGCCCTGATGCTTTGGGCGTGGCAATCACACAAGAAGCGCGTTAGTCCTGCTATCTTATGTCATCCAACGATTGACGTTGGGACGGCGGAATAGAATGATTGAAGAGACCCTATCTCTTTCGAACACAGACGCGAACGGAGACGACCCACCGTGTTAGGGTAACCGCCTGATGGCCACACAAGAGACCGGCGCTCCCACCTGGGCCGGCGCCTTCCAGAACATCCTCGACATCGAAGAGTCCCACGGCTTTGACAACAAGGCCGTGATGGGCGGACTGGACAAGTTCCTGGCCCGTTGGTCTGAGGATATGGCAACCCAGGCCGCAGGCAACGAGGGATTCCTCCTGAAAGAGCCGTACGACTCGATGTCCGCCGCGGTGCGGGCGGACTGGACCGCACAATGGCGGGAAGCCTTGGGAGGGCCGCCGAACCCCAACAAGCCGCCCAAACCCGCGCCCGCCGCCCAAAAGAAGAAGCCGGCTGCCAAGAAGGTTTCTGCAGAGAAAAAGCCCACGGAGAAAAAACCCGCGTACAAGACCCCGCCAGCCGAGGTCACGGTTGACGCCCCCGTCGACCGGTTGCGTGGCGTGGACACCAAGCTGACCGCGCGGCTGAAACGTTTAGACGTGGAAACTATCCGCGACCTGCTCTATCTATTCCCCCGCCGCCATGAAGATTATTCAACCGCGGTGAAGATCTCCGAGCTGTCGCCCGGCGAAGAATGCACGGTGGTCGCCACCGTCTGGGAAGCCCGGGAAGTAGCCAAAGGACCCAGAGGTGGCCGCCGCGACACTGAGGCAGTGCTCAGCGATGAGACCGGAAATCTGAAGGTCATCTGGTTCGGGCAGCGGTATCTGGCCCGGTCCCTCAAGCCGGGCAGCCAGATCGCCATCAGCGGCAAGGCCAGCGTGTTCCGGGGACAACTTGTCTTCGAGAACCCGGAACACGAGATCCTCGATGCAACTGGCTCGGGCGTCCACACCGGAAGGCTGGTGCCGATCTACCCCCTCACTGAAGGTCTAACCCGCCGCAACATGCGCCGGTTGACCTGGCAGGCGGTCCAGAACTGGGTCGGCGGCTTGGAGGACGCACTCCCCGACGATATCCTGGCCCGTACCAAGCTGATGCCCTTGCTGGACGCGGTGTACCAGGCCCACTATCCCAAAGAGATGGAGACCTGGGAACTGGCCCGCCGCCGCCTGGCCTTCGACGAACTCTTCACGCTTCAGCTTGCGGTCCTGGCCCGCCGCAGGAAGCAACACGACAACCTCAAGGGCATCGAGATCATCGCCCCGGCCAACGTGATAGACGGGTTCTACAAGACACTCCCTTTCCCATTGACCAAGGCCCAACGGCGCTGCATCCAGGAGATCGAAGCGGACTTCCGCGCCGGCACCCCGCCCATGAGCCGCCTCCTGCAGGGCGAGGTCGGCAGCGGCAAGACCGTGGTTGCACTGTCGGCGCTGTTGTCAGTCGCCGCCGCCGGTTATCAGGGCGCCATGATGGTGCCGACAGAAGTGCTGGCGGAACAACATTTCCAGAGCATCGGCAACCTGCTCAGCGGACTGGCCCGTCCGGTGCAGGAACCTCATCTCCTCTCTGTGTATTTGGAGCATATGGACCGCCCAGTGTCCATCGGCTTGCTAACCGGCAGCTCCCGCGCCCCAGTGAAGCGCGAGCTGACCAAGATGGCCGCGGACGGGACATTGGACATCCTGATCGGGACCCAGGCGTTGATCCAAGAAGGCATTTCCTTGCCCAAGCTGGCCTTGGCGGTCGCCGACGAGCAGCACCGGTTCGGGGTGATGCAGCGTTCCGCCCTCCAGGAGCGGGGCCAAGAGAACCCACACACTCTAATCATGTCGGCCACACCCATACCCAGGACGCTGTCCTTGACCCTCTTCGGTGACTTGGACATCTCGACAATCGACGAGATGCCCGCCGGACGGCAAAAAGTGGCCACCACATGGTTGGAACCGGAACAACGGGACACGGCCTACGGGTTCATACGCAAACAGGTCGAAGAAGGAAGACAGGCTTTCGTAGTCTGCCCGCTGGTGGACGAGTCGGAGACCATTGAATCGAAGGCTGCCACCGAGGAATATCAGCGCCTTTCCCAAGACATTTTCCCCGACCTGTCGCTGGGCCTGCTCCACGGTCGGATGCCCGGCAAGGAAAAAGACAAGGTGATGCGGCAATTCCGGGACGGCGAATTAGACATATTAGTCACGACGCCGGTGGTGGAGGTTGGCATCGATGTAGCCAACGCCACTGTGATGATGATCGACGGGGCCGACCGGTTCGGGTTGGCCCAATTGCACCAATTTCGGGGCCGGGTTGGCCGCGGGGAGCACAAGAGTTACTGCATCTTGATGTCGGACACAAATTCCGAAACTGCCAAGGAGCGCCTGTCCGCTCTGGCGCGGATCCATGACGGGTTTCAACTTGCCGAGGTGGACTTGGAACTGCGGGGGCCCGGCGACTTCTTCGGCACCCGCCAGAGCGGCCTGCCCAGTTTAAAGATGGCCCATATCTCGGACCGGGAATTGTTGGAACTGGCCAGGAATGAAGCGACAATGTTGATGGAAGAAGACCCGGACCTAGAACAGCCTGAACACGCGGCCATCGCTGCCCAAGTGGCCAGGTTCGTGGACCAAGCCAGCGCCAACGTAGCCTAAGCGGATTCGACCTTAAAGCCGTACCTGAACCTATTCTGCACAGCGGCGACGCAGCGCTTGCAGTACCGAAGCGCGCTCTGAAGGGCCGTGCCGTCGTGGCGGACCCACCTCTCTGTTTCACACTTCGGACACCGGGCCCAAACGAACTTCCGCCTGGCGGTGCTGTCGGCGCGTCCGATGTCCCGGCCGGTGACGATCGTGCCTACTTTGGGAATCATGCCGGGTTAGTCTCCACCATCAGTTCCCGGATTACGCGGCTGAACTCGCAGCTTTCGCTTATGCAACTAGTTTCCTGCCGGCGGCGTAAAGATTCTATGACGCCGGTCACACGCAGCCGATATGCTGCGTCACTGCTCCAACCGAAACCGCGTTGCCGGACAGTTATTCAGCCGATAGAATTGGCCGCAATAATGATCATTCGACTTCCAGAGTGCGATATTCGAAATCTTGCCGTCTTGGCGGCCAGCGTTTTGCTGATGGCCTTGATAGCCGGATGTAACGGGCAGCCAACGGAACAGAAATTTCCGACCCCCGATCCACACGCTTTGATTCCGCCACCAGGTCCGGTTACCGGCGCAGCAGACCTTTCGGTATGGGTCCCTGATGGGTGGCGGTTCCCGATCGATTACGACGAAGCATCACTGGAGATAAGTGTCGCCTGGGCCAACCGGGGCACAGCCATGGCGGAGGATTACGCCATCGTCCTAAAGTCGGATGGGCAACCGGTCTTTCGTTGGGAGAAACCTCTGCTGGCCCCCGGTTCGGAAAGGATTGAGGTCTTCAGCCTAAATGATGTGCCGGGGGCCTATCTTCTGCTTTAAGGACGGCACAATCTGGAACTAGTGCTCGACCCTGAAGGTTCCGTGCCCGAACTTGACCGCGGGAACAATTCATTTGCCCTGGAAAGAGATTTCAACTTCCAACTGCCTGACCTGCGGCCCGGGGCGCCGGCTGATTCAAACTGGCCGGGCCCGGTGGTCATCGGCGGGTTCGACCTGGTCTATGGCCGGGAAGATGGCGCCGCGGAGCGTGGCTATTTCTTGGCTTACGGCGTGACCTATCACGGCGACGAGCGGGCCCAAGCCTGGCCGCAGCAACACTCCATCGATGTGAACGGTCATCAGATCAATCAGTGGGAGTTCTTCTACGATCTGGGAGCGCTCTCAAGGCCCGGAGACGTGCAGGTCCATGCGCTCCCCATCTGGAAGGTAGCGATGGGTAATCGGCCGCTATTGTTAGGGGACCAACCGTTCACGATAAATATCGACGAGTCCAACGCTGTGCTTGAGTCGGATGAACAGAACAACACATTGTCGGGCGCTGTCCGGCTGCTTCCTTCCCGGACCCGGACCATCGTGGACGCGCGGGACTCTGGGGCCCCAACGGTGCATCCAGTCTACGCGGTGCCCGCCGGCGCATTGGATGAACAATGGGATATCAACGGGGCCATAGAAAGTATCGTGGCCGACCTTCAAGCCTGGCTTCGGGTTAGGACGGATGGGCGGGGGATCATCTGGGATGAGGTAGATGGGAGTCTGGATATCACATTCGTGCGGCTGGAAAGGTCCGCCTCTGAGCTCGCCGGGTTCTCTAAACCTTGGGAGGCGGTAGCTGAAGAGTTGCACCGCAAGGGTCTCAACGACCCAAATAAGATCTATGCGGTATGGCATCCGAAGGTGAGCCGGGTGCCGGGAACTCTGCTCTGCGGAGTCCAGACCGAATACGAGTCGGTCCCCTATGCGTTCTCATTCTTCGAGCGAGTCGTGGACGGCAAGAACATCTGCGTCAACCAGCCGGTAACCATGACCCATGAATTGTTCCACGCCTTCGGCGCCGTGGCGCCCTGCGCACCCAACTACGCCTCCGATGACGACGGACTGCTTTCGGCCCACGTGGACGACGATTCCAATGACCTGATGTACTCCGGAGACCGGTTTGGCATACCGATCGAATTGGACGAAGGGCACGACGACTACTTCGATCACGATATACCCGGATGCGTCGACACCGCGGACAGCCCTTACCTGGAGCCACGGGGGTAACGGGCCGGTCGATCTTCCGGCTAAACCTGATATTTCCCGTGGACGGCCCGGCTTCCGCCGCTCCAGCCATGACAGACCGCGGTGCAAGGCCCCCATCCGCCGGCCACGATAAGCTGCAGGTCTTCAGGGTCTTTGATGGCGGGGATGAAGAATTCGTCGTCGTCGGGGTCGACGTCTATGGGGAAAGCCAAGGCGCGCTCCCGCCGCCAATTCCCGCCGTTCTTCAGCTCCCCCACCTTGCGGCCAGCTATCTCACACAGGCGGCTGTGGACATCCGCGCGGCTCATGCCGGCGTTGGCGCAGATGGCGGCATGCTGCGGCCCCATGGCCACCACCATGTCGGAACGGGCGTGCATGTTCCACGACCCCATGGCGGTCATACTGTCGGCGATCCCCGTTAGGAGACGGTCGGGCTCGTCGCTCACGTCGTCGAAGCAGAATCGGGGCGACTCCACCATCGCCATGGTGATGACGTTGTCGTCGGGCGAGTAGCCCTTGGAGACGGCGAGGCTATCCCACGGATTGTCTTCCATGTTTTCCGCGAGGCAGTAGGTGTAGCGGGACGGCATGCCAAAGATAGTCATGGATGAAACACCGGGGATACCCGCGCCGAGGTTGGTTAGGATCAAGCGTATGGCCCGTCCGATGGTGGCGTTGGCCCGAAAACCCGGCCCCATGCAGCCATTCCCGCCGTGGATGCCAATCTCCACGGCATAAGGGCCGCTAACGATCATCATCGGGGCGACGCCGTGCATCGTGCCCTGGACTCCGTTGACGTTGAACTCGTCCCGGAGCATGAGCTCGACTGCGCTGATCACTACGGGCAGGTACTCCGGGCGGCAACCAGCCATCAACGCGTGGACGGCGATGTCTCGGACGGTGGCGGTCTCCATGGCGGGTGGGATGGGGCCGATAACTTCCGCGGGGTCCCGCTTGGTACCCCCAAGGATTCGGGCGATGCGTTCCTCCGTGGGAGTAACCACGGGAAAACCGTCGGACCAGATCTTCTCCAGGAAGAACTCGAATTCATCAACCGGTTCGTTCAACGGTCCTCCGTTCTCGTATGGACGATCTGGAAGTTAGATTTTGAGATGACTGGCCACTTCGTCGACGAACCGTAGCGTTAATTCACGCATCTCGTCCGGCTGGAGGTTGCTCACCGGATGGGGCAGCACCACATAGGGGTGTCCTTCCATTCCATTGCCGCGGAACTGAAAATCTGCCGCTTTCTTGAACGCTGAGGTGATGATGGTCGTTGAAGGTATGCCCCGTTTTTCGAACTCGATGGTGTCGCGCACACTGCACAACGTGCAGGAACCTCAACCGCCCAGGCCCGCGATCGCGACATCCACCTTCCCCGCCATCTCGTCGATGATCTCGGTGGCGGCTGGCTTGGAGTAATGCTCTTTGCGCCGGATGATCAGCGTCTCAACGCCGTAGCGTTCGCACAGAGCTTCGCCCACGGTCTGGAGGATGATGTCTGCCTGCTCTTTGGTGTTGTCCAGAAGTCCGACAACTTTTCCGGAGAGATCGGTGGGACGGGGCGCAAGAAGGATGGTCTCCTTCGCGCCGCCCGCGCTCGGGTCTATGAAGCCAAGTCCGTTCGCCATCGCGTTCTCCTTACTCCGGCCCAGCCGTTTGCCGCCAATCTGCAGCTTCTAGATCCTTGCGTCGGGTTCGAGACCCAAAGCGACACGCCCATACTGAAGTCCGCCGAGTTCCATCATGAACCCGTCGCGGCGGACCGCCGCTTGGATATCCCGGTGATAGCGCTGCGCGGCTTCTGAGTTGAATATGGCGTGGCCGCCGCTGAACTCAAATAGCCGGTTGACCGAGTTCAGACATTGCTGGGCGACGAAGGCCTTGTCCCGCCGGAAACGCGCCCGCTCCAACGTGGTGAATCCATCGCCTTCCCCCGCCTTGGTGAATATCTCGCGGATATCGCTTCTCATGAGCGCAAGCGCGGCGTCCACTTCAGCGGAAGCCTGAGACAGGCGCAACTGCACACCTTCCGAATCGGCGGTCCTCCCCGGCCCTGAGGTGCCGGTAAGCAGGCCAGTGAACTCTTCGATCATTCCCATGGCGATGCCGAGCATCGGAGCGACCAAGTCCCAGCCAAGCAACACCGCAAGCGGCATCCGGTATCGGTCGCTCTGGTGGATGTCCCAGCCCGTTAGGTCTTGGTCTCCGGCCCGGTCACGGTATACAACGCGGTGTTTGGGCACGAAGGCGTCTTTGATGATGATATCTTTGCTGCCGGTGCCCTTAAGACCTGAGACGAACCAGGTATCAACGATCTCGTAGCCGGAGCGCGGCAATAGCAGCCAGATGTGTCCCTCCGGGCTGACGGCGCCCACCATCACCCAACCAGCGGCGTCGCATCCGCTGGAGAACTCCCAACGCCCCGATAGCCGAAACCCGCCGTCAGTTTTCTCCAACGTTGATCTGCCGGGATTCAACGAACTGGAGCACAGAACGTCTGGATCGTCTCCGAACACCTCTTCCTGGGCCGCAATGGGCCAATGGCCGACGAGCCAGGAGTGCGCTGACCATATGCAGTAGCACCAGGAAGTGGAGGCGCAGGCGGCGCCCAGTTGTACGCCGATCTCTAGCATCAGCCCATAATCTACATCGAGCCCTCCGAACCGTTTGGGAACGCAGATTCGAAGCAGCTCCGACGACAGCATGTCTTGGACCGACTCATCGGGGACCCGGCGGAGTTCTTCCGTGAGGGCCGCTCTCTTCTTGAGCACCGGGACCAATCCCGACGCTCTGTGAAGCAACTCTTCCTGGGTTAGGACCTGACTACCCATAAATCCCTCTTTGGACTGGGGGCTATATGTCTCGGCGGCTAGAATCCGGTCAGGCGGTGGGTTCCGCGATGAAGACCGGGATCTGGCGGTCGGTCTTGTCCTGGTATTCCTGGTAGGGAGGGTATGCCGCGACGGCGATATCCCAGAGACGTTGTTTCTCAGCCGCGTCGGATATCTCTCGGACCCGCATCGAATGTACCTCTGCTCCGTCGCGAATCTCCACGTTCGGCTCGGCCTTAAGGTTGTAATACCACACTGGATGATTCGGCGCTCCGCCTCTCGATGCCACCAGGATATAGTTCTTGCCATCCACCGCCCGCATCAACGGCGTCTTACGGACGGCGCCTGTTCGTCGGCCGGTATTCGTCACAATAATTACCGGTAGACCGGTGTCTAGCAGCGTTTTTCCTTCAGTGCCGCCGCTCCCTTCATATAGCTCAACTTGTTTGGCGACCCAATCGCTGGTGCTAGGTATGTATTCCGCCATGGTTCACTCCTTCTACTCTTTTTAGACTAGTAGACGACGCAGACGCTGCTACTTGGCAGCGGCTTTCACTACCTTACGATATCTGAATAGGGCGGGCTCCACGTAGGCGCTGGGAGATGACAGTGCGTCATCGATGATCTGCAGCACGGCGGAGATGACCGGTTCCTGCAACAGGCCGGCCACTTTCACGGGTGTGTCGGTCATGGGCTCGTAGCCCGGTTGTCCTTGGTTCTGCTGGTCCAAAATCTCGGTCGCCTTCTTGACCGCATCCTCTATCTCCGTTTGGCTGACCACGCCGTGCAGCCGCCAGTTGGCGATGATGGCGCCGTCGATCCTTTCGGTGGCGCGGTCCTTCATCTCTTCGATCTGGCTGAAATTGGGCACGCCGCTGCACCCGATGCCACGGTGCACCCAAGGCTCCACGTAGGCGACCATGCTGTGGGCGTAACTTAGCAAGAGAGTCTCTTTCGTCTCCGGATCAGCCACCTTCCCAGAGTCCAACACTGGGAATGTCAGGAGGTCTCGCCTGGATATATTGGGCGATGGGGAATCTTCCATGGTCCGTTGGACCTGGTCCACATCGACCATGTGGTAGTGCATGGAGTGCAGATGGCTGGGGTTGGGCGCCGGCACCCAGGCGGTGTTTCCGCCGCTCTTGGGATGGTTGATCTTGTTCTCCATCATCTCAACCATGGCCCGGTTCCTGACCTGCATGCCCTTTCCGATCTTCCCTTGTCTATGCACCCCGGCCCGGAGACTCACGTCAACGTTGTGCAGCTCATAGCTAATATTGAAGACCGACCTCGTAAGGTCGTCCCGCAGGTCGACAGGCCCGGCCTGGGTCTGGACCCTGATCTGGGAGCCGGTTCGGTCCAAGAACCCGGTGTTAGTGAAGAATATCCGGCTCTGGGCCGCCCGCAGAGATTCCGAAAGCTGCAAGGTCATACCTAGCTCTTCGTTCATGATGCCGATAAGCATGGTGTTCTTGGCCAGACCCAACCGAGTTTCCACGGCCTCGAACAACCGTACCTGTTCGCCCACTTCCTCGGCGGTCTGCAGTTTGGGGGTCACCTGATAAACGTAGCCCTTCTTGCTGTTGGGACCTCTAGCGTCGGAGCCCTTGTCGTGGGAGGTGGCGATTAGCGTGGTCAGCAAAACACCCAGCATCCGCTCGGAGATCTCTTCTCCGCCAACTTTCACCATGTCGGTGTACATGTGCAGCGAGACGTTGCGGACGGACATCAGGCTGGTCGCCTTCGCCGTCTGCGGGGAGCCATCAACTCCGGTGTAGTTGATATCGGGGTTGATCGTCTTGACCGAGCCCCGGGAACTGTACGCTTGGAGGTCGCCCCGAATCAGGCCCAGGTAGTTCCGCAGCGCCAGCACCATGTCCTCGGCGTCTACTATGGCTACCGCGTCCTCAAAGTCGACTATGGTGGTGACGGCAGACTCCACGATCAGGTCTTTGAATTGGCCGTTCTCCGCGTCGACCTTGCCGCCTTCGTAGAGCCGGAACCGCAGCTTCATACCGTTGTCTTCCAGGAAGAACTCGCTGAGTTGTTCGCCTTCTAGGTTGAAGCCCACGAACTTGGCGGGGTCTTGCAAGCCGGCTTCGGCGCCGCCTTTGGTGCGGCCTTTAATCGAGAACTTCCCGTCCGAGTCTTTGGACACTGAATAAGCTACGAGGTCGTTGAACCCTACGCCGTTCTCCCATTGGGCCACGTGGCTGTCCAGGTATTCGTTGGTCCTGTCCACCACCATCTGCAAACGCTCGGCCCGGCTGGAATCGCGGTCGATCTCAGAGTTGATGTCGCTGAGGAAGTAGGCGTCATAGAGACTGCCCCACCGCGCATTGGCGCCGCCGACGGCCATGCTGGCGATGTTGACCGGCGTGACCAGCTCGGGGCCGTTCTGGGACATCTCAAGGTCGAGTTCCGGGGTCGTCATGCCAACATGGATCGGGGACTCCGGTTCCAGTTGCCCCTCATCGACAAGGAACTGGCCCAAGGCTACCGCGTCGGCGGCCGCCGATTCCGCGGTGGGCTCCCAGCCTGCTTTCCGCTTCGCCAGGTAATAGCCGTCGATCTTCGCTTGCCGGGACGTGCGCTTGTCCAGGAGTTCTTGGTTCTTGGGGCCGAATTGCTCGACTAGATCACCGAGAATGCTGAACACCTCGTCAACGGTTTTGCCGGTATCCGGAACAACCTCGTCTCTCACGAATTCGTACAGTTCTTCCTCGATCTCAATCGATGTTCCAGATGCCAGGGTAAGGGTCGTCATATTCTGCTCCGATTCGTTTAGTTCAGGGGTCCGATGCTAGCCGTGGGTCCGTTCAAATTCCTTCATGAATGACACCAGGGCTTCCACCCCTTCCACGGGGAAGGCGTTGTAGATCGAGGCCCGGATGCCCCCCACCGACCGGTGGCCCTTCAGCTCAACCAGTCCTTCAGCGGCCGCCTCGCCGGCGAATTGGGTTTCCAACTCGGGGCTGGGCAGGCGGAAAGTTACGTTCATGGGAGACCGGTGTCCGGGCCGGGCGTGGCCCCGGAAGAATTCAGACGAGTCAAGTTGGTCGTAGAGCAATTTTGCCTTGTCCTGGTTCTGGTGTTCAATATGTTCGAGTCCGCCTTGCTCAGCGAGCCATTTTACAACCAGACCCAGGATGTATATGGAGAATACGGGCGGCGTGTTGTGGGCGGATTTGCCCTTGGCGTGGATGCTGTAGCTGAGCATGGTGGGAAGGCTTTCCGGGCTTCGTTCCAGTAGGTCATCCCGGACCAGCACCAATGTGACCCCCGCCGCGCCCAGGTTCTTCTGAGCGCCGGCGTAGATCAGACCGTACTTCGTGATGTCGATGGGTTTGCTGAATATGTTGGAGGAAAGGTCCGCCACCAAGGGAACATCGCCCACATCCGGTTCATCGGGCCATTCGGTCCCGTAGATCGTGTTGTTGCCTGTGAAGTGAACGTAGTCCGCGCCGGGGTCTAGGTCCAGTTCATCCTGGCTGGGAATGTGGTCGAAGTTGCTGTCTTCGGTGGAGCCCGCCAGTCGAATATCGCCGACTTTTTGAGCGTCTTGGAGCGCCAGTTTGGCGAAGTTGCCGGTGACGATATGATCGGCCTTGCCGTTGGGGGTCAGGAGGTTCATCGGCACCATGGAGAATTGGAGCGACGCCCCGCCCTGGAGGAACAAGACTCGGTAGTTGTCCGGAATCCCCGCCAGCTGGCGGATGTCTTCTTCCGCGCGGTCGATCATCTCCACCACCGGTTTAGACCGGTGGCTCATCTCCAGCAGAGACATACCCATGCCGGGCAGCTCTCTCAGGTCCCGCTGTGCTTCTTGAAGCACCGCCGCGGGCAAAGTGGCGGGCCCCGCGGCAAAATTATAGATAGTCATTAACCCTACCCAGCATCTTCAAAATCAGATCCCAAAACCAAGCAACAAGTAATGCTAGCCGACCGGGAAAACTTTGGCAAACGGCTCCGGACGCGGCGCGTCCGTGGTTCGACGGAGCTCACTACGAACGGTTGACTTGCTGTTCACTCGATATTAGAAGCTTAGGGCGCAACCAAATCCGTTCATCCTGAGCCTGTCGAAGGATGCGCATAAGTCATGTGCGGGATGAAAACCAGTCTTAAACTAAACCGGGGCTCTGAACCGGTAGCCTACGTTCCAGATGGTCTCCACGAAGGAACGGCCGGGGGACTCCACTTTGGCGCGGAGCCGCCGGATGTGGACGTCCACGGTGCGGGTGCCACCCAGGTAGTCGTAACCCCAGATCTGGCTTAGCAGCGCCTCACGGGTGTAAACGCGGCCGGGGTTCGAGGCCAGGAGCACCAGAAGCTGGAATTCTTTGTAGGTCAGAGCGACCCGGCGGCCGGCAACCGTGACTTCATAGCGCTCTTGATCGATGGAGAGGTCGCCAACCTTAAGTAAGGTGGGGCCGGTGGGGCCGGTGACCCGGTACATCGCCTGTTTTACCCTGGCGGTCAGTTCACCCTCGGAAACCGGGCTGACCAGCATCTCGTCTGGATTTAGGGACGGATCGTAATCGCCGATCGCCTCTTTGGGAACCGCGGCCAGCACCGGGAGCCTACGGTTGTGGCACTCTTCAACCATGCGCCGGGCATCCGGCAGTTCCAGGGAAGACATATCCAACAGGACCGCGTCCGGAGGCGTGACACCGCTCTCGTCAAGCTGCTCTAATTCGATTCCCACCTGGCAAGACATACCCGCGCGGTCGACGGTGTCCGCCAACGCGCTGGGGGTGCCTCCGTGGTTGACCAGAACGAAGAGGTGATACAAGAGCCAGGCCCGATATTCCCGTGTGTTTTAGTTTCCCTGCAAAAGTATATCAAACAGACGTTATCTATCCCGCCCTCTTCGGCCGACATAAGGACGGCGATTGACGCTAAACTGGGGTACATCTATCATGGCGGTACCGGGCCAAGCTTGAGGTCCAGGGCCATTAGGGAGTGAAGTTATGAGCACACAAACCATCTCCGGTTCAGCCCAGGAAGTCCGCCAGCAGATACGTTCCAACGCCTGGCGCGGCATAACCTCCGGAGTGGCGCCTGGCCATGTCCAGGCCAACCTGGCCATCCTCCCAAAGGACCTGGCCTTCGATTTTCTTCTCTTCTGCCAACGTAACCCCAAGCCTTGCCCTCTATTGGAAGTGATCGAACCGGGCAAGGTTGAGCCGGTGCTCACATCGCCGGGCGCGGACATCCGGACCGACGCTTCCGGGTACCGGGTCTATGAGAACGGCGTGCTAACCGCCGAAGTGGACACCATCGAAGACTGCTGGCGGGATGACTTGGTGTCCTTCCTTCTGGGCTGTAGCTTCTCTTTTGAGACCGCTATGGTCGACGCCGGAATCCCGCTACGACACCAGCAGACCGGTAACAACGTAGCCATGTATATCACCAACATCGCCACCACCCCCGCCGGCGTCTTTTCCGGGCCGATGGTGGTGAGCATGCGGCCGATAAAACGGAATCAGGTAGTGCGGGCCGTGCAAGTTACCTCGCGGTTTCCCGCCACCCACGGCGCCCCGATACAGATCGGCTCACCGTTAGACATCGGCATCACGGATCTCTCCCGGCCTGATTTCGGCGACGCGGTAGAGATCAAGGACGACGAGGAGCCTGTCTTCTGGGCCTGTGGAGTAACCCCCCAAGCGGTGGCGCTGAACTGCAAACCGCCGTTGATGATTACCCACGCCCCCGGCAGGATGTTCATCACCGACCAGCGGGACGCCGACGTCGCGGTGCTATAGTCCCGATTGATCGGGACCTCCGGCATTCAACCTTCGGTTTTTTAGGGGTGTGAATTTGTCCGAGACTATCGAAGATATCATCCTGGACCATGACAAGCGGGGGATGCTGGCTCTGCGGCCGTATCTTCCCGGCGATTACTGTTCCCAGGCTGCCCAGTTCATCATCGAAAACCCCGGCGGCGCGATCATCGTCACCGGATTCTATGTCGTGATGGCCGGGAAGCCGGAGACCGACGGACCCCCAGGCGCCATCGCCATCGGCGAGGCATTGAAAAGCCTGGGCCGCACCGTGACCTACGTCAGTGACGAGTACACCACACCAGTGCTGCGCCGCTACGCCAGCGGCTCAGAGGTGATCGATTTCCCCATCGATGGAGTGGTCAACAGCAAGGGGCACGCCAAGGCCATCTTGGAGCGGGTCAAGCCGTCATTGCTGATCTCCATCGAGCGCTGTGGCCGCACCCGTGACGATACCTACCTGAACATGCGCTACGTCGATATCTCCCCGCACACCGCCAGGCTGGACTACCTGTTCGACTCGGATATCCCTTCGGTGGGAATCGGCGACGGCGGCAACGAGATCGGCATGGGCAATCTGGCCGAGGTGATACCGACCGTGGAGTCCCTGCCGGATTATCCGGCGGTGAACCAGGTGGACCGGCTGGTCATCGCCAGCGTGTCGAACTGGGGCGGGTACGGCTTGGTGGCCGCCCTTTCCCAGATCTCCGGCAAGAAGCTGCTGCCCTCGGTTGAGTCCGAGACCGCCATGCTCCACGGCATGATCGAAGCGGGTGTCGTCGACGGCACCACCGGCGAGGCCGTGCCCACCGTGGACAACTTCTCCGCCGAGGAGAACGGGGTACTGCTGGCCCGGCTGCACCGGGTGGTGGATGGGGGATAGGTTAACCTGGTGGCCCTATTCGCGACGCTGTCTGGGGGTTGGTTTTTGTTGGAGCGGTGAAGGGTGTTAGCCTATCGCAAAGAGATTCCTCTTCTTCCACGGAAGGATCGGAATGACAGGTTGAAAATGACGTAGGGGCATGGCATGCCGTGCCCCTACGTCATTTTTGCATACAGGCCGAAAGAACCTCTACGCCAGCTCTTCTTCCACCACCATAACGTCTTCGGGCGTGAGGTCTCCGGGGCCGATGATCTTTTCTTCGAGGGCTAGGAGTCGGCGTAGCTCGAAGATCTCGTCTCGGAACTGGGCGGCTTTCTCGAACTGGAGGTTTTTGGCCGACTCTTTCATCTGGACTTCCAGGTCTTTGACCACCTTAAACATGTCGGTGCGGGACAACTCTTTGCGCACCACGTTGTAACGGGTCCGGCTTTCGGCGATGGCCTTGATGCCCTCGGTGATGTCGTGGACCTCTTTCTGGATGCTCTTGGGCTCGATACCGTGCTGCTTGTTGTGGTCGGCCTGGATGGTCCGGCGCCGGTTGGTCTCGTCGATGGCCCGCTTCATGGAATCGGTCATCCGGTCGGCGTACATGATAACGTGACCGTTGGCGTGGCGGGCCGCCCGGCCGATCGTCTGGACCATGGACGTTTCTGACCGCAGGTACCCTTCTTTGTCCGCGTCCAGGATGGCCACCAAGCTAACCTCGGGCAGGTCCAGTCCCTCCCGCAGCAGGTTGATCCCCACGATGACATCGTAGACGCCCATGCGCAGGTCGCGCAGTATCTCGATGCGGTCCAGGGTCTGGATGTCCGAATGCAGGTAGGTGTTGCGGATGCCCATCTCCGATAGATAATCGGCCAGTTCCTCGGCCATCCGTTTGGTAAGGGTCGTGATCAGGATCCGCTCAGCCCGTTCGACCCGCTCTTTGATCTGTTGCAGTAGGTCGTCGATCTGGCCCTCGGTGGGCTTGACCTCCAGGGTCGGGTCCAGCAGTCCGGTGGGGCGGATCACCTGCTCCACCACGGCGCTACTGTGTTCCAGTTCAAAGGGGCCCGGAGTAGCGGAAACGTAAACGACCTGGTTGATGTGCTCTTCGTACTCATCGAAGTTCAGAGGCCGGTTGTCCAATGCCGAAGGCAGGCGGAACCCAAAATCGACCAAAGTTGTCTTCCTCGAGATATCGCCTCGGTACATGCCACGAACCTGGGGCAGGGTCATGTGGGACTCGTCGACGAACATCAGGTAGTCGTCGGGGAAGTAGTCCAAAAGCGTCCAGGGAGGACTGCCGACGGGCCGCTGGGACAGGTGGCGGGCGTAGTTCTCCACACCCGAGCAGAACCCGGTCTCTTGCAGCATCTCAAGGTCGTAATGGGTCCGGCTCTCCAGACGGGCCGCCTCCAATATCTTGCCGGAGTCCTTCAGCTCTTTTAGCCTCCACTCCAGCTCTTCCTTGATGGTCTCCACCGCTTTCTCCATCTTCTCTTTGGAGGTGACGAAGTGGTTGGCCGGGTAGATCGCCACTTCGGCCATATCAGCCAAGACTTCGCCGGTCAGCGGGTCGACCTGGACTATGCGCTCGACTTCGTCGCCAAAGAACTGGATGCGTACGGCGGCTTCTTCGTAGGCGGGCACCAATTCCAGAGTGTCGCCGCGGATGCGGAACTTGGCCCGGGCCAGGTCCATGTCGTTGCGCTCGTACTGCATGTCCACCAATTGGCGCACCAACTGGCTGCGGTTGCGGGTCTCTCCGACTTTGACGCGGGCCACCAAGTTGAAGTAGTCGTTGGGGTCACCCAGACCGTAGATGCAGGACACCGAGGCCACTATCAATACATCACGCCTTGTCAGTAACGACGTGGTCGAAGAAAGCCGGAGCTTGTCCAGCTCTTCGTTCACGCTGGAGTCTTTCTCGATGTAGGTGTCCGATTGGGGAACGTATGCCTCGGGCTGGTAGTAGTCGTAATAGGACACGAAGTATTCCACCGCGTTGTGGGGGAAGAACTCCTTGAACTCTGAGGCCAATTGGGCGGCCAGGGTCTTGTTGTGGGCCATGACCAGCGTGGGGCGCTGGACCTGTTGGACGATGTTGGCCATGGTGAAGGTTTTGCCGCTGCCAGTAACCCCCAGCATCGTTTGCCGGGTAGCGCCGTTATTAACGCCCTCGACCAGGCGTGCCACTGCGGCGGGTTGGTCGCCGGTCATTTCAAAATCGGCCACCAGCTCAAACTTCCGGTCTTCCGGTCGAATCTCGCGATTCCAGACCTTCTGGATGTCACTGCCGGCGTCGGCCCATTTCTTGCCGCGGGCGTAGGTTGCCATCGTCTAACGGGTCCCTCGCGTATCGTTCGTCAGAATATTATATAAGGTGATCGGTCTCGCCGCACGTCCAGAGTGTCAAGAGGTTGATCAGCCGCGGGTGGCGAACTGTTGCAGGGCGACTCGTATGCGGTCGTCGACCTCAGTTTCCGCGGCTACTGCCGGCACCGCGGCGGCGGCCCTCGCCTCGGCAGGCGAATAGCCCAGGGCGGTGAGGGCGGCGATCACCTGTCCATCGATGTCCCCGGAGAAGCCGACGTCCGCGAATTCCGCGTCATCGAGTTTGCCTTTCAGGTCTAAGATTATCCGGCTGGCGGTGCGGGCGCCCACGCCTTGGGCCGCCGAAAGCGCCGCAGTATCTCCGGTCACGATCGCGGTCTGCAACCGGGCTGGGTCGAGAGTGGAGAGCAACGCCAAGGCCGTTCTCGGGCCGACGCCTGAAACTTGGGTGAGCATACCGAACAGGCCCAGAGCTGCTGCATCAGTGAAGCCGTAGAGGACCGGCTCGTCGTCGCGGATGCGCAGGTAAGTATGCAAAGTTACCTGTGACCCGAGTGCCCCCAGCCCGGACACTGCGTTGGCCGGGACAGATATCTGAAGCGTCACTCCGCCGACGCGGACGTGGACCCAGTCGGGGCCGGTGGTTTCCAAAGTTCCGTGCACACCTACTATCATCTACCCACCTAATTTAAGTTGCGTTCGCTGGCTGCTATTTTCAGCGTTCTTGTCCCGGTTTGATGATGCGGTCCAGCGCCACGTCAGCTTGTTCCTGAATCAGATGGCAAAGGCCCACCGCCAGAGCGTCGGCGGCGTCGGATTCGGGGACTTCTTTGAGGCCAAGGGTGGCGGCTACGATCTCCCGCATCTGCTCTTTGGAGGCAGCCCCATAGTCGGCCACCGCGCTTTTCACCTGGGCTGGAGCGTACTTGAAGATGGGGATGCCCTGGCTGGCCGCTCCGATGAATACCGCAGCCTGAGCTTGACCGATGGCCATGGCGGAGCCGGGAAAGCTTCGCTCCCCCTTCCCCATGAACGGTTGTTCCACGGCAACGGCCGAGGGGTGAAATATGGCAATGAGATTGAGGATATGGGTGTGGAGTTGGTAGAGGCGCTGTTCCAGGGGCATCTTACGCGGGAGGGAGATCACGCCGTAATCGTCGGCACGGGGATTGGGCCCTTCACCGATCACGCCGTAGCCCATCCGCAAGGTACCGGGGTCGATCCCCAATATTCCCATCACACCGCCCTTCTGCTTAAAACAACTGAGGCTATTTTTTTAACCCGCACTCCCTAGCGACGGGTCCTTCGACAGGCTCAGGGTGAGCGGACAAAATGCTCCAACTGCTCATGGTGAGCTCCGACCGGCGGTCGAGAGTCTCAATGAAATCGGACTTGTCGAACCATACTTACGCCTGTGTCTGGTAGCGTTCCAGGACTTCCGGAGGGAAGTCCGCGTTGGTGTAGGCCTTCTGCACGTCATCCAACTCTTCCAGGGTATCTAGGAGCCGCAGGGTCTGTTCCGCTTGTTTGTCGTCCAGCGTGATGGTCGTCTTGGGGACCATGGATATCTGGGCGGCTTCCGGTGGTACACCCTCGGGCTCCAGCGCCTCCTGCACGGTCTGTAGCTGGTCAACGGCCGTGAATATCTCCAGAAACTCGTCTTCCAGTTTCACATCGTCCGCGCCGGCGTCGATGGCGATCATGCTGAGTTCCTCGCCCCGCTCTTCGTCTTTCATCTCCAGGCCGATCACTCCCAGAGAATCGAAGTTCCAGGCGACACAGCCGCTCTCACCAAGGTTGCCGCCGCCACGGCTGAATGCCGACCGCACGTCGGAGGCGGTGCGGTTCCGGTTGGTGGTGAGGGCTTGGAGGAGGATGGCCCCGCCGCCGGGTCCGTAACCCTCGTAGGTGATCTCTTCCAGGACTTCCCCTTCGGCGCCTTCGCCGGAGCCCCGCTTCACGGCCCGGGCGATGCTGTCTTGGGGCATGTTGGCGTTCTTGGCTTTGTCCAGCACCAACCGTAGGTGGAAGTTCATATCGGGGTCGGCCCCGCCGCCATTCTTCACGGCGACGGCGAGTTCACGGCTGATCTTGGTGAATAGGACGCCTCTCTTGGCATCCGCGGCGCCTTTCTGATGCTTGATGGTTGACCATTTCGAGTGACCGGACATTGTGCTTACCTCCTGGGGAGATGGGCTGTCATGGGCCGCCGGCCCCAACCCTTCATTTCCGCAAGTGATGTAATTTGGCGTTGTTCGAGGGAGTTTACCAGAGTCCCTTCAGCCTCGATTCTAGCATTTGACTAGAGGCAGGGTCAAAGCGGTTTCAGCGCAATCCTTCGGGTAAATCTACGACCATCAGGCCGGAGGCGATGTCGATCTCGCGGACAACCTTGCTCAATGCAGGCACCAATATCTCACCGGCAGCGCCTCTGACCACGTAGACGTCGTTGCTGCCGGTCTCCAGTATTTCCACGACCTCACCCAGGTCCTCGCCTTCCACGGTGCGCACCTTCAGCCCGAGGAGTTCGTAGTGGAAATATTCTCCCTCTTCGGCGGATGGGACCTCGGATTGAAGCACGCAGAGCCAGAGTCCTGCCATCCGGAGGGCTTGGTCGCGGTCCCGGCATCCCCGCAGGGAAATGATCAGTATGTCTTTGCCCTTGGAGCCCGTCGACCGGGTCTTGGCGATCTGGTAGGTCCGTTCTTCCGGAGAGACACCGTCCCGGGATACGTACAGAGTCTGGCCTTCATCGAAGCGGCCTGGTACGTCGCTGGTGGCCTTTACCCTGATCTCGCCTTCCCGCCCGTGGGCCCCAATGATACGCCCAACGGCGACAAGGACATCTGAGGAAAGGTCGGACGTAGGCACAAGAGAATGGTCTGCGGGTGTGGAGGAATCAGACATGGCTGAGTTCCGAAGACGGCAAGATGCCGGAACGAAGGGGGGAGGAGGTTATACGATTTCCAAGACGGCCTGAGAGCCGTCTTTCACCGCTGCCACGCGAAGGAGAGTGCGCATGGCCTGAGCGACGCGGCCCTGGCGGCCGATGACTTTACCTTTGTCCTCATCAGCAACCTGGAGCCGGAAGACGATTCGGCCATCTTCCATGGACTCGGTGACTACTACGGCGTCGGGGTCGCTGGCCAAAGACCGGGCCATGTATTCAATAAGTTCTTTCATAGGGTGTTTAAGGGACCTGGAATGAAGTGCGAAGGTTATTCAGCGGCTTCTTCTTCGGCTGCCGGTTCTTCCGCAGGGGCTTCGTCAGCCGGAGCCTCGTCTGCGGGAGCCTCGTCTACAGGAGCTTCGGCAGCAGGTGCGGCCACTGCTGCAGGCGCGGCCACTGCGGCGGGCGCTGTACCGGTGCTTTCCTCTTCGCCGGATTTCTTGGTAGCGGTCTTTTGAGTGTGGGTTCGCTCCATGAGGCCGTTCTGGTCCAATATCCTGGCCACGGCGTCAGAGGGAATGGCGCCCATGCTGAGCCAGTGGGCGGCGCGTTCCGTCTTCAACGTAACCGTGGGGGGATCTGCCATGGGGTCGTAGTTCCCGATCCATTCCAGATAGGCGCCGTCCCTGGGCGCGGTTACGTCCGCTACAACTATCCTGTATGAGGGGTGGCCTTTTTTGCCAACCCTGGCAAGCCGAATCCGATTCATTTAAGTCCTATTCTCCTGGGCGCCGTCGTTGCGGCTCCCATGCCTGGCGATTTTACGGCTGGGGTAATTTATTGTCAAACGGTCACAGCCCGGTTTTCACGAGGCGAGGCGCCTGTCAACATCCTGTTTTGAAGCCGCATATCTATCGTTCTTGAATGCAAAAACCGGCGGAGTCGCCGGGCAAAGAAATCGGGCCCGGCCAACTCTGGGTTGCTTGTTCGCCCTACTAATAGCATACCGGGGTCGAGGGGCGATGGTAGACATTGGCCTGGGCCCGACGTACGGGTTTTCTATTTCGAGCTATCCGCTACGAAACAATCACCTCGTCGTGTCCAGACTGATGCCTACCATCGCCCCTGAGTATTAAACTATCATCCATAAACCTCACCTCCTTCATTTATTCCCGCCAAGCGGTTAAGGTATTTTAGCAACACCCATTTTTCACTGTCAAGACAATTCCGGCAATCTGGCGGAGATTTATGTCCGCCACGCCCGCTTCTTACAGAATGAAATCCCGGCTGCAAGGTCTTTTACTCAATGCGCCTAGTCTTCATGGGCACTCCAACTTTCGCCGTCCCCGTGCTTGCCGGCCTGACCGGCTTGGTCGGCTGCGAGGTGGTGGGCGTCTATGCTCCGCCGGACCGCCCAGCGGGCCGGGGACGCAAGGCCCAGTCTTCTCCGGTGAAAGACTACGCTTTAGAACACGGACTGCCGGTGCTACAGCCGGCCAACTTCCGGTCAGCAGAAGTACAAGCCGAATTGGCAGAGCTGAAGCCCGATGCGATCATCGTAGCGGCTTACGGCAAACTGCTGCCCAAACCGGTCCTGGACCTGGCGCCGCTGGGTTGCTTGAACGTTCATCCATCATTGCTCCCCCGGCACCGTGGCCCATCTCCGGTGGCCACCACCATATTGAATGGCGATCAGATTACGGGCGTGACGATCATGTTGCTGGATGAAGGTATGGACACCGGACCGCTGATCGCCCAGCACGAATTCTTCCTAAAGGGCACCGAGACGACAGACCAACTCACCACGGCCCTTTTTGAACTGGGCGGGAAACTACTGGAAGAAAGCCTGCCACAATGGCAATCCGGTGAATTGCTTTCTGAGCCCCAAGATGAGTCGTTGGCCTCCGTAACCCGGAAGCTGACGCGGGCCGACGGGTTGGCTGATTGGTCATTGACCGCCGACGAACTGGAACGGCGCGCAAGGGCTTTCACGCCGTGGCCGGGCCTTTTCACGGATTGGAACGGCAGCGGACTGAAACTTGTTGCTGTCGCGTTCGTAGCGTCCGACTCCGAGGAATTCGAGCCGGGAACAGTGGTTGCGACCGATCATCCCGATCTTCCGGCCGCCGTGGCGACGAGCAAGGGTTTCCTGGGACTGAAGACGGTCCAACTCGAAGGGAAAAGAGCCGTGGACATTAAAGATTTCCTGAACGGCGCTCCGGACTTCATCGGAGCACGGCTTTAGGCATCCGCTCTAGACCGTCGACCGCCGTGGTTCCCGTTGTAGAATTCCAGCAGATTTAGGTACAGGAGAAAGACTCATGGCGCAAGAAACCTCCCGGCAGCTACCCGACGAAGCCCAGGTCTTGGGGTGGATGGAATCCCTCAGCAACTGGGGGCGCTGGGGCGACGACGACCAACTCGGCTGCCTCAACCTGATCACGCCGGCCAAACGCCAGCAGGCGGCAGCTCTGGTCAAAGACGGTATCCCGGTGAGCTGCGCCCGGCCCATCAGCACCGATATGCACGCCGACGTCACGTTCCAGGTGCAGCGGTTCATGGTGGACAGCGGCGAAGGGCGGAACGAAGACTCTGTCGAGCGCCAATACACCCGCCGGGGCGCCGCCGAGTTCATCGGAATGGTGTTCCACGGCCAAAGCATCACCCACATCGACGCCATGTCCCACTACTCTTGGCAGGGCCACCTGTACAACGGCAAGCCGGCCCATATGATCACCTCCCGGGAGGGCGCCCAGACTCATTCCATCGAGGCGGCCTACTCGGGCATCGTCACCCGGGGCGTGCTGCTGGACTTGCCGAAGTTGCGGGGTGTCGATTACCTGGACCCCAACGAGCCGGTGATGCCGGTAGACCTGCTGGAGGCCGAGGAAGCCCAGGGCGTAAAGATAGAGGAAGGAGACATACTCCTGGTCCGCACCGGCAACTACAAGATGCGGTTGGACAGCCCGCCGGCCAAGGCCCTGGAACCAATGACGGCCTGCCAGGTGGCCTGCACACCGCTGTTCAAGGAGCGGGGCATCGCGATGCTGGGCACCGACACCTCCAACGATTTCCGCCCCTCTCACTACGGCACCATCGGCTCCCCGCTGCATGTCATGTGCTTGGTCACTCTGGGGTGCTGGCTCATCGACAACGCCAATCTGGAAGAATTGGCCCAGGCCTGCGCCGAGCGCAACCGCTACGAATTCATGCTGACCCTGGCGCCGCTGCGACTCCGCAATGTGACCGGGTCTCCGGTCAGCCCGATCGCCTTGTTTTAGGGGAGCCGTGACTGGAAGGCATTAGGAGAACAATGGGCGTGCTGGACTGAACCAAACATCGTTGACAACAAAAGGGCGAGTTAGAAACCCGCCCCTACGCTCCCCACTCGTCATTCTGGCGAAGGCCAGAATCCAGATTGCCGGCTTCCGTCAACCGTCTTCCATGAGGATGTTCCTGGATTCCAGCCTCCGCTGGAATGACAGAATTAGCTCCAGCACTCCCGACCGGACCAAACATCTATGGCAACAAAAGGGCGGGTTAGAAACCCGCCCCTACGCTCCCTACTCGTCATTCTGGCGAAGGCCAGAATCCAGATTGGCGGCTTCTGTCAACCGCCGTCCATGAGGATGTTCCTGGATTCCAGCCTCTGCTGGAATGGCGGTGGGGAATGGAGGTCTCTCCTATACTGGCTCCTCAGCGCCCCTACTTAACGAACGGCACGAACCGCCCGATGATAATCGTGAAGAACGATGATCCGACCAATACAGCCCCGATAACCAACAGGGTGATCGAGGGACCGACGAACCCGTCAGTCAGTTGAGACCCGAAGGAGATCAGGATGTCTCCCCCTAGGTCGGTCACCGACGGCGGCGCTTCTGAGACCCGGTCAGCGCCGGTCTCAATAATGTAGGTCAGCCGGTCTGGCACCTCGCTTTCGGCGATCTTGCCCGCCACGAAGAAGAATGCCCCGGTGATCAACAAGGCGATTCCCGGCCACCGCAACATGCCGGAGAGTTTAGGGAAGAAGACGAGGCCCATCAAGACCGCCCCGCCGATGAACATGACCAGAGGCGTCAGTTCGCCGAAGTTGTTGGCCCTGGAAACCCATCGCCGGCCCTCATCTATGTCATCCCGAAGTTCAGCTTCGGTCGTATCGTCGTCCCACTCCGCTAGCTGGCGAATCAGGTCGAAGCGGTCATTTTCGTCCAAGTCTTCCCGAACACTTTCAATGGCATCGTCCATCAGAGGTCCGGCCAGCAATCGGGCTGAGACCTTCAATACCTCCAGCGTGTCGCCCATCGCGAACGGCAACCGCAGTTCACCCTTGCCATCCTTAAGACTCTGCTTAGCGTCTTCACTCAAATCGGAGTCATCAACAAGGCTGTCAAAGGCAAGTTCGAAGAGGATGATCCGGCATGGCGCCGCTATCTCTTTTATAAACGGTATGGATTCGGGCACAACACCTAGCGCTATGCCGCTAAACGTATCTACGTAGCGTTCGGCGAGGCCGCTCAAGGAACTTGGGGTGCAACCGCCGATCCCCTGAGTCTCCTCTACTCGCAGGTCGTCGATCTTGGTGTCCATATAACTGAACATGACCGGCTTAACGTTGTCCAACGGCTCGGCCAATTCGATGTAGACCTCCAACCGGTCCACGTCTTCATTTATGTAATCGATGGTCCGGTCAATGGAACCCTCCACCTGCTCTTGGATATAAGGCTGGGGCAGGATCTCTTCCAGCAAGATGGGAATCTCTAAGGGGTCGACAACCTTGATGTCGCCCAATAACTCCTGGGTCCGGTCTTTCAGTTCATCGTCCACCAACACCTCGGAATAGATGCGCTCATAGGTGTTTTCGGCGGAGATGGTGTCTTTGTAGAAATCGGGGCTCAGGAGTTTGTCGGAGAAATTGTTCAGAATAAGGAAGAACAATAACCCAACGAACATGACCACGCCGAGTACAAGGCCGACCCCGGCGCGGAGTATGCAAGTTAAACAGCCCACAGATAAATACTAGTCTCCAAGCGCAAAAACTCGCTAAATCTACCAAATTCTAGCATGGAGAAATATTTAACACACGCCGCATCGGCCACGCCTAAAGAACAACAAAATGCCCGGCCCTTCCATTGATGGAAGGGCCGGGCATTTTCAGATTCACC
>Ga0208568_1000038_pt1 | contig 71151 bp, 73 predicted proteins | sample DeeseametaMP2969_FD_184165 | JGI IMG/M metagenome (GOLD analysis project Ga0208568, IMG submission 184165) | Marine microbial communities from the Deep Atlantic Ocean - MP2969 (SPAdes) | ecosystem: Environmental > Aquatic > Marine > Oceanic | place: South of Funchal, North Atlantic Ocean... | reverse complement strand
ATCAATTCGGAGACAGCTGACACCGGTTGATGTTGAATACATTTCGTGTGAAAACCGGAAATATTTTAGCTATAAAAATGGTACAAAACTATTTGAAGGAAAAAACCTATTTATTACAAATGAATGATTCTAAGCAATATTTCGTGGAAACCCTTTCCCAGATTGAATCTGAAGGGCTTTATAAAAAAGAACGGACCATAACAACGCCCCAAGGTGTAGGCATTTCCACCCAAGAAGGGGGCGATGTTCTCAATTTTTGCGCCAATAATTATTTGGGGTTGGCCAATCACCCCGATTTAATTGCTGCGGCTAAACAAGCATTGGATGATCATGGATTTGGTTTGGCATCTGTCCGGTTTATTTGCGGTACGCAAGATATTCATAAAGAATTAGAAACAAGTATTTCTCAATTTTTTGGTACAGATGACACCATTCTCTATACGAGCTGTTTCGATGCAAACGGCGGATTATTTGAAACATTGCTTGGGCCAGAAGATGCGATTATTTCGGATGCACTGAACCATGCATCTATCATCGATGGAATTCGCCTCTGCAAGGCACAACGGCTTCGCTATGCCAATAATGATATGGCGAATTTGGAAGAAAAACTTAAAGAATCCAAAGATGCACGTATTCGCCTGATTGCCACAGATGGCGTTTTTTCTATGGATGGATTTATCGCCAGGTTGGATGAAATTACAATACTGGCAGAAAAGTACGATGCAATGGTGATGGTGGATGATTCACACGCCACAGGGTTTGTGGGAAAAACCGGTCGTGGTTCCGCAGAATATCGTGGTGTCTTGAATAAAATTGATATTTTTACTTCCACATTGGGAAAGGCATTGGGCGGCGCTTCCGGTGGATTTACCACAGGGCGACAGGAAATCATCAGGCTGCTGAGACAAAGATCCAGGCCCTATTTATTTTCCAATTCGGTTGCACCCTCCATCGTGGCCGCAAGCATAAAAGCATTTGAATTATTATCTGCATCTACCCAACTACGGGACAAAGTCGAAGAAAATACGTCTTACTTTCGGGAAAAAATGACTGCAGCTGGTTTTGACATCAAAGTGGGCATTCATCCCATCGTACCCATCATGTTATATGATGCGGTATTGGCTCAGGACATGGCCGCTGCTTTATTGAATGAAGGAATATATGTGATCGGTTTCTTCTTCCCTGTTGTACCTAAAGGAGAAGCCCGAATTCGGGTACAGATTTCAGCTGGAATGGATAAAGATCATCTTGACCAGGCAGTTTTAGCCTTTACAAAGGTAGGGAATGACTTAGGAGTCCTCTCCTAAATTGAATCTTGCTGATTTTGTTCCTTTTCTTTCTAAAGCCAAACAAGAGACAGCCTCTTCCAAAATCAATTGAATGGTTAACCTGATTTTGCGAATATTCGCAAAAATCTAGTTATTGTTAAAAATAATATAATGTTACTTCCATCGCTCTTGCTCCCCTCCGAAACAGGGGTTATATTCCTCGGCTTTTTTAACCATATAATAATAAAATTCAATGAACAGTAAACTGGCACCAAGATTTTTAATGATTGGCCTTGTCCTTATCTGGGCCATGTGGGCCATTTGGCCTACTTTTCAGTATCAGAGATTATCCGATGCCGAAAAGGAGATGCTTCGTGAAGAAGGAAAACTTGCGCAAATCGAATCCCGTACGATTAAACAAGGACTCGATTTAAAGGGGGGAATGTATATCGTCCTTGAAGTTGACCTCCCAACGCTCATGGAAACACTTGCAGAAAATAAAGATGGTAAGTTCAATCGGAGCATTGCATCTGTTCGGAATCAATTAAAACGAATACCTGAAGCAAATTTTTTCACATTATTTACAACCACTTCGGGAGAAAATAATCTTAAACTGTCCCGTTATTATTATGATTACGGTTCTAACAACAGTGATATTATTGTTGCACTTCAGGATGAAGCAGAAGATGCCATTAATCGCGTATTAGAAATTCTCGTCAATCGCGTAGATCAATTTGGTGTGGCTGAACCCACCATCCAAAAACAGGGGAACCAACGAATCATCGTTGAATTGGCTGGTGTCCAGGATTCTGAAAGAGCCCGAACCCTTTTAGAAAGCACCGCACTTCTTGAATTCTTTATCGTAAAGGATATCAATACGACGAACCAGTTAATGGTCAGAATCGATCAAGTGCTGAAAGGTGATGAATCCATTGCTGCCGTTACGAAAACAACAATAGATAAAAAATCGAATGAATTTCAAGAGAGTGATGATCAAACTATATCCGTGAGTGAGTTATTTGGAGAAACAGAGGGTTCAGAAACATCATCTGATTCGGCTGTTGTTGATGAAAATATTTTTGCAGAACGACCATTTTCTGCCATGCTGAGAAATTTAGGACAAACAATTGGTGTTCCGGAGAAAAATGTATATGCGGTAAAAAAGATTTTAGAACGGCCAGAAGTTCAAGAAAAACTTGCGGCAGTCGGGGGCATGTTTCTCTTTAGTAACAAAGCAGAAGAATATCCACTGGTGGATGGTACATTGGAAATGATGTACAGTTTATTCCTAGTCGAAGATGCAGCGGAACTCACTGGCGGCGTTGTGGAAGAAGCAAAAGCAAATTTAGGTTCCCAAGGGTCCACATCTGCGGGGCAACCCATTGTTAATTTGACGATGAATTCTGATGGTGCCCGCAAATGGTCCATCGTCACTGGATCTAATGTGGGACGTCAGGTGGCACTTGTATTGGATAAAAAAGTACACATGGCACCAAATATCAGAGAAAAAATTTCCGGAGGGAGCACCTTAATTGAAGGCTTTGCAGATATTAATGAAGCAAAAGATATTGCGATTGTGCTCCGGGCCGGGGCACTGCCGGCACCGGTAGATATTATTGAAGAACGGGTCATTGGGCCTTCCTTAGGTGCCGATTCAGTACGCAGTGGTACCCTGTCTATTATTATCGGTTTGGGGCTCGTCTTAGTATTTATGATAATTTATTACCGTTTTTCCGGACTCATCGCTGACTTTGCACTCATTTGGAATATTCTGCTTGTTCTGGCCGTGTTGGCCTCCCTCCAGGCAACCTTAACCTTACCTGGTATTGCAGGATTGATTCTGACAGTGGGTATGTCCATCGATGCCAATGTAATTATTTTTGAGCGAATTAGGGAAGAGCTTCGAAAGGGCAAGACGCCAAAAGCAGCTGTTAAAAGTGGATATGATCGTGCACTCACAACCATTATTGATGCAAATATGACAACCGTTATCGCTGCATTGGTTTTATGGCAGTTTGGAACGGGGCCAATAAAAGGATTTGCAACTGTGCTTTTCTGGGGAATTTTGATATCCATGTTTACTGCAATTTTTGTAACCAGAACTATTTTTAATTCACTTACCAGCCGCAAAGGCTTTACCAAATTGAGCATATGAGAATTATCAAAGAAACCAATATCAATTTTATGGGTCAGCGAAAACTGAGTGCAATCCTGTCTGCATTCGTCATTCTTGCTGGCGTTATATCCCTTATAATCAATGGCGGACCCAAACTTAGTATCGACTTTAAGGGTGGTATATTAGTATCCGTGCAATACACAGAACCAATGGATGTAACGGCCATTCGTACATCTCTCGGGAAAATCAATATCGATGGACAATCCTTTGACTTCAGCCGGGAAGAAATAAAACATTTTGGCGGACCAGATGCCGTATCTGTCCGTGTGCCGCACATTGATGATGCACCTGAGAACTTTGCTCAAAAAATTGTTGATCATCTATATGATAGTTTCCCCGGTCAAGTACCTGATAATAAAACAGATTTTATTTTAGGGAAAGGCAGTGTGGGGCCAAAAATTGGTGCGGAGTTAAGCGGTAAAGCCCTCATGGCAATCATATCTGCATTAGGACTAATTCTAATATACATTTCCATTCGGTTTGAATTTCGATTTGCATTGGGTGCCATAGCCGCGCTCGCTCATGATGTATTAATTACATTGGGCATCTTTTCTTTACTTGGATTTGAAATCAGTCTACCCATTATTGCGGCTTTTCTAACTATTGTGGGTTATTCTTTGAATGATACCATTGTTATTTTTGATCGTATTCGTGAAAATGTAAAAGCCTCCAAACGAGAAGCGTATCATACAATTGTGAATCATAGTATTAATGATTCCCTTTCCCGGACGATTATTACCTCACTCACAACATTTTTTGTCGTTCTGGTCTTATGGCTATTCGGTGGGGAAGTGATTCATAATTTTGCATTTGCGATGATTATTGGCGTGATTGTGGGAACGTATTCATCCATATATATTGCCAGTCCTATTGTGGTCCATCTTCACGAAACTGCTACCAAATAGATTTAATTATTCAGATACAAAAAAAGCCCCGGAGACTGTCGGGGCTTTTTTATTTAATTTTCTATAGGGTCGTTTAACTCCTAAAAATAGTTTTTTCCCTGTTAAACATTTTCACACACCAAAAAATAGCTAAACCTGCAAATCCAAAAAGGGAAGCATACACTTCAGCCATATAAACTGGATTAATGACACCGGCAATAATATCCTTGGAAGCTAGTGATACATTTAAAACAGGTATAAGGGCCGTAATCGCGTTTAACTCCATCCCCGGTAATGTGCCAATAACCGCTGGAAAAATAATGACAATATTCAAGGGCGCTACTATGCTTTGGGCTTCTTTGAAGGATCTTGCATAGATTGAAAGGCCCAACAGCATTGCGCTGAAAAAAGCAGCCACAGGTAGAACCAATGTCATGATTAACCCAATAGTCTTGAGGTTAAGAACCCCATTGATCACAATTAACACCTCAGGCGGAATATCAGGAATGTACTGAATCCCCACAGCCATACCGCCTAAAGCAAGAAATGCCGTTAAAAATGCGGCTAACAAGACAACCAGAAATTTTCCCAATACAATATCCAATCGGCTGGCTGGTGAGGAAAGAATGGTCTCTAAGGTACCTCTCTCTTTTTCTCCCGCACCTAAATCCAGGGCGGGATACATTGCTCCCATGAATCCAAAAATTATAAATACATATGGAAACCATCCACCGGCAATCTTGCCAAATTTTTCCTGCCTCGAAGCAACATCTTCATAATTAATATTGTAAGCTCTGACCACTTCTGGCTTAAGGTTGAGACGGTCCATCCGCTCAGATATAATTTGATTTTCAAACTTTTTCAGAACACCATTAATTCTATCCTTGGTAATCCCAAAAGAATCGGTGCCTTTAAATTGAATCCTGATTTTGGCTTGACCATTTTTGGCAATATTCACTTTATAATCCGAATCAACATGAATAGCCACATCAAGGAATTCCTGTTGTATATATGACTGGATGCTATCCGTAGGAATTTGATCCAAAATGATCACCTTTTCCATATCAGCAAAAGCCTGGTATAAATCCGGCGCATATTCCTGACCGTAAATTTGTACTTTCAATTGTTTTTCGCTGGCTTTTTCGGCCATAGACTTGGTGATTTTTAATACAGTTCCCAAAAGAACCGGTATAAGTAATAGAGGCACCACAACCATCATTATCATAGTTCGTCTGTCCCGAGAAATATCGATTACTTCTTTTTTCGCAATGGTGAGGAATTTCATATTAAGCCTCACCCACTCTGTATATGAATTCATCTTCAAAAGTTGGTTGTGTCATTTCTTCCTTAAACTGATCCAAAGTATCATTGTAAAAGAATCTGCCCTTATAAATAATGGCAATATCATCACAGACTTGGTTTACCTCTCCCATACGATGGGTAGAAAAGATAACTGTTTTCCCTTCTTCCCGACAGGAACGAATCAAATCCATTATGGCCCGGGACGTCATCACATCCAAACCGGAGGTGGGTTCATCAAATACCATTACCGGCGGATCATGAATGATGGTCCGCGCAATAGACGTTTTCTGTTTCATTCCCGTGCTTAATCTTGCAATACGACGGTCTGCAAAACTATGCATATCCAAAACATCAAATAGTTTATTTTTCCGTTTCTGAAAAGTAGTTTTGTCCATGCCGTGGAGATCGGCAATATATTTTACCATTTCTGTTGGGGTCAGTCGGTCATAAAGAGCTGTTTGCCCTGTCATAAAACCAATTTTCTCCCGGACTTTCTGACCATCAGAAACAGAATCGGATCCCGAAACACAAATGCTTCCCGAGGTTGGTATGAGCATTGTGGCTATCATCCGAAGGGTGGTTGTTTTTCCCGCACCATTGGGCCCCAATAAACCAAATATTTTACCTGGTCTACATTCAAAACTGATGTCGTCCACAGCCCGAAGCGTTTTGGAATCTTTATATTCTTCCCCAAGTTCTCTCCGCTGTTTTTTGTTGAGAGAAAAATCTTTGGTTAGATTTTGAACCTGAATCATACGTCCCCTTAAATCAATTGATTTAATATTTATTAATGGGGAAAATTAAATCAAATTTATTTGGGATTTTACAAGGATTATCAATGAGTACCTGAAGATTCATGCCTCATTTTTTCTGTAAATTCCAATATGATTCAAACCACCATTATGGACTCCCCCATCGGGAAATTACTTCTCGCGCAATCAAATAAAGGGTTAACTCATATCCTATTTGAATATGAAATCTCAAAATCTGAATCTATTATTAAAAGAAAATTTCCCCAAAGTACAATTGTACGGGAAGAGAGAGCACTTTCCCATGCAGTTCAGCAAATCAATGAATATTTTTCCCGCAAGCGCCAATCCTTTGATCTCAGTTTAGACTTGGTGATGCCCCCTTTTCATTATAAGGTACTCATGGCCGTGAAAAATATCCCTTATGGAAAGACACAATCTTATCAATATGTGGCTGCATGTGCCGGAAACTCCAAGGCATCGAGAGCTGCGGGGTCTGCCAATGCAAATAACCCACTTCCCATTGTGATCCCCTGCCATCGCGTTATAGCTACGGGTGGCGGATTAGGTGGGTACGGTGGGGGACTAAAAATGAAAAATTATCTTCTGAAACTGGAAGGCGCCCTGTAACTTTCATTCCTGCTTTTTCAATAAAACGGATTTAAATCATTATGTGGCAATCAATTAAACGGCGGATTTTTGCTGGTCTTTTGGCTATTGTACCTATCGCTGTTACCTTTTGGATTCTTAAGTTATTATTTACATTTTTCGATGGATTTGCAGCACCAATTTTAAAGCGAATCGGAATTGAAATTCCAGGTCTCGGTATTATCCTGACGCTGGTTATTGTTTTTGTCCTTGGATTATTGGTGACAAATGTATTGGGGAAATCCTTGTTCAACTGGGGAGAGCGCATTTTGGCAAAACTGCCCATCGTCAATACCATTTATAAAACAATTAAGCAGATTACTTCTGCATTTAGCGGTTCTACATTAAAATCTTTCCAACAGGTTATCTTCATTCAATATCCCCGTATCGGGCTCTGGACCATGTGTTTTGTAACCAATGAATCCCAAAATGAAACTGGGGAAGAATTTTATCACGTATTTGTACCCACCACACCCAATCCTACATCCGGTGTATTTATTATTGTTCCGAAGAAGGATGTGGTACACCCAAATATTTCTGTTGAGGATGGATTAAAGGCAATTATATCAGGAGGTATTCTGGATTCTGGCATTTCATTAAGCGGAAAATTACCCAGTAAATCATCATATTAATTTCATGAGTGAAATTACTTTCTTGGTCCTATTGCTTTTCGCCAGTTATTTAGCTGGATCCATACCATCCAGTATAATAATGGGGCGGTTCATCCGTGGAATCGATATTCGTGAACATGGTAGCGGAAATGCCGGCGGTACAAATGTCTTTCGTGTATTGGGTTGGAAACCAGCTCTGGTTGTATTAGTTGTTGATGGTTTTAAAGGATGGTTTTCAGTAGCAGTATTAGCACCGGCATTTTTTAATGCACAAGCTATTCCTGATCTGGGTGTGGTTCAAATCCTGTGCGGTTTTGCAGCTGTATTAGGGCATACCTTTACTATCTTTGCCGGATTTAAAGGTGGTAAGGGTGTTGGTACATTGGGCGGAATGCTCCTGGCGCTATTTCCCTCCGCTTTTCTATTTTGCCTGACAGTGGGCATTCTGACAATTATATTCACGGGGTATGTGTCTATGGCTTCCATATTCGCATCCGTTTCCTTACCAGTTTTTATCCTGATTTTACCACCTTTTCTGGGGACTGACCCGGCACCCCTTTCACTTATGGTTTTTAGTCTATTGATTCCCTTCTTTATTATTTTTACACACCGGAGCAATATCCAACAATTACGGAATAGTAAAGAAAATCAATTTAAAAAAGCAATGATCTTTCGAAAAAAAGATTCAGATTAAGAACTTATATCTGATGATCTGTCGCTATATGAAAAGCCTGATCTACCTGTTGACCATTATAAAATCCCCAACCATAATCCAGACGTAATACGTTTACGAAGGGTACCTGAAACTGGAATGTAAATCCTGTTCCTAAGATCGGTTTTATTTGGAATAAGTCTTTAAAATTATTTTGGGTTGTCACACCCAAATCGATAAATGCCCCAATTGTTATACCAAATTCATACAAATCCGCCATAGGGAAACGGGGCACAACCACTTTTCGCAATTCAATTGCAGTCTTCATATTGTGAAATCCAAATCGATACACCTGGTCTGGATCGTTATAATTAGCATGATTGGGATAATGCCATCCGCGGACAGAACCAGATTCACCCATAGATGCCATGAAGTGCTGATCCTTGATTCCAAAATTCATGTGCGTTTTAAATCCCCATGCCAAGATCCATGGTTTATTATTCTCCAGCCTACTCAGGCGTTTGTAAAAACTGTAGGATTGAAACCAGATAAAATTATTCTCTAATTTTCCATTTAAATCCAAGCGGCTCACAAAGGCTTGTTTGAATAAAACACCCGTCGTCGGATTGGCATAAAGGTCCCGTGTATCATAATGGAAGGACCCCATGGGAGCAAAATACTGATAACTAATTTTGGTTGAATCCCCTTTAAAATCCATAGCTTCAATTTCAAAACCAATGGCTGCTTTTTTCTCATATCCAAAAAATCTTCCAACATTTAATTCCATTGTTCTGAGTTCCACATCATACTGCAGATAAGGATGGTGAAACATAACTTTGGCTACATCAGCTTTGAGGGATACATGGTCCCCAGTGATCCAGGGATTAAAATAGGATATACCAAACGTATTACGACCCCCCAGCATAAAACCGCCGCCTAACTGTTCATTTCGGCCACGGAAGTTTTTAAATACTCCACCACCGCCAAAGGACCAGCCCGTTTCTTCATCATAACTGGGAGAAGGGCCACCAAAGAATCGACCGCCATAAAATTTAGTATTTTCTAATATTTCATATTCCAGACGGACATTTTTATTATCTAAAGGTATGGCACGCCAATTTACGTCGGCAAAAATCCCCAAATTGATTAGCCTATTTCTGTCTTCGACCGCGATAGTACTGTCCAAGGGTTCCCCTACATGATGTTGAATCTCTCGTGCAATAATATAATCTTTGGTGAGTGTATTGCCCTTATGGATTATCTCGGAAACGATCAACTCCTGACAAAAACCCAATATGGGTATAAGAAAAAGAAATCCCCGCAATTTCATAAAAAGCCTTTATTAAATATCAATACTTCGCAGAAGAAGCTTCTTTTGATACTCGATCCCTTCTGCTGAATAAATGTCATCAATGGCTGTCCTCAGTTTTTGATCAACGGCAATGCTGTTCATTTGGATTTGGACATGACTTTTATCCAATTCACGTACCTTCAAAACTGTTTGGTCATTCTCATATTTATGAAAACCGTCAGTAAATTCTTGGGGGGTACCATATTCCATTAAGAATTTATACTTGATCACATCTGCTGCAATAAGTTGCGGAAACCCGGTGGGTTTCAATTCAATTGATCGCACAACACCATTCAATATAAAATGAGATGGCTCATGATTGGTGGAGCTGTAAATATGATCCACATTAATAAAATGAAGTTCAACTGTTTCAATGGTGAGTCGGGTGATGATTTGGAATAAAACCTTTGAGCGCTTCAATGGCAATTTATACCCCGTGGGCAAGTCAATTATTTCTTCCCAATATTCCACCGTTTGGGCCGAATCCATCACATTGGACATCACCGTAGGGAGGCTCATTCCCCATTTGGCTACCGGGTGGCGATCAACAGTCCACCCTTCAGGAAGGGATTTAAGTTGGAATGTGGTTCGAGCCGGGTTCGATTCCGTTATTTCGGTTGGTTCCGGGATATCTATTACCATGAGTTCCGGTGTACGCCAAATGCAGCTCACGCATCCCAAACAAACAATAATTGTAGCGGTATGTTTAATTAATTTCATTTTAATTATTTTTTCTTAGGCGGATGTTCCGGATGTTCATTCCCTCGATGACACACCCAACAAGAAATTTCATGAAAATTTAATTCATTCATAGTTTGATTGGCGGTATTCACCATGGCCATCATTTTGCGTGCCACCTTTTTATGATCCTTTTCATCGCTGGAATAATCAGTCAAATTGTGGCAAAAATTACATTTAACACCCAATTCAGGTGCCACAACTGTTTTCATAAATGAAACCAATTCTCGCTTTGTTTTAAATGGAAGCACTTTCACATTTTTTAATTCGCGTTTCTGTCCCAGCATTAACCCCGTCAGAAATAAAACAATTATCATTACTTTTTTCATTTTGTATTTCCTAAAACCATAAGTGTAATTGAGATAAAAATTCGATACCCTTTGATGGCACTCCACCCGACAATTGGGTGGATCTGATTTGAAATTTAATATCTACTAAGGGTAAAGGTACATAATTCAGTCCAAAAGTGGTACGACGAATTGCATCTTCCGTATAAATCATACTTTCATCAAAAAAATCAATCCGGGCCAAAATAGTATAGCCCTTTTTCACATTCCATGTCAATTCACTGTAACTGGCAATAGATCGGTCTGAAACCAAGTTTTCTGCAACAGTCACTTCTCCCATCCAGGATAGGTTCCCGCGATTAAGTCCACCAAACAAGTTGACCATTTGTAGATCTTTTGCTGCAGTGGTTTCCCTAAAAAAGGATGCGCCGATCATTTTATTCAAGGATCCATTTGAGAAGAAGTGTTCTAATCGTCCATAAGATGACTCGGACTTTTCATATAAATATCCTTTAATCATTCCAAAAGAATAATGGGTATTCCCCTTGTAATGGCCTAATTCCAAAAAAGGTGCATTTTTGAGTGCTGGTACAAAAGGCATCCCCTCCCGGTGATTTCCGTGGATTAAACGAATATTACCACCGCGGGTAAAAACAGTATGGTCATCCAGTTTTAATCCAAAAGATGGTTTCCCGATCCCTGTTTTTACATACCCAATTTTTCCATTGAGTCTAAATTGGACCCCATAGTCCGATTGGAGGGTCGCCAATTCAGCCAAAACAGTTAGTTTTTTTACTTCTGTCTTTATATGGAAATTCGCCTGCATCGGAAAAATGGCAAGTCCACTGGGAACTTCACCCTTTTTTTTGGAGACAGATTGAAATCGGACGTCGCCTCCAATTTGGAAATGTTTTATAATGATTCCGGTATAACTTGATAGCCTTTTTGGTAATTTCGCAGCTAAATCATCCTGGCCATAGGCAATGCCATAATCATTTCGCAGGCCACCTCCGCTTGGATCAATGTGACAAAGAATACAAGATGAACCGTTTTCAAGTGCATATCGTGGAACAGCCCGTAATATTCCAGTAAATATTATAAACAATAAAAAATATGGATATTTAAAATGCTTAATTGTCAATTATTTTTTGCACCTTGATCAATCCACTTTATAATAATTTCAATTTTCGAATCATCCCACGGATTTGCAGGCTCCGGAGGCATGCGATCGCCTGAAGCATTTCCCTTTAATTTTTTCACAATGAAACTACCTACACCATTATTCGGAATAACGACTGGACCATTATTACTGGTGCCCTTCATTAAATTATCATATGTACGGACAGATAACCTCCCCTTGTTTCCGTGACAGTTAATACAACTGGCATTCAACATGGGCTGAATATCTTCTGCAAAGCTAACATCGTCTAAAACCACTTCCTCTTTGGGGTTGGTTCCAAAATCACTACAGCCCACTAAAAAGAATATGAGGAGCTTTAAATATTTTTGCATATCAGTAAGAAACAAAAAAGCCCCGATTTACGGGGCTTTTTTGTCGAGGGTTTGAACGGTTATTTCCGTCCCCTTGCCATTGGAGCACGGGCGACATTTCCACCTTTGTCTATAAAATAAAGGTATCCTGATTCCCGAGTAACGCCAGCATCTGCTACTTTTTCAGCATTGCCGCCGCCTTTACCGGCACGGGCCATTTTTGAACGCCAAACATTACCATCTTTTCCAAGGTAATACAGATAACCGGATTCTTTAGAAACTCCAGTCGATTTTACAACTTCAGCCATAATATGACCTCCCTTAGTATGTTATTTGATATACTTATTTCGTTTCTCTTCGGTAAACATACATTCTCCTCTCGGTAAAATGCAAGTTTTTTCTCGAGGAGCCTCCGAGGAGAAATATTAAGTGATTTTTGGCCTATTCTGTCACTCTCTGAATCCTTAATTTTCCAACCCTATTTTTAAGCATCTATGCCCCGATAGCTCAACTGGATAGAGCATCGCCCTTCTAAGGCGAGGGTTGTAGGTTCGAGTCCTACTCGGGGTACTCTCCTGAAAAAAGATGCTTTATATTCAGTAGGTAACCGTAGCTCTACAAAAATCTTCCCGTTGGGAAAATAGTTTTTCTACTTTTGTTGGTAGCAAACCTCTCACTGATTCGTGCTCAAAGTTCAGATATTTATTCAATTAAGGCCCTGAAAGTAGACAGGAATATTGTGGAACTCAGTCAAAGTACAATAGATATATTTCAGTTATATGGACTTCAATTTTATATAAATCAATATTATAATCTTTCAGATCGGAATAATGATGGATTAGGAGACTTAGTTATAATGATTGGATATAATGAGGCGATTAATGATGATAATTATCTTTATCTTTTTTTACAAAAAAAACTGACCAAAAGATTGAATTTATCGAAGATCCAAATTATTTAATGAGTATTCAAGGACTCATAGAAGACTTTAACCCTTCGGTTGGAGATTTAAATGGAGATAATCTATTAGAGCGGCCTCACAACTACATCTTTTAAATACTGATTATTGAAATCTGTTATTTCACCGATTTTGGCTTTGCCATCGGAAACAAATCTCACGGATAAAGGTTTATTGTATTTATTAGATAAAGATTGAACGGACTTTAAAATATTTAAAATACGTTTTGTGTCTTCATCTATTCCTATAGGATAGGTATCTATTCCAAGACCAGATTGAAGTGAAAGAAATAAATTTCTTTCAATTGAAAAATTACCTCTCTCATATTCATCGGCAAGTTCAAAATCCTCTAAACAGGGAAGCATAAGACCATTTAAACCAATTGAATTCAAATTTTCGTCTTTTATAAAATGCGTGATTTTTGTCCACAAATCTGTTGTTGTTGATTTAGAAAAATCATACCCCAATTTTTTAATAAATCCTACTAAACTGCCAGATCCTCTATGAAGTGGGGCTGTACTCGCATCAATACCTAGAAAATACCGATCCCGTTTAAATATTGTATTGATCTCTTCCCAGACTGATTTTTTACGATTTAGCCATTCATCAATCGTAGAAGCACCTTCAGCTAAGTTTGTTGGTTGAAGTCCAATGGCAAAACCCTTTTTATTATAATTAGCAGCAGGAAAGAATGGCGTATTATCAGCGTTATTAAAGACATAGGCAAAATCAAACATTTTATCTGGAGATTTAATCATCATATCCAAAAGGAAATCAACATGATTCATATTTATCTTTTCATTTGTCAAATCTACATTCATACTTATGCGTGATTTATAAAAAGATTTTCTGGAATCCAGTGCATCTTTAAATGAAATTGTTCCAATCCCCAGTATAATTGATTCGTCGTGGATAGCTTCCTCAAGTGCCTTTATGGATTTTTGTTTAGAAACAAGTCGTAAAGTTTGGACGGTAAAGCCTTGTTCTTCCAATTGTGATTTTAAAAAATTAAGTTTATTAATATCCTTTATGGAAGGTCGGTCAGAAAAATAGCAAATAGTACGAACATATTTTTGGTACGGCTGGGCCTCAGCTAAGCCTGCCAGTAAAAAAATAATAGATCCAAAGAAGTTAATTATTCTCGTATTGAATATCATCTTCATTGAAAGAACTTAAATATATGTCCTGTTAAATTGAACTGGCTTTTCGTCATTTCTGTTCCTACAGTAATGTAAGCCTTATTCGTATATTTCCCACTGTTTCTTTTCACATTGAGGTTAAAATGAGGAAATCAATACTTACTTTCGGCATACTATGTTCACTCATATTTGCGAATGGCCTAAATGCCGACCATTTCAAAAATCTAAAATTCCGTTTTATCGGTCCCGATGGGAATCGTGCCATTGCTGTAGCCGGTGTATCTTCTGATCACAACACATACTATGTAGGCGCTGCTTCCGGCGGCCTCTTTCGCACAAAAAATAACGGTATCTCCTGGCAACCCATTTTTGATGACCAGGATGTCTCATCCGTTAGCGCTCTCGCCGTTTCACAAAAAGATCCTAATATTATTTGGGCGGGGACGGGGGAAACTTTTCTCATTCGCCCGGCACATGCAATAGGAGATGGAATTTATAAATCCACCGATGGCGGCGATACATGGACAAATATGGGCCTAGAAAAAACGGCTCGAATCGGCCGCATTGTCATTCACCCAACCAATCCGAATATTGTTTATGCAGCAGCATTGGGTCATGCTCACGGCCCTCAAAAAGAGCGCGGTGTCTACCGCACCACCGATGGTGGAAAGTCATGGGAACACGTTTTATTCATTGATGAAAATACAGGAGGTATTGATATTGCCATAGATTTGAACAATCCGGATTTTTTGATTGCCGCTATGTGGGAGATTTATATCAATACTTGGGGGCTCAACAGCGGTGGTGAAGCCGGCGGTGTTTTTATTTCTCGTGATGGGGGTGACTCATGGGAACGGCAGGATAAGAACGGCCTCCCTGGTGGAAAAGGCAAACCAGTTGGCAAAATTGCCATAGCCATTTCTAAAAGTAATCCCGATATTTTATATGCCCTTTGTGAAGAGTCTCATCCCGGTTTATATCGAACAGATAATGGCGGAAAATCATGGCAACTGGTTACGAGGAATCATACTCTGGCAGAACGTGCTCCATATTATATGCGCATGGCCGTAGACCCGGATAATCCTGAAAAGATATATGTATTAAATGTGCAATTCAGTATTTCTGAAGATGGAGGTAAAACCATTAAATCTGGGTATCGCGCTGGTGGCGACAATCATGATATTTGGATCGATCCTGAAGACGGAAACCGAATTATGGTGGCCCACGATGGATGCGCTTCCATTGCCAATGATGGCAAAACGTTTAAGCGTGTGGTGCTCCCAATCGCTCAAATGTACCACGCCCATGTTGACAATCAGATCCCTTACAATGTTTATGGGAATCGTCAAGATGGCTATTCTTACCGTGGTCCAAGCAACAGCCGTGAACGAGGCATTAATCTAGGACATTGGCGAGCATTCGGTGGCTGTGAATCTGGGTTTGGTATTCCCGACCCCAATGACAATAATATTATTTGGTCTGGCTGTTATGATGGTGGATTGGAAGTGTTTGATGTCCGCACCGGTCATGCCCGAAATGTTCGTGTCTGGCCCGAAGCCGCCTATGGCTGGACGCCAAAAGAATTGAAATACAGATGGCACTGGTCCTTCCCCATCCACATTTCTGAACATAAAAATGCCGTATATGTGGGCAGCCAGTACGTTCACCGATCTACTGACCTTGGCCAAAATTGGGAGGTCATTTCGCCGGATCTTACCTTAAATCTGAAAAGTCACCAGGAGAGTTCTGGAGGCATCGCTATTGATAATCTCATGACATTTGATGGGTCGGTGTTGTTCGCCATTACTGAATCACCACTTAAACAAGGGCTTATCTGGGTAGGAAGTAATGATGGCCAAATTCATCTCACCAAAAATGGTGGACGCAGTTGGGATAATCTCACCGAAAATATTGATATGCCTCCTTGGGGAACCATTTCCAATATCGAAGCATCCCGGTTTGATAAAGGTACCGCATACGTTTCTGTGGATTTCCACCAAATGGGTGATTTCGATCCTTATATATATAAGACTGAAGATTTCGGGCAATCATGGAAAAAAATCAGCGGTGATATTCCAAAATCCTATTCCAGTTTTGTACATGTGGTAAGGGAAGATCATCAAACACCTGGCGTCCTCTATGCGGGAACAGATAATGGTGTTTATGTATCTCTGGATGATGGCGCTCATTGGATGCGCATCAAAAACAACCTACCCCCAGCGCCGGTTTATTGGATCAGCCTCCAGGAGCATTTTGATGATATGGTCATTGGTACCTATGGCCGTGGGTTCTATATCCTGGATGATATCAGTCCATTTCGGGAATTAGCCAAAGCCAACAAAGAGGAAGTGAACTTCATGCCGGTCCAGGATGCCTATCGATTCCAGACTATCCAGAGTATGAAAAATGACGGCACCAGCCTTATCCGTGGACAAAATCCTGCCTACGGCGCCAATTTAGATTTTTTCCTCCCTGACACAAATGCGAAAGAAATATCCATTGCAATTCAAGACATGGATGGAAATGAGATTAGAAAGCTCACACCGAGGAAAACCACCCAGGGCGTCAATCGCGTCATGTGGGATTTGCGTTATGAAAAAACGAAAACTGCTAAACTTAAGGTCAATCCCCGAGGAGTGGATTGGGTCACTTACAATAAGGATGGTTGGCGTCCTCTTCGCACCTGGGACATTGATGTAAACAGCGGAAAACTGGGGCCCAAAGTTGTACCAGGAAATTACAAAGCTATCCTCAACGTGGATGGGAAAGAGCTCACCCAATCATTTACTGTTTTGAAAGATCCCAATACGGCAGGAACAATTAAGGATATCAAAGCCCAATTCAAATTCCTCATGACATTGCGGGAAACCATCAATGAAAATGTGGCCCTCATCAATAAAGTTGAAGACCTCCGGTTTTCACTTCAAAATGATTACGAGACGAGAGATGAAGAAAAAGCTGCGCGGGATATGGATGCACGACTTTACGAAATTGAAAGCCATTTATTCGATGTAAAGCTCACGGGAGCGCGGGAAGATGCGTTTCGTAATCCTACCAAAATATATGGAAGATTATCCGCATTGGGCAGTGATTTAACGCGATATGGAGCAGATTTCAAACCCACCAACCAGCAGGTTGAAGTGTATCAAGTATTATCTGACCGGCTTAAAAAACAACAAGCTGCCTTTGATATATTGATGGAAGACGATTTCTGGAATTCGGAGAAATAATTATTATAGAGGCGCAGCATGTTTACCGGCCGATTGGCGTGGCTACGCCTTACAATTCATACGATTAAAGGCGCCCCAGCTTCACCGCCGTACCATAAACCAGCAGTTCAGCGGTTCCTGACAAAATCATTGATGTCTGAAAACGGACACCCACCACTGCATCGGCACCCAGTTCTTTTGCTTTGTCATTCATCCGGATCAGGCACTGCTCCCGGGATTCGGCCAGCATACCGGTATATTCCTTAATTTCTCCACCAACAATGGTTCGAAGCCCTGCCATAATATCTTTTCCAATATGTCGAGCGCGAATTGTGTTTCCGATAACAGTACCTAAATTTTCCGTAATTACATATCCCGCTACGGTTTCGGTTGTGGCCACAATCATTTGTCGATCCCCCGAAACGGTTCGTCTTTCGCATCATCCCGGTTTTCTTTAATAAATTTCATGGCCAGCATGGCCACGCCTGCCAGGAGTAAAAGTGTTCCTAATCCCAGCAGAAAATCGCTGAGAATAAAACTGATAATGGCATTGATAAACTTAAGTGCCAAAATTACGGCTCCGGCGATAATGAGATACATTCCAATTTGTTTAACTTCCATAATCCCTCCCAATTGCATTATTATAATCATTGAATATACTTGATTAAAAATTGTTCCAAAAAGAGAATCCTTTCCCATGAAAAAGAGAATTAAATTCCTGCCGTAATGCCTGAAACAGATTATTCAGTTCGATCTTTCAAGGGCGGTTATGATGATAACATCACTTACTTGGTTACCTGCATGCGTACAAGGAACCAATTTCTTATGGATGCATCTGTACCCCTGAAACAGATTCTGCCCTTTGTGAGCAAAAAAGGACTAATCGTCCTTTTTATTACCCACACCCACGGAGACCATACCGCTTATATGGATGAATATGTGGACGCTTTCCCCAATTTGGTGGTTATGATATATAAGGATTCTGAGGATAAGATTCAATCCACTTTAAAGCGGCCGGTGAAACATGGAGATATTGTCACGGTGGGACAATTGAGTTTGGAAGTGTTCCACACACCGGGGCATTACCCTGATTCTGTCTGTTATCTTTTGGATGGCATCTTGTTTACAGGGGATACGCTTTTTGTGGGTCGAACAGGGAGAACTGTGAGCAATGGAAGCGACACACGCCAACTTTACCAATCGGTTTATAATATCATTTTTGATCTTCCCGGTCATACCATTATTTATCCCGGCCATGATTACGGCCCCAAAATGACCATCTCTATTGACGAAAACATTGCGATCAGTCCCTTGCTTCAGGCAGAGGATGAAGACGATTTTGTACAACGCATGGCGGACTATGAGGTTGAACGCACTTTTGAGAATTAACACACGGAGAAAATAATGAAACAAATAATAACAGGCATCATCACTGGTTTACTTTTCACCACTATGATTTTCACAATCATGGGCGCTGCTCAGACGAAAAATGATAGTTTGAAGACAATCATGAACGAGTTAGATACATTTGTCCAAGACCAGCTTGGTAAAGATAAAGCCGCCGGGCGATTTCAACTCCAGTCCTTTCAAATCGAACGGACCCATTGGCATTATATGCTGGATACGGCAACGGGAGAACTCTATCGATTGGAGCCGAGCAGATCACCGGGTAATGCAAAATGGGTGTTAATGGCGGAAGCCAATTTCAATGAATGAAGATAGAGAGCAATCGATGATTAAACATACTGTTAATAAATGGATATTGCCCCTCATACTACTTGCATTTATCGGTTCTTGTGATCGAGATGCTAAATGCAATAGTTGCGGTGATCTATTAGGCGGGTTTATTTACATGAAAGTAACGGCAAGTGATTTGACTAAATATGAAGGACTGGCAGCTTTAGACGGCATCGATGTGGGCGCTTGTATTCGCGCCTATATTTTGGAAGAAGAACTCAATGTAAATACCGTATCCATTGTTGATGACTGCTGCTGCGAATTCTAAATTAGTCACCCGAATATTTAGTTCTTCTGATCAACCAACAAAAGCCATTATTGGTCTCCATGGTTGGACCGGTGATGAACATGTTTTCGAACCAGTAGCCAAGATGATGAATATTGATGATGCACAATGGTTTTTTCCTCGAGCACCATACAAAGCAGATTCAGGGAAAGGGTATTCGTGGTTCAGTGGTACAGATGAAACGGGATGGGATATTGAAAAAACCAGGGTTGGAATACACCAATTATTAGCAGATATTAGATCTGAGGGATTTTCACCCAAAAATATTTTTCTGATTGGTTTTTCCCAGGGTGCCAGCCTCGCTATCGAGATTGCTCTACGACTCCCCTTTGCTATCGGTGGAATCGTCCCCATTGCTGGATTTATCAAATTTAAAGATGCCCTGGCAAATGAAGCCACAGAAGAAAGTAAGAATACACCCGTACTCCTACTTCACGGAAACCAGGATGAGATTATCCATGTGACGGCGAGCGAGAAAGCACATGATTTTTTTAAGGAACGCGGTAACCCTGTTTATTTCAAAAGATATGATGGGGGTCATAAAATTCCCAAGAGGACCGGTCCGATTGTTAAAAATTTTATTTCGGATTCGTTTAACTTTTTAGAAGTAATTTTGTCAGAAACTTTAAAGTAGCATGCCTAAATTTATCGATAGAAGATCCTTCCTCCAATTCAATAAGGGAATCGTAAAACAAATCACCCATATTGATCCTCAATGGCCTACGCCTCAAATGGCACGCCTTCATCAAAATGATATTGAATTAGAGCCCTTTATATTTCAACTGGATTCACCGAATAAACCACCAAAAAAAATTAATGCTTCATCATCCCTATCTAAATTATCGGATAATAGCTGGAACAGGGAAACGGCAACCCATTTATTAAATCGTATTCACCCCGGCACGACCTTTTCTGATATAAAAAAATATAATGATTTAGGACTTAATGCGACGGTTTCCGAAATGCTTAAAATTCGCCCAAAACCTGATAAGCCCAGTGATTGGGTAGAAGAAACGATCCCAAATTTTAAAGATATGACGGCCTCTCAACGAAAGGAATATCAATCCCTTTACCGGAAACGACGGGTAATGCTGGTGGACTGGTGGATGAATCTCATCATGAGAGATGAGGTTTCTATCCGTGAGAATATGACATTGTTTTGGCATGAACATTTTGCCACCAATGCACAAAAAGTTTATTTCCCTCAGGCCGTATATGAACAAAATGATGTTATTCGGGAAAATTGTCTCGGAAACTTTCGAACCCTCCTCAGGAAGGTGACCTTTGGTCCTGCCATGATGATATGGTTAGATTCCAGACGCAGTAAGAAAAAATCGCCCAACGAAAACTTTCCCAGAGAATTAATGGAATTATTTACCATGGGTGTGGATACCTATTCTCAGGAGGATGTGGAGGCCGCATCCCGGGCATTCACTGGGTATAATACTGATGGGTATATAACAAATTACCACTTTGAAGCGAGACGGGCAGATGGAGAATATTGGCAGAAACATCATGATTTTAGCCACAAGGCATTTTTAGGAAAACAGGGTTATTTCGATGGTGATGATATTATTGATATTATCATGGAGCAAGATGCGGTGGCTACTTTCATTTGCGAAAAAATCTATAAATGGTTTGTCTATGAAATTCCCGATGAAAATTTTGTGAATAAAATGGCGGCTATTTTCCGTGATGGCAATTATGAAATTGCACCCGTCATGAAATATTTACTTACTTCTGAACATTTTTACGATATCAATTTCAGAGGTTCACAAATCCCAAATCCTGTCTCTCAAATATTGGGACTCATCCGAAAGTTGAACCTCCATAATATGGAATATCCGAATAAATACCTCCAGCGTTCTATCGGGGAGATGGGCATGACACTTCTTTACCCACCAGATGTGAATGGCTGGACTGGGCACCGGGCCTGGATTAATTCAATCACCTTACCCATTCGCAAATTATTGGCTACCACCCTTGTTGATGAAAAAGTCGGTGACAATCGCATAAAATTTGAAGCTAATGTGGTAGAAATTGCCAGCGGCATGTCCGATTCCCAAAATGCAAGACAACTCGTTAAAGATTTTGCCCTCGTATTTTTTGGCCTTCCCCTTTCTGAGCAATTAGAAAATAAATTGGTGGAGACACTCATGGATGGAGCAGATGAATATGATTGGGATATCAATGCTGATGGTGCAGATACCCGCTTAAAAGAATTGATCAAATATATGCTTCGACTGCCTGAGGCACAATTGATATGAAACGCCGGGATTTTATCAAAACAGCTACGGCCCTTTCAATCGCCGGGACAAAAGTGCCGCTCTTGGCATTTAATCGACCAAAACATTTGCGAAAATCCACAGGAAATTGGGGATCAGATCGAATCGTCCTCCTCATCAAACTAAATGGCGGGAATGATGGTTTAAATACCCTTATTCCTATTCAAGATAGTATTTATTATAATAAAAGGCCCAATTTAGGAATCAAAGTTTCTGATGCACTGCCCATTCAATATGATACAGCCTTTCATCCTTCCTTGGTCAATTCTCAACACTTATTTCAACAAGGAATGATGTCCATTATTCATGGGGTAGGATACGATCATAGTAATTTATCCCACTTCCGCTCATCTGATATTTGGGTGACTGGTTCCGGTGGGGACCGGGTTTGGAATACGGGATGGCTAGGAAGGATGCTTACCAATGATTATCCCGATTATCCTGCAAATATTCCAGATCATCCCATCGGCATCCAAATGGGAAGTGCTAATTTATTGGAGTTTCAGACGGAAGAAACCAATATGGCTACCATGATGGGTAATAGTGATTCACTTTATAAGATTATTGATGAAAACTATGTTACCGGCTCAACAGATCCCGCGCCTCAAACTTACGGCGGGGAGGAACTCAATTATCTCCGGGCAATTGATGAAAGTACCTATGAGTTTTCCGGTATCATAAACGAGGCTGGCAGAAAAGGGATAAATAAGGTTGAATATCCCGAAACCAGAATTGGACTACAATTGGCCGTGGCAGCCAAATTAATCTCCGGCGGATTAACCACACCGATCTATCGATTGAATTATGGTGGGTTTGATACCCATGCCAATCAATGGAATGATCATATAGCATTGCTCCAGGAATTGGATCAGGCAGTATTCGCTTTCCTTAAAGATATGGGTGGCCAGGGATTACTGGATAAGGTTCTGGTGGTCACGACATCAGAATTTGGGCGAAGGGTGAAGGAAAATGGTTCTGTGGGCACCGATCACGGAACGGCAGGCCCTACCTTTCTATATGGTTCATCTCTCCGGGGAGATATTATTGGAAACCAGCCGGATTTATCTGACTTAAGCCGGGCTGGGAATATTTCTATTCAGCATGATTACAGACAAATTTACAGCACCATAATGCAGGATTGGTTTGGTTTGGCTGTAAATACGGTGACCCAAATTTTGGAAGAATCTTACGATGCTATCCCGGTGATTAACTTTCCACTGACCACTGACCATCCAACGGCAATTCCATCTGAATTTAAACTCTACCCTGCATTCCCAAACCCTTTTAATCCAACAGCAGAAATCCGTTTTGAAATACCAAAAGGAAGCCAAGTAAAGATAACCGTTTACAATATTACAGGACGCATAGTGATGCAAAAAGATTTAGGCTTTAAACCCAGTGGATTTCACCGTTATATATTAGGTCCAAAAGGTTGGGCGTCAGGGACTTACATTATCCAGGTTGAAGCACTCCAATCTATCCTGAATCAAAGAATCACATATTTAAAATAAAAATATTTCATATCCGATTTAATGAGAAATGACCTGCATCAACATACCACAAAACCATGCACCATATGTCCCTACTGCATAGCCCAGTACTGCCAATAAAACGCCCACCGGTGCCAGAGATGGATGAAATGCGGAAGCCACAATCGGTGCGGATGCAGCGCCGCCAACGTTTGCCTGACTCCCCACTGCCATAAAGAAAAAGGGCGCTTTTATTAGTTTTGCCACACCAATTAAAAGAATGGCATGGATTGCCATCCAGATTAATCCCACCAAAAAAAGGCCGGGGTTTTCAAATATAGCCATAAGGTCCATTTTCATCCCAATGGTTGCAACCAACACATAAAGAAATACGCTCCCATACCGAGAGGCGCCTATCCCCTCCAATTCCCTGGCCCGCGTAAAGGATAAACCCAACGCAATAGTGGTGGATATAACAATTAGCCAGAAGAATCCAGATGTGAGGCTGAATTTCTCCAAGCCCGGTGCATTTACTGCAATCCATGGTGCGATTAAATCAGATCCGAAATGGGCGAAGGCTGTTACTCCAAATCCCACACTCATCAATTTGATCGTATCCGTCAAATCAGGAATGCGCATTATTTGAGATCGATAAGCTTCAATTTTTTCCTTTAATTCAGAAATAGCAGACGTATCCGCTTGAAGTTTTTCATCAATTTGTTTATGAATTCCTGCACCATACAGTAAAAAGGCCATCCAAATATTGGCTACAATCACATCTACAGCAATCATGGCAGAAAATAAATCATCACCCACATTGAATATTTCTTTCATCGCTGCCTGGTTCGCACCGCCGCCTATCCAACTGCCGGCCACAGTGGTGAGGCCGCGCCAAACGGCTTCTGGACCTGCGCCACCCACAATATCCGGCGCAAAAACTGATACCACCATAATTGCCAGGGGGCCCCCGATGATAATCCCTGCGGTGCCGGTGAAAAACATGATTAAGGCTTTGGGGCCTAATTTTATAATACCAGGAAGATCAATACTGATTGTGAGCAGGACTAAACTGGTGGGTAATAAATATCGGGATGCAACAAAATAAAGTCTGGATGACTCACCAGAAAATATCCCCAATGAATTGAAAATGGATGGTATAAAATAACAGAGCAGCAGTGTGGGTACATATTTATAGAATTTTTTCCAAAATGGGTGCTCGCTCCTACCCGTTAAAAATACGAATGATAGAATACCCAGTAGAATACCCAGTACAACTGCATCATTGGAAAATAGGGGTTTACCCATTCAATAAATTAGGATATAACTCTGCAATAATTATCATTTTTCTCCTTTGTGCATTCATAACTTTCCCACAAGATAATATTTATTGTTTTATGGGGAAGTTTTCCCCCCGTTAAAACCTGTAACTACCCGTATGATGTGGGATGCTTCTATCATATCCTTTGCTTTGTATTCAATGGTATGTGAGCCAGTACGTTTAAACATATCCAGATATGCCAAAATCTGAGATGGTTGGTAATGTTTAAAGGTGATGGAAACGGTGATAGGCCCTCGAATTTTATATGGTTTATATTTTTTAATATTTTTCACGGCATAAGCTGTTTTTTCTGCAATGAGATCATAGGCGGCTTCTGGATGAAGGGATTTGGCCGAATGAAAACTGATACTTTCCTTAACGATGGCACCCTCTATATTCCCGATGATGCTTTTTACTTCCTTCACTGCTGCATCATCGCCTGAAACCATGATGACTGGAACACCAAAATGCCCTGCAATGGCTGCATTCCAGGATCCTTCTGTCATCACCTGACCATTTACTTTTACAGATGTTAATTTAGAACTGGAAAAAGTATGGGCCCGAACGCCTTCCAAATTATCTGTACTGGCGTGGTACCCGGTAAAAATGACACCGTCAAAACTGGCATCAATTCCTTCCATCATACCCAGGGGTCGGGGCCAAGACCGGATCACCTGCACATCTTTCGGCAGTTTTTCGATAAGTAGATTCTGTCCGTTGCCATGAGAATCCGCAACCAGAATTTCTGTTGCTCCTGCATCTTTTGCGGCCTGTATGGCTGCATTTACTTCTGCAGTCATAAATTCCCGAAAGCGGTTATACTCAAAACCCGATGGACCGAGTTGCTCTCCGGTAACCACGCCGACTACGCCTTCCAAATCGGCAGAAATGAATATTTTCTTTCCCTGCCCAAAAAGATTGGAAACAATTAATGGTAACATTATTACTTTTAAAATTCGATTCATGGGTAAACCTCCTGTTTTATGCAGGACTAAAATAATCAAACTATGGGTATTTGATTACCAAAAATAAATAATGATATAAAATAAAAAGCCCCCCGTATTCTGCCGGGAGGCTTTTTATTTTGTGGCTCGGGACAGAATCGAACTGCCGACACAAGGATTTTCAGTCCCTTTGCTAACCGAGGAGAAAATTAAAATTTCCAACAGCTTGCCACCTGAAGGTATTGGAAAAAACACCAAAAACAGGTTCAAAGAAATAACTCGAAAAGCATTGAAAAAGAGGAGAAATAAATAAAATAAAATTTAGCCTTCCCACATCACTTTCAATGCAATACTCCAGGAAGCCGCATTGTCCTCAACAAAAGATAGCCATTTATCCAAATCGCTTCGTGAGTATAACACACCATTAAATATCACTGCATTTATTTTACTCGTATTTGAAATATCATATAGTGGATTGGTATCTAATAAAATCATATCAGCAATTTTGCCTGTTTCAATCGAGCCGTAATCAGCTAAAACCTCAAAATATATTGCCGGATTGACTGTCGCCGTAACCAGAGCATCCATTGGCGAGAGGCCTGCTTTAACCAGTTCCTCTAGCTCATCGTGTATACTAAAACCTGGAAAACAATAACTATCGTTGGCATCTGTACCGGTAAGTATTGCCAGACCAGCTTGATGCGCTTTACCGGTCAATTCCAGTCCTTTCTTGTAAAAATCCATATAGGTCTTACGACCCAATTCAGTGGGATCACGATCAATCATACCACCCGCATCCAGATTCCATTTAAATTGTTCAAATTTATTAATGTACTTCAAACGAAGGTCATTGCGAAAGGCATCATTATCAACATAGGCATCAAAACGACGGGTAATATGGGTCGGACAGAACCAGGTTTCATTCTCAACCATTGCATTGACCAGTTCATAAAACATTGCTGGATCATGCTTGTCAATCATCGCACGACGCGCTTCAGTTGTGTAAATTGCACCACCGGTATCCTGTCCGCTATAATAGGCTTGATAACGTTCACGAAACTCAGGCGCACCTGGAAACGATTCGAACAGAAAATAACGGGCATGCTCCATGCTTTTCATACCGGCATTAACGGCATCCAAAGCTTTAACAGAACGTGGTTTATGGCCAGCAAGTGTAATACCTTTTTTTCTTGCCTGTTCAAGCAAACGAAAGAACGGATCTCGCAGTGGTGCATTAGTAATTTTGATGAATTCATTTTTCTTGTAATCAAGATCAGCAATAATTGCATCAGCATCCGCTTTTGACCTCAAGCGGCCAATAATTGCACTAACTTGTCCCATCACGCGAGGTCCCATCAGCTCACCCGCAAGAATTTGCCGACGCCATTGGTTGTTTTGCTGATTGCTGACATCAGTACCCATATCACGGATATTGAAGACACCATTAGCAATAAATAGTGGCATGCTCAAATATGGTTCATATTGATGTCTTAAATGAGAATGCATATCCCAAAATCCAGGTATTAAGAATTTGCCATTGCCATCGATATTTGTGACCGATTCTGCAAGAGTATTACTACCCGTATCATCAACCGAAATGATGCGGCCATTTTCTATTAATACTGTTTGATAAGAGACAATTTTACTGTCAATCGGATTAATGACAGTGACATTCGATATTGCCAATGAACTAGTGGGTTGATTCAGTTTTGGCAGATCCGGCAATGACTTTGACAACAATATATAAAAGCTAATAATCGTTAGGGCAATAAGGCCAACAAAGCTTAAAGCTAGATATTTTAATAGACGTTTCATGTTTGATTTACCTGTTTTAAATCTGTTCGGCAGGACGGGAAATATTGCCAATCTGCCTGTATCTTCACGTGACATTCAGGAGATTTTTCTCTAACAGACGCCTGCTCACCACAGTCAGGACAACAAACATATTTTTGACCTAAAACTTTACCACATTGGCCACAAGTCGTTTGATACCAATTCATCGGTTCACGGCAATATGAACAAATATTTCCACTACCATTGGGATTACTAATTTTTTCTACTTTTTGAATTTTTATTTGAGCCAGAGGCGTTTCATTTAACAATCACCCATTCCCCATCGCCAATCACATATTCCACTGCTTTACCTTCGGCAACTTTTCCACGGATAAACCCTAATAGGGCACCACCGGGGACTGTATAAAAACTTGAAAACAATCCAAGTACCCCACCCCAGATGATGTTCTCCAGATCAAGTCCACCACCTTGTTTTGATACCATAACGGTAATAAGGCCTCCTATTCCGACAGAAACCAAGCCGCCAAGCTTTATACCACCCCAAACGTATTCTTTGGTACTTTTTGTTTTTCCTCTAAAAATTGAACCAATTTCATCCATGGGAATTTCCCTTTCAAAAGATTCACCTTTTTCCTGGATGCGGAGGGCATCAACCGTCATGCCCATATATAAACCACGAACCGTATTACTGGGGTCATAGGCACTGGAGACCACTACCCATTCATCCAAGGGAATCAATACCTGTTCCCCATCCTTTTCAAGTGTTAGACCACTCGCATCTTCCTGGGCAATAAGAGGTAAGGCACTTGCAGTAAGTAATATCCCTGTTATTAATCCTATTGTATATCGTTTCATTTTACGATCGCCCCTTCCCATGTTGAGCCATTTCATTTATTTTTGAAATTTCCTAAGTGGTTTATAACCATTCATCAATGAATATTCCCCGAGTCTCGTTTTCTTATTTTGTCTGATTTTGTAGGCAGATTTTTTTGCAGATGCGGTTGCGGAAAAAACAACCTTCATTTCCATCCAAAACTCTTCCAATGTCCCCATTTCCACACCAAATGCTTCGTGCATTACTTCATCACAGGACATACCAAAACTTTCATATTCCTCACACATATCCTGGTATTGAGATAATATGAGTGTTTCTCCGGATATCTCATATTTGAATTCTGGTCCCTCATCGCATTCTATCTGGCCATCATATTCTTCACAGATTGTCCATGTAAATGTTGAGTCTGTCGACACCCATTCAATATCAGATTTCTCTCTGAATCCTTCAAAAGTTTCATCTATTTCTCCTGTGCCATCGTCATTGATTGTAATGATGATTTCATCGGGCATAAATAATTCATCCTCTAAAAGAAAATCTTCATTAGCTGATATTTCAGTACCCACCTCAGTTAATGCTCCTGCAACGGTAGCGTGCCTTGTCGAATCAATGACATACCCAGTATTATCAATATAGATTTCACGGTACAACGTGTCGGAATTAATGGTTAATGAATGTTCCCCAATGGAATAATCGTATTTTTGTCCTGTAAAATCTAATGAGCCCAAACTCGTATAAATATTTACTCTAGATCCGTTATATTGATCGAGTGGACTATTATAATCAGTGATTCTATAATAAACATTATAATCATCTTCATATCCCTGAGCACTTATTTCCATCCCATCAATCGTTTCATCAATATAAAATTCACTTAATCCATAAGTACCGGCTGGTGTGCCGTTATGATATGTAGAAACTTTCATGTCACCATTCATTTCTCCCATATACAACATTTGAGTTTTAGTTAATTTTAGATACAAACCTCCCTCTGCAGATGTCATATTCCAGGTGCCAACCAAAGGGCTGATCTCTTCTTTATCTTCACAAGCCAACATAATTAAAGCAGAGAAAATTAGTGTTCGTTTTATAATGTTAAGTCCCTTTCTATTGTTGGTGTTTTTTGACCATTCAATTGGCCATTCGATTTAATGACTCCATTTCCATTTTGAGATATAAATCCATAAGGTGTGGGCATGGGCACTTTTTTAGGCACATTCCCGTTCTGCCAATGCTTCACTTCGTGGGTTTCACGGTAGAACACATTGTAAGCATCAAAGGGAATGGTCCTGCCGTCAGGCATAGCAAACCCAATGCAGCATTTTTTCACCACCTTCATATCCCAGTTATACTTGTCCTGGAACTGGATTAAAATAATGCGAAATGCATTTTCGTCGGTAATCTTCTGGCGCCCTTTTTCCGTAAAGAAATCCTTTTTCACCGGTTTGAATTACAAATGTGTCATCGTCTTTTTTCAAAATTAAAGAAACACCATTCTCATCTCCATAAAGAAAAGGGCCAGAAAGTTGTACCGTCCCCCACTCGAGAAATCCGATGGTTAACGCTGTGGCGACCATCCCAGTGATAAGAAATTTATTTTTAATTCCCATAATATGGTCACCTAAATATAAACATCTGTTTTTTTTACACCACCCACGCTCCTTCTTCCTTAATTAAAATTTGTAATAAAAGGCGATCCAGGGTCGTTGAAAATGAATCCCCAATTGAAGGTTTTCGCTATAAGCGTAAATGAACCCAAAGTCGAAATCGAATTCGGAGATTTCTTTATCTTCTGTGAATTCTAAGGCCGATGCCCAATAGGGATCGTAAAAAGCTTCAAAGATCAACTTGAGGTTTCGCCTCGCATCCGCATGAATGGCATAATAAGCCCTGGGCATGGGATCATACCCGGGATAGGTGGTGAGTGTAGCGCCAATGGTATGATTGATTCTTCCTTGTCCTGATTTCTTTAAATTGGAAATTGTATAAGCAGCAAAATATTCCATCCACATTTTATCGCCATCAGTCGGATCATCGTTAATATATGTTTCATCAACTGTACCATCATTATCCCAATCTTCATTCTCAACGGTATATCCAATTCGGACCCATCTTTTATCTGTATCTCCCCAAAGTCTATTATCATCCACTAATTGATATTTTGCCGGCCTACCTCGCATATGGAAATGACCCCCAATTGCAAAAGCATGTTCCGATTTTAATGTCCCTTTTTCGAATACAGTATACTTGGGTCGAAAGTTTAAATCTCCCCAAAAATAACCACCCCATTTTGAGGTAACCTGGAATCGGTCCGACAAACCATATCCCCATGAAAGAAGACTCAAATACAAAACATTGTCACCCACCGTATATCCTGTGGGATCAAAATAAATATCAATGAGGCGTTCCTTGCCATAATACCAGCGGCCATCTTCGGTTTGACCCGGACGTTTAAATCCTCGGGCCACAGCGCCCATACTTTTAAAATCAATGCGATCAATTTTTTCTTTTGCGATGACGACTTCCCCAAATTGGGCTTTAATTTTTATGCCTTCATCACTCTCGGATAAAATAACACCTTTCAGCTTATCTCCGGACTTGAGATAGATAATGGCTTCTTCCGGTTTAATATTTTTTTTATTAATCATGACCGAGCCAAAGGATGTTTCTATGGCAATGGTAGAATCTGTTTCGGCGGTAATGGTACCGGAAACTTTATCCCCGGATTTTAGATAAAACGTTTTTTCCTGGGCAAAAAGAATCCCGGAATAAAAAAGAAGCATTAATAATATTGTTTTTTTCATGGTCTTTCCTTTAAAAATCTCCATCCTAATTATCAATTAAGTTGAAGAATTATTCATATTACTTGAATAATATTACTGTATATGTTAATTTATTTCAAGTATTATTTAACATTATGGTAAAAGTTCAAGAAATAATCTCCCAAGTCATGGCCGAAAAGGGCTATCGCCACAAATATGAAGTGGCGGAATATTTTGGTGTGACGCCCCAGGCCCTGAGCACCTGGCTTACCACAGGCCGAATTCCATCCAAACACCTGCTTAAAGTTCGGACTGAAATTCAACGCCCAGACCTTCTCCCAACTATCGACCCCACAAAGGAGGACAAACAGACTGTAATCAACTATTTTATTAATGAAAATGTCCACCTAAAAAATGAAATCGTCAAGCTAAAAGATAAAATCCAGAACCTCCAATCCACCAAGAATAAAAATGACCTAATTGACAAGATCAATGCCCGATCCCTGTTTATTGCCGGGCGCCTATCCGATGGCGTCATAACCGAAGTGAGCGGCGATTGGGAGAAATCCATGGGATATGGGGAAACAGATCTGGTGGGACACCGTTATGATGAAGATTTTATTCACCCAGATGAATTTGAAAGGACCAAACGCCACCAAGATAATATTCAACAATCGACTGCGGTAAAAGAAACGCGGTTTAGCACGGTTCAGCGGTGGAAAAATGGTCAGACAGGTGATTACATCATGCTGAGCATGATCTGGTATGTGGATGTGAAAAAGGATCTGGTGGAAATTATAGCCAAACCCATTGATAATAATTTTGGGGAAATTGGTATCCTGAATTAAAATACGTTACAACTCTTTGACCATATCCCATCTAAATATTTTAGGGGAACATTTGGTTCTTTCCCGTGATTAACAACTAAAAAGGAGAATCATCATGAAAAAACGAATCAGTATTATTCTTGCCACCATGCTTTTGGTTGGATGCGCTAACCCGCCACAAGAGTCCAACAAGCTTACCATGGGAATGGTTCAATCCAGTGTGACGAAAGGGGCAAACCAAACAGAAATCACCAAAGTGTTGGGTGCACCCAATATTATATCCAAGGATAAACAAGGTAGAGAAACCTGGACGTATGATCGCATATCAAGAGAGTCAGAAGCTAAATCTATGACATTTTTTGGGATTATAAACCCCATCAGCTGGTTTACCGGTGCGGGAACGGGTAGCAAATCATCCGCAAGTACATCCTCAAAATCACTCACGGTTATTATCACATTTGACGACAATAAAAGTGTGGTGGATTATGCCTACCAAAGTCTATCCTTTTAAATGTTAAGAAGCATTATTCAACCTAAGACCCAATCGGGTCGATTCTTCTACATGTCACTTATTGCTTATTTGGTCATGGGTATTTCTGGCTGTACCAATATGCCCCGAACCGATAAACCGGCTACGTCCATTGCCAGGGCAATGGAAACTCGGTCTTTCCCCGGTGATTTAAAATCCGTACTAAAAGCAGCCATCAATTCACTTCAAGACATGGACTATACCATTGAAGTCTTGAATTCTGATATTGGATTAATTACCGCCAGCCGAACAACGGAACATGCAAAGGCGGGATTGGCCAATGAAAAACCAGAAGGGGAACTAAGTGCTGGCCAAAAAGCATGTCTTGCCATTGGCGCAGTGGCTGTAATTGCCATCATTGTAGCCATGATTTTTGGTGACAATGGTAGCGATGATTCGAGACCACTATTTGGCGGTAATCATGGTCATAATGATGGCCCTGACGGACCAAAGATTTATCGATACAAAGTGACCATCAATTTGACCGAATTAGTCAATGGTGAAACCAATGTCCGCGTCAGTGCCAGTGGTGAAGTAGAACAAGATGGAAAAATACTAGCGACTGGTGGTGTACATGAAATGGAATTTTTCCAGAAGTTTTTCGCCGGCATGAGCCAGGGCTTATTCTTGGACCAGAATGCCCCGATAAATAAATGATTTCTATTCGCTTTTAATAAAGATGAATCTTCAAGCCATCATGATTAATAGATTCGTATGATTGTCTATCCACGCAAGAGGTTTGATTTTAAATATATTGATTTATTGATTGCTCTCGGATATTGTTTAAATCCATTATTAGATAGAAATCAAATTGGTTATAGCATTAAAAAATTATGGCCTAATGGAAATGTCCTTATTGGATTGTCTGTACGTACTATTTTTGATGCACTACTATCAGAATTGAACTTCCAAAGAGGTAGTGAAGTTATCATGACTGGTATCAACATCCCTGATATGGTCAACATCGTTCAAACCCATGATTTAAAGGTGGTTCCGATTGATCTTGATATGTCAACCCTTCAAATTAAACCGGGTGTAATTGAGCAGTCCTTATCTGATAGAACCGTAATGGTTTTGGTGGGCCATTTATTTGGTTCAAAAATGGAAATGGATATTGTATATGAAGCATTAGCTAATCGGCCGGAGATAATAATTGTTGAAGATTCTGCACAAGCATTTCAGGGAGTGTCGCAACATTTGCCCCACCCTCGAACAGCAATTAGCATGTTTAGCTTTGGGTCCATCAAATCGGTGTCTGCACTTGGATGTTCTGTCGCACTGACTTTGGATCACAATTTATATAAGAAATTGGAATCACGATTGAAGGATTATAATAAAAGTTCGAGAATTAAATTTATGAGTAAAATTATTAAATATTTTTTTCTAAAAACTCTCTCATTTCCTTTTTTCTATGGTATGTATATTTTTTTCTGCCGCCTATTTAGAATTGATTATGATGCACTAATTATATCCGCAGTTAGAAATTTCAAATTGTCTGACCTTTTCAGACTTATACGCCAAAGTCCATGCACATCTCAATTACAGTTTTTAAAATATCGATTGTCAACAATGAATAAGAATCATTTATTAGGCAGAATTAATGCTGGGAACTTTGTTCGGGAAAGATTAAATCGTGATTCAAATATTCATGGGTTATTTAATGAAACGCACACTTATTGGCTTTTTCCAATTAAGAGCAAAAACAAACAAGAACTAGTCTCAAAACTTCGCTCAAATGGATTTGATGCAACATTTAATTCATCCCAACTCAATCCAATAGAAGCCACTGGAGAAAATCAATTGACACCAAATGAATGCATTACTTATATGGGTAATACGGTTTATCTACCTGTGTATGAATCCATACCTGAAAAAAAATTTGATACATTAATATCAATCGTAAATCAAACCGCTGATTTTCAAAAATAGCTCTTAATAATGCATAAGGCCTGTCACCACCAAGGTGCCGGCCCAATCATCTTTTGCACCTACTCGCCAGCATAATACATCAATCAAACCTGAGCTATTAAAACCAGATAACCATTCTGCTTCTGAAAGCCGGGTCATAATGGATATACCACATTCCTTATTCCAAGATGTACTAGGCTCGTTCTCTGAATAATAATCAATGCCTATAATCAGTCGCCCCCCAGGTTTTAGCCAATGACTAACCACACGATGAATTAAGCCAATAGGGTCTTTAACATAATAGAATACTTCCATTGAATGAACTATATCTACTTTTTTATTGGGTATCCAATCTACAAGATCGGCACAATGGTAAGTGTTGTCAGAATCAAAAGATATGGCTTTTTTGATCATTTGTTCAGAGCCATCCACTCCTTTAGCTCTTTTACATAGTTGGTGATTCCCCATCATCCGAACCACCCAACCGTTCCCACATCCAGCATCAATAAAAGTGAATGGGTCAACCTGACCTTCAAGGGCAAAATCTAGCATGCTATTTACTGAATCAGCATGGCCTCTTGCCATACGTTCATCTCGACCGTCTTTGGCCCATTCAGTAAAAACATCTATGGGTAGTTTCATATCATTTAGCTGGGACGTAATTTTTCCTGACAGCTAATAATTATAATTCTACTAATATATCCAAAGCATGGGTTTTAACATTTATTTTTTTGTATACTTTTTCAATCAATCCGTTTTCATCAATTACGTATGTGTTGCGAAAAATGCCATCATATTCACGCCCCATGAATTTCTTTTTTCCCCAAACACTATAGGCTTTAAGAGTTTCCTTTTGTTCATCACATAACATAGGATATTGGAATTCTTGTTTATCACAGAATTTTTTCTGCTTTTTTGGTGAATCGGCACTCATACCGACTACTACAGCATTTTTTTCTACAAATTTTTTGAGTTCATCCCGGAACCCCTTACCTTCAATAGTTCAACCGGGCGTGCTAGCTTTAGGAAAAAACCATAAAACCACTTTCTTACCCAAAAAATCACCGAGAGATACGTTATTCCCATTCTGATCGGGAAGCGTGAAATCAGGGGCCTTTGTACCGATATCTAACATTTTTACTCCTGTTATTCCAATTCAATTCTTGACCAGCGCATACGATCATCATTGCTTTTTACCATATCATAAACCATTTGAATACCTTCTTTTTGCCCATTCCACACCAGAGTGTTTAACGCCTCTGAAATATTCACCCATTTGAAATCAACATGTTCTTCTGATAGCATAACTTCATCAGAATCTACCTCCATCCCAAAAACGGGCACAAGGTTTACCCGATCCCCGTGGACTTCATAAAAACGACTCACATGATCCGCCGCAAACATATTCACTAGATCCAAACCTGTTTCTTCTTTTAATTCACGAATGGCTGCTTCTGGTGCTGTTTCACCTTCTTCAATTTTCCCAGCCACCCCCTGCCATAGGTGTTCATAAATCTTATTTTTGTTCCGTTTCAACAATAGAAATTTTAAATCGTCATCCATTTTTAAATACACATAACAATCCACTACTCTGACGGTTACATCAGCCATCTTATTTTAACAAAACCATTTTTTGGGTAAGGACCCTTTTTCCCGATTCCATTCGGGCAAAATAAATGCCGGCAGGCATGGGTTGGCCCCCATCATTTTTCCCGTTCCAAACCACTTTATTCGAATTGGGGATTCCATTGACCAACGTGGCCACCACTCGGCCATTGATATCAATTATTTGTAGAGACATATAGCCATGATTCCCACCATTATTTACGACACCAAATTCAATGGTGGTGGTTGGATTAAACGGGTTTGGATAATTGGTGAGCAATTCAAACCGCTCCGGTAATTCATCTCCCACAGCCGTTACAGGATCATTAAAATCGTCACCATTTCTTGGCATCAGTTTGTATTTCCCATAAGAATAATGAAGCACACCGGTGATACTGATAAAATGGGTGCCATATTCTGGCAAAGGCCAGTCCCCATCGAACATATAACCATCTATCATGGCAGTTCCCGTATAATCAGATGCAAACCATTGACCATCCTTATTGGCACTTTGGGTGACCTCTACATTCACGATCCGAACTAGCATACCTTCATACTTTTCTACCCAGACACGACAGTCCCCCGAGACAGAGCTGGCCGTGACGGTTACCGGTTCAACCGAAACACCGCTTGATAAAATTTCTGTGGATACAATATTCTTCATTTCTGTCATACCAAAATATTCTGAAATATCTCCTTTGAGCTTTACCTGATCTCCTATATTCGGTGGCGTGTACCCTTTATCAATATATACAAACATACCGGCCCATTCTGTTCTGGTAGGATCCTGAAAAAAGAAATTAGGATATTCTTGATCCGGGCGAACTGCCGTCACCACACCGGTGACTTCCACATTCTGCCCTTCGAATTCCGATGGATAACAATTCTCTCCTGCACCCTGGTTTTCCGTGAATTGAATATCGTATGGGGTATAGCCACCCACAACCGGTACCACGACATTCACAAAATCGGTCGCCCCTTCTCCATCGTTATCTGACACCGTCAATTTAAATGTAAATGATGTGGTACGGTTTACATCAGGAACGACGAAGTTTGCTTTAACCGACCCACCCATGTTTAAAGTCACTGCCGGTCCAGAGGTCTGATCCCAAACATAATAAATGATTGTGCCATTTGGATCATAACTTTGGCTTCCATCTAAATAAACTGTATCTCCAATGGCCGCCACCACATCTCCCCCAGCGTGGGCAATGGGACTGGTTGACGATTTGGTGGTATATGCTATTTTCGCCACAACCGGATAATGATCAGATGCGAAGTAAATAGCTTCGGCGATGCTGTCCGGGACTGCACTATTCCCACCATCAATGAGTGCCTTATCATAATGGTTTCCATCATTCCCAATGACCGTGTAGGAACCATCCACATATTTCAAATCCGGATCGCTGGATGTAAAGTGGTCCGAAAATAGGATAAAATCAAACCGGTCATCTAACCCGCCTGTGGACCCGCCATCTCCTATACTTTCTGTCCGTGTGGATTGGGTGTATTTCATTACATGTGCACTTTCTTTTCGCACCCAATGCCCCACCACATCTTCCAAGTCCACCGTCATACTATCTGTTAATAATTTATAGGCCGGCTCCTCCGTATCGTATAAATTAAAATCACCCCCAAATATATAATGATAATTTTGATCTTTTTGTGCCACATGCTTATATAGTTCTTTTGCTTCTTCCCATCGCTGTTCCGATTCACTGGTTCCATCGCTTGCCTTCAAGTGGGCGCCAAAAATTGTAAATGGCTTTACGTTTGAATGGGCATTCTTAATGGATAAGGTATAACCGGGAATACTCCGCAAAACAGTAGAAAGAACAACATGAGATGAGAGATCCAATTTGGATTTTCGATAAATAATGCCGGTTTTCATGTAAGAGGAACTGGGCAATGTCCCTGCCGCGAAGGCCGTGCTGTCCACATTAAACACATCACTCAATAGTAAATCGATACCGCTCTGGTGTTCCAGTTCTTGAAAAATCACTATATCGGGTTGCGCATAATCCATGACTTTCTTAATGGATTGGACACGACCGGTTGTATTGCCTGAAAAGTGAAGCACATTATACGTCATAATGGTTAATGTATCCTGGCTGTAGATTACGGCATATAAAAAGATGAGTAACAGAAATCGCTTCATTTTAAAAATCAATTCCTGTAGAAATTTTACCCACAATAATCTTTCGATGGTTTTTCAAAACCGGTTCACGATATTTCTCTAATGATTGATTCTCTTCATCCGTCAGTAATTCCATTTCATTTAAAAATGCCATGGAAGAGGGCTCAAGTGCCCGAATATTTCCATCCAATACTTTAACGACCACCCCTATTACAGAGCCGTCAGGCTTCCGAATCCCAAATCCGCGGATAGCTTCTCCACCCACCTTACATACTGCTTTCCCATTCATGGCTGTTATGAAATCTGTGTCAAATCTTTTCCGTCCCCCAATCAAATAAGGATGGTTGGACATGGCATTAAATAATATATCCAATTCAAGATATTTTCCAGACGCTAATTTTTGAAACATGCTTGCGATGATGGAAAGGGTTAAAAATGGTGTAGGCGCGCTGCACCCATCAATGGCTGTAGATAATTTTTCCAATCCAGTTAAGTGTTTTAATTGATCAATAATCGCCTGCTGAACTGGATGATCCGAATCGATATAATCCTTCGGGTCTGCACCTAACTTTTTACATAACGAAAGCATCCCTGCATGTTTGCCGCTACAATTATTATGAAGTGGACTTGGTGCCACCCCACTTATAATAAGGGCATGATGGGATGCATCATCATATGGCGCATGGCTTCCGCAGCAATAATTATCTGGTGTGAAACCCAGTTTACTCAGCATAGATTTGGCGGTATTGACGTGGACTTCCTCTCCATTATGTGAGGCGCACATGAGGGCAATTTCATCTTCAGAAAAACCGGCTGCCTCAACGGCGCCAGCTTTTACAGCCGCTGATGCCTGGAATGGTTTGCATGAAGATCGGATACAGGTTAAATAATGGGGATCGCCTGTGGCATAAACCACATCCCCTTTTTCATCCACAGCAACCCCGTATGCCACATGAATGCTTTCAATAAAATCTCCCCGCATTACTTTTGATAAAATGGGCATGATCAATTATTTCACGTTTTGGGATGCAAATTCAAATTGAAATCCTTTGGCCAGCAAATCGGGAATTTCTTTTTTGAGAACGGCTAATGTATTGGGCCGCGCATGGCCAATGCCCAAAGCTATTCCTTGTTTCCGAGCCATTTTAACCAATTGTTCCAGTTGGTTGGCAATTTCCTTTTTATCTGATTCATTATCTAAAAATACATGGCGCCGCATGGTTGGTACCCCCAAAGACCTCATAGTCTTTTCACCCACAGTAGCAGACGATGTACGGCTATCAACAAAATATTTTCCCTCTTGTTTCAGGACTGACCCCACCACACCCATGACTTTTCCATTCATCGTTGCTTTGGATCCTTGATGATTATTCATCCCAACAGCTTCGGGCATTTCCTTGAATACTTCCCGTATACGCCATTCAATTTCTTCGCTGATCATTCCTGTTTTGATTTTATAATTCTCTTCACCGGAATCGCGAACGGTCGATTCCATGGGCATATGAATAATGACTTCCTGCCCGGCGGCCTTGGCTTTTTGAGCAAATTCCCTGCTTTGGGCATGGCCGGGAATTATGGCACAAGTAATGGAAATGCCCAAATCCAAAAAGCCATCCGAAACTTGATCGTTTCGATATCCAAAATCATCAATCACCAGAACAATAGTACCTACCCGTTTTTTGGGCTTGATTTTTGATTTTGGCTTTGTAACTATTTCTTCTTTTACATCTTCTACAGGCGAAGAACCCCGTGTCGCCAAATCCAATTTGCGTAATGCTAAATAGTTTGTCAGGAGTAAAAACAAAACGGCGATACTGAGAAAGCCGATAACTTTTTTATATGCAGCCGGTTTCATACTCATGGCAGGCGAATGGCAATATCCATCATTTGGGGCATGCCCAAATGCTGATCTCCCCATTGAAATCCGTAGGTGATGGAATAAATACCAAACTGAATACCGGCACCGCCAGAAATAGATTTTACTCCTTTCGAAGTCATAGCAGTAAATCCATAAATTAAATTTTTATATCGACTATTCGCACCACCGTATAAAATGGGGTCCTTTACAATACTGTTTGATTCCACAGCAGCAAACACTGCATATTGATTCCTTTCATAAGCCAATGAACCGATTATCCGCTGGGGCAATTGGGGAGATTCGGAAACCAGCTTTCCCATTTTTCCTAAATTGAGGGCAGAAAAACGGATACGGATATTTTCTGCTGCATTCCATTCCAATCCAAAGTCTATCGCAGTGCCACTGGATTTTTTCTCATAAATTTGGATATCCACCCGCTTTACACCTACACCCAAACGAAATGCACTTTTTTGCCAACTATACACACCTCCAATGGAAGAACCATAAGCGGCATAATGGGCCAGTGGTTCAGAAGTGGGTTTATTGGGGCGCAATTCAATATCATCAATCCCCACATATCTAATATTTATACCTCCGCTGCCATTTTTGATTTGGCCTTTCCAACGAAACCCAACGGATTGAACACCGGCCAGCCAATTGCCATAGGCCAACCCCAATTCCGGTGCTTTATTCAATTGATTCAGCACAGCCGGATTCCGCCAATGGGAATTAAAAAAAATCAAATCCCGAGCGGAGGGGGGAATCGATAAAAATTGGGTACCCACTGCCCCAACCTGGGAGAAAAGGAAAAAAATTAACTTAAAATGAAAACGCATAGGTAAATATATGGGCTGTGCCGGCGGGATTCTCAAAAACAAAAGCATAATCCAGTTTGCCATCATTATCTTTCAGCAAGGACCAATCTACACCAACACCAACGGACATTCTTCCGTTACCCAATCCAGCCCGAATAAAATAATGATCGAGGTAGGGGTATTCACCCCCAATGCGTAAAGAATACCCGAGTAATTCATTGCCATTCATCACCATACCGCCATCTGCAGCCACATACACCTTACCATACTGAAAAGTGGTTCCGACACGATACAGCGTTGGAAATTGCTCCACGTACACTTTACCCCGTTCAAAAATTTTATCTGTTTTCCATTGGTATCTGGAATTCAAATCCTGGACCATAAAAGCCAGGTTTGCACCTTTTTCTGTATGGATAAATACACCAAAATCAACACCCATCCCTTTACCAGCCAAGTCCATGGTATTCATGGGTAATTGATGTTTAAGAATTTTAATATTTAATCCAGCGGAAAACCATGGCAGAATTTTCTGAGCAAAAGAAATGATAAATGCATCTTCTGAAGTGGATAAATATTGGGTATGCTCCCCGGCACTGGTACGGCCATCAATTTGGTCTGTCCCGGCGCTGACCCAAGCAACGCCCAAACTGGCTGATGGTGGCAATGGTGTTGCAAAATTGGCAGCCATAAATCGTCGAGAAAGAGGCAGAAAATGATGACTGAATCCCAGTTGCCGGTTTTGAATAAATACCAGCGAAGCGGGATTATGGTATGCGGCAAATCCTTTATCAATCTCGGCGGTGAAACCACTCCCCATTGCCATAGCGCGTGCAGATGAACCCATCCGCAAAAATCCACCGGCATAAGATCCTTTGGATCCGGCACTTAACCATGTAAATGCCATTAAACTAAAAATGATATATTGTTTAATCCGATTCATTATTTGATGACGATCAGTTTCATCCATTTGATTTTATTGTCATATTCTAATCGAATAAAATAGGTACCATTATCCACGACCCTGCCATTGGAATCCTTTCCATCCCATTTTAGGGAACCGGTCGTGGCCTGGCGGCGGTCAAAGTTTTTACTGTACACCGACTCCATGGCAAAATTGAATATATTCATTTTAACTATAAATGAAATTTTCACGTCCGCATGAATGTGAACATAGCCGGTGCCCCCAACCTGATTATGCTCATAAGGAGAAAATGGATTCGGATAGGCATATACCTTATCCGCATCAAAATTGGCGCGATAAATCTGCCAATTCATTCCATGGGGATCCATGGCACGCGCCAGGCCATCCCATGATCCAATCCAAATCGTAGCGGTGGAGGCATAAAAAGGCCGAGTGTCATAGACAACCCCCAGCACAGGATCGCTAAAAAGTTCATCCATACGATACGTCCCCGTAGAACCAATCATTATGGTTTGTTTCGCCGGATTATATTTTGCCCATGGTTTGGCCACATCCAACGGATTATCCGTCACTGTTTTCCACAATCCAGATCGGCTGGCCACCAGCACAATAGAATCTGCTGCAGTAATATTATACACCCGTTCACCATGAAGCGTTGTATGCCATGTATCACCCCCATCCACGGTATAACTGGCTCCGTTTGATTCACCGGGCTGAGCCGCCACCGTGGCCGCCCACACAATTTGATGACCTTGATATTTCTGAAGCGAAAGCCCTACCACAAATCCACCGGATAATCCATGTGAAGTGGGAGAATAATGGGTCCAATCCACACAACCATTGGCACCGATAATACCCCGATTAACCCCATTGGCCGTTCCCACCCAAACTGTATCACCATAGGCAATGACCGAGAAAGCTTTATGATTATGATGGCCATAGGCGTGGGGTTTGTCTGATTTGTCTGATACACCATCCCAGGGATCCCGTGGATTCAGATAAAAATCTTTTAAAACATCACCACTTTGGGTGTCTTCATAATTGGATGATTCACAGGTAAACAGAATCTGATCACCATCCTGAGGGAGTGGCACCCGTTCCCACACCTTTTGGGAAATATTATAACGCCTCAAACCGCCGGCCCAACTCGTGATCCAGATATAATTACCAGAAATTGCCGCATCGTAAGTCACATTAAATCCAGCCACAGTAATGGGTAATGTTTTAAAGAATCGTTTTGCAAATGGCGCCAATGAATCCCCTTCCGTATCCACTGGCTGATCAAAATAAGTCCAGTCAATTGAATTCCCAGTTGCATCCGTGGAATAAATAAGTCCATTCCCAAAAGTGGTATCCTGTATTGTTGTGGCAAAAGCTGCAAATAGTGTTTTTTGACTTGCTGCCAAAGCGGTGACACCACCCGCAGGCGTTTCATTGGATAATTGTCCTGCGGCGGCGGAGGCATTGGACGTGATGGTAAAAATGGAGGACGTATCCCGTAGCACAGCCAACCCGGCCCCAGTGCCTAGCCAAACCAGGGTATCTGCCAAAGGAACAATATCACTGATCGAATTGCTTTTGAGTCCTTTAAAAGATGTGGTGTCAAAGTCAATGGCTGCCATTTTATATGTACCCGGAAGCAATCCCTGTGGAAAAACTAAATTCATCAATAATATTATGTGGAGTAATCGCCTCATTGGACCACCAACACTTTCTTGACACTATCACTATAAGCATTGGAAAAATCTTGTGCTTCAAATGTCCAATAATAAGTGCCCGTGGTAGCATTTTCAGTCATAGAAATGGTAACGGTGTAAGTGCCATCTCCTTTTTGCAAATCTCCAGAGCCCTCGTCTCCGGACCCATCATCATAAAGTAATATGGGATTTCCCCCATTCATCATGGAGTCCAACCCAACGTGGTAGGTTCGAAAAAATACACGCTGAATATCCTCAAGTCCGTTTGGATCTGATACGGATGCGGTCACCGAAAATTTTACCGTATTGGTTATATTCGGATCCGGGTTCGCCGTGGGCCGGGTCACCGTATCCGGAACAAAAATACTCCCCAATTTTGGACGAATATTACCAAGCACAAAGATGGACGCTACCGTCTGTTTTTTCCCGCCGTATAGGCCAAGAATAGAGAAAAATATAGAATCTTTGGCTGTTGTGGGAATCACATTTTTCAGTCCACCATCATTGTTAAATTTTCGACTGAACATCTGGTCTTTGGACAGGATATCCCCTTGGGTTCCATCATCAAATAATCTCAATGTATCCCCTGTGTTTGTGGCACTAATCCCCTGCCACAAGACCATAACTGAATCCAAGGATCCGCCCTGATATCCGGAAGATACTGTTGCAGAAACAAACAATTTATTGGATGCTTGGAGAAAAGAAAAATCAACGTCTGAAATGGGTGTTGATTCCACAATGGGTATAGATTTTTCACACCCACACATCATGAGGAATGCGAATGCAATCGATACATTGAATCTGGATTTATAACCTGTCATTGCTGGTTGTATATATGGTGAACCATGAGGGTACCCACTTGCCTTAGACTTTCGGGAGAACATTTTTCCACAATATCATTATAGGTGTGATGGTAATTCGTTTTTTCATCGGGATAATCAAAATCAATAATATCCACAGCAGGGATACCTGCAAGTTCATATAGCGGTACATGATCATCAAAAATGGTGTGGTAAGCCATTTTTTTAAACCCACTTAGCTTTAATTCTTCAGCCAATCCCCATAATTCTAAGACCAGTGAAGGGTTTTGCTTATATGAAATTCGTTCAATATAGATTTCTAAATTGGCATCCCCCACCATGTCTAAATTAATGGCATAGTCCGGAAGTGTAATGGGCAGGTTTTTTGCAAAATATTGTGATCCTTTGCAGTATGACCAGGAATCGCCACTTGACCCAAAATCCTCCGCATCAAACAGCACCAGGTTTACACCAATTTTCTGGGGATTGTCATGAAGCACCTTCGCTAATTCTAAAAGGATGGCCACACCACTCGCCCCATCGTTGGCTCCCAGAATGGGCTGATCTTTTCTCATGATACCTACGCTACGGTCACCCCAGGGACGGGTATCCCAATGAGCGGATATCATAATTTGCTTTTTCGCCTTTGGGTTGAATTGTGCTATAATATTATGCATTTCCACTTTTTGTTTTGACCGCGGCATTACTTCTGTAAATGATTGTGTCGACACAGTATCTGCCAAAGTCGCCAGAACATTTAAAAAATAATCTAATGCTTTTTGATGTCCAACTGAACCGGGGTTGCGGGGACCAAAATCACATTGAGCTACTAAATGGGTAAAGGCTGCATTTCCGTTAAAAACAGGGATTCTTGTTTGGCATCCGATTGAAGATGCGATTAATAAAATCATCCAATGGATGTGGTGTTTCATTATCCTCGTATGGCCAGATTTACATCAAATCCAAAATCTCTATCGATTTTCTTTCCAGTATGTTTTGAATCATTTTCCCTGTATTCCCAAATCATACTTCCGCTAACAGTTTTTGAGAATGTGTATGTTAATCGGATGCCTGTTTTCCAACTGGACGAATAGGCCGTTTCAGCAAACTTTGTTGCCTCCTGAGCTTTCTGAAGTGTCCGGTTTTTATTCATATCAAAATTAAAGGTGAAGTTAACCTGATTATTGACCTTATAATTATCAAAAAATGGAAGTGGAATTGTAAAGCCGCCCCGGTGCATATAATTCGCCGTAATCAGATAGGATTGATCCTGAAATATTTTTTGTCCCCCATTGGCAGATTCTTCCCTTGAGAGCGTTCGGTTATGGCGCATGGTGATGGCAACTCCTTTTTTTAATGCCATGGTGACCCCGATCAATGGTGAAAAATTCATATTCACGCGAGAGGTTCGCTCGTTATCTTTATAATCGGTAATAAAATCATCCACATTAAAAAATGCAATGGATGGACCACTGAATTGATCAAACTGCCAGGCCCGCGTTTCCTTTCCGTTGGTGGCATGATCTAAACTCAGGGTGCGGACAAATCGTTTGAGAAATTTATTTCTTTCTAATCCAGTCAAGCGAATAGACCACCCTACAAATGGCAATCCATTTTCTAAATACTTCCCATAAGAAAAATAATCCCGGGACATGGATCGCTGTTCCAATCCCGACCCCCGTCGATTACTGGATACATTCTGGGCATAATTAAAAGAAAGTGACATTGCACGGGTGAGGTTTAATCCGGATCGAACGGAAAAATCACGTTTATGATCCCAATTCCCCGTATTGGACCCCACCTGTTCGGAGTGATCCAAACCATGATCCCGGTTAAATCCCAGGCGATACCCCAAGGGTATATCACCAATCACTCCCATGCCTGTTTTATTGACATTTTCGGTATAAGAAAAATTAATGGGGTTAACTTTTCTGGCCCATCCATGCACTTTTTTCAGCAGGTTGCTTTCAGCAAATTTTGACTTTTTCTCCTTCGTCTCTTTTGGGCTTTCTTTTTGCTGCGGCTCCGGTACAATGCGCCCTCGACCCCGGCCTCTATCTTCTGAATCTTCCCCAGATTTTTCTTTCCCAAAATCAGAATCCTGTGTTCTGGGTGGGGGTACCGTTCGGGTTCGTTGGGGTATACGCCCACCTTGTGATGGTTTGTAAACCAATTCAACCAGTTTAACAGGGGAAAGGCTGATGCCGGATGAAAACCGAACCTGATTACCGATATTTGCTCCATCCACACTGATGTCCCTCGCTTTATTCCATCGGTAATTTGCAGAATAATTAAAGGTTGGCTTTAGCCAATCCAGTAAAATGGGACGGAATGAAGAATTAAAACTTTCAGTAATATCAGTAACAATACCAGATTCTCTATTTTTGAGTGCATTGGCCATAAATCCCCGATAATCATTTAAATTACTTTTGATGGCCCGGCTGTATTTTGAATTAATAGATTCTGTAATTTTATAATCCAACGCGTAAGACTGGTTGAGTCCAAAATTATAAACATCGGGAGATTTATTCCCCCGGCGTGGCGTTTTCTGGATTAGCCTTTCATTAAAATTTACCGACGCGTTAAAATTCGAGGGCGAGTAATAAAAATGTGTTTTCCCCAGTTTTTCACCAATCCATGGTACAGAAGAAACCCACTTGAAAGGCATAAAGTAATTATTTCTGCTAAAAGGAAGAGCATAACTCACCTGCCCCTGATAGGATTCATTCAATACTTCTTTTTGGATTTCATTTGACATGGATCGCCGGCTGGCTGAAAAACGCGTGTTCAAACGATCCAGTGTATATTTTACAAATTTATTATCAGATTTGGATGATTTTGCTGCAGATATGGATAATGTCATTGCATTGGATTTTGCTAAAATAGAATCGGGGGCATTACTCTGATTCACCAATATATCCTGACCAGGAAAATATTTTGGTCGACTGACTGAATTGGAAAAAGTGGTGGTAACCGGGATTCTTACTCCCCAGGACGAGGGTAAAAATTTGTCCATATTAAGTCCTGTATTCATGTTGAAACTTTGGTTGGATTTATTCGAGCCAAGCCGCCGCTGAAGCATATGAAAATCTCCATCCTGTATTTTAAAAGCAATAGATGTTTTGAGTATATCCCCCAGATTAAATCGGCTTTGGAGGCGCATGGATATTCCTTTATCCTTTTTCACCCCGCTAAGGCGTAATTCATCCAGCCACACTTCTCCTGTAATCGGTGTTTCAGACAGATTCCGAATCCCCAATACAAAATATTTAATACGGTTCAATGCCGGCTGCCCTTTTATACGAATTACCTTGTTGGTTTCCACACCCAATTCATCCGTGAACCGATATTCCTTAAAATCGGTAGAATCCATAAAAATATCCGTTTCCCGATATTTTTTTACAGAGGATGAATCTTGCAATTTGAGCCGGGTCAACCATTCCAAATCTAAATTCACTGCATTACGGTTTTTTACTTCATCCCATCCATCATAAACAGGCTGAATCACTTCATAATAATTTTCACCAAAACCAAACCGCATAAACATTTCAACATCCGTATTTTCATTGCTAATCCATGGACTGGTTCCATAAACATACATTTTCATTTTTTCATAAGAGAGATAACTCCTGGCCCGATCCCCGGACATGGAGATAAGTGTTTTCATGGCGGCGCCACTTGCTCTGCCCGGGAGATCTGTAAATTTTAATATGAGTGATTGTTCTTTGGATCTGATTTGGTTGATGCGATCAAATTCTCCCTGGACGCCTTCCGGTGGACGGTAGTCTGCATTGTCATCTGTATTAATTATAGAAACGGCAAATATGGAGTCGGCATTTTCTTTACTGAATTTTTCCGTACTGTCTGCCGCAATACCTAATTCCTGCCATTGGTTACCTACTAATTCTACCTTTGCTATTTGAATAATGGCGGACTTATCCACATCACTGATCGTCAAGCGTAAATGATTAATATTATTCCATTCCCTTTGTTGGGATTCATCACTTTGATCAAACTCCGATAGGGGTACCCGATACAACCGCCATCCCGTGGGAATACCATCTTTTTTTGTTTCACCTGCAAAATAGGTCGTATCAATCAGGTTAAATGATTTGGTAAAATAATCATTTGTCCGGTCTAAAAATCCGGTGCGATCTAAATCCTCTGTATCGGGATATCGGCCCGCATCCAATGCATTTTTTTCAGTCCCATTTATACGGGAATAGTCGTTGCTCCCTTCAGAATATTCCCAATTATCGCCATTAGGATCTTCCGGATTCACATCACTAAACGTATTAATCAATACTTGTTCACCACCGGCTGCATAATCCGAATATGATGGGCCTTCCGGATCCAAACAGAATCCCCACCCATCTTCAAATGCATCGGGGCACCCGTCCAACCCAATGTCTTCCTCATCATCCAGAATCCCGTCACCAATCAGTCCACCCACAGGAACATCTTCTGTATTCAAAATACCATTCCCATCCCGATCTTCACTGATTTGACCCAAATCAATGGTGAGTTTTCCTCCATCCCCTTTAACCCACATTTCAAAGAACTTTGTCTCTGTCTGGTCATAGTCACCGGAATAGAATGGTGTAATAATTCCTCCCCAGATAGAGTCTTGAAGAACGCCAAACTGATGCTCTCGATGAACAAACTGAAGAAGCATAATATCTGTGGTTTCATTCTGGGCTTGAATTGACGTGGATAAATTTGGCCAGATATCCTTGGTCCGCACCTGAACAAATGGATTGAACCAATTCAATTTCCCACGATTACGCTGAGTAAATGATTTTCCTGTTTTATAGTCAGATGGGGCTGAGGATTCTTTCCAAAAACGTCTCAAAATCGGTATAGATGTGGTACGCTTCGACCCTTCAAAATCATCAATAAATGCTACACCATTCGGGTCGCCGGTTGCTCGGTTATTAATTGGATTGGGGTTCGGTAAAATTTGTGCAAATTCACCTTCAAAAGAAAACGCCGACAATTGTTCCGTCTCAATCAAGGGCAATCGATCCAAAGTACGGGTGAGTTTGGGAAAATCCTTTTGGAAGCGACCATTAAACCCCCAGATAAAGTTGCGCATGGGTTCATATCCTACTTCCACTTTTTGATTCACAACAGATTGATTATAATACAGGGCCGTTACGCCAATAAAAGATTTTTCTCCAAAATCCATTTGGGATCGGACACCTATAATCGTCTTTTTATCAAATGTAACCAATTGATGCTTATCATAAATCACCTTGATTTCCGCATTGGGATCCACATCATCAGATAACACAATCGTACCGCTGAAATAATCTACCTGATAGTCCACCCCCTTTTTAAGGGGGATTCCCCCTTTATAAACTTGTTCACTGCCTTCCACAATCATGAATCCCAAATTGATGGTGGCACTTTGGTTGGCATAATCTACTTCGATGGTAAACCGACTGTCATTATTGATCTGGGTCCGTTGGGTACTAAAATACATTTTACCTTCTCCCAATGATCCTTTCAAGCCCGGCGCCTGATTTCCTCCGGTAACCGTATCCGATGCAAAAGGATGAAAGGTGGGGAAAAATAATTCACCTTCTACCAGACTAATTATATTGGGATTAGCCAAATCTATTTTTTGGTCAGAAGTCCGGATACCACTTTCATTTAAACTGTCTAATCCAAATTGGGTAATATAGGGATTTCCTTGAGGATCCAAGTGACTAGGCACAGGTAAACGATCATTCACAATCCGTAATTCGAATCCTTCTTTATTGATATTTGTGGTTCCCAGATAATAGACATTTTTAAACATAAGGGGCCACACAGGATGATTGGGCGTCAGTTTTCGGGGTTTCAGCATTTTCATCATCAGTTGATCAGAATCTGCTGAAATTCCTTTTCCAAACGTTTTTAAAGTGTCGCTGGTGACTCGGTTTTCCAGAACAAATGTACACCCTAGCACCTCATCATGGGCTCTTTGCCTGAGTCGAATAAATCCCAAATCTTCGCTTAGAATATAATCCTGCCCCTGTTCAAGCCGTTTAAAATTTCCGGTTTGATCGTCGCTTTCATTTGGATTCTCCAAATCAGCAAAAGCGGTGCCGGGGTTTGTTTCTGAATTGGTGGTTTGATCCAACTGATACAGTTCAAAATTCCGAACAACAATATTTCCAATTTGGTGGAGGCCATCTTTTAAAGGATAAAATGGTGGCACAAAAACGGTGGAACCTCCGGCTTGAGTAACAACACCGTCTCGAAACCACTCATGAATAAAGAAATATTTATTTTCCACATACCGGTGATCCTGGATTTTAATGGTTTGCGCTTCACTCTTGCCTTTATATTCTTGTGATTTTTTTTCCGTATTGACTATAGATGCAATGGCCGTGATATTCATGGGGCCTAGTTTTGAAACTGTTTTGACACCAAATAAACCCTGGTGACTGGCAGAACCCATGAGGGATTGAGAACCGGGTAAAGATAGAGATACATTTCCCGCATCAACGGTTTGAACAATATCGTCCTCTTTCCCTTTGTAGGAAATTCGAATATTATTTTCCCAGTCAAAATCCCGCTCTGAATCATGATCCACATTGATAGAAACCCGGTCGCCGATTTTTCCTTCCACACTAATGCGCTGGGTTTGGTCAAATTCTAAATGGGTATTTTGAGTTTCGCTCAATTTGGAGCGAATGAGTTCTTGGTCCTGAAATACCAAATTTCCTTTCACCGTTACATTCCCCCGGGCTGTGAGGGATACACGCCCAATATTACCCATATCCACACCAATCACTTCGATACCTCTCCCCCGGCGATCCTGAAGTATTTGGGTTTGAGGTGATCTACTTCTGGTCGTATCGTGGATTGCTTTAACAAATGCCAACTCTCTATTGAGCTTTATCTGTTTTTCGAAATACCAATCCATGGGAGCTACGAATGGCATGGTATATAATTTCCCGAATAACTTTCCGGAGAGTGTTATGGTGGACCAATCCTTGGAAATTTCCGCCGATTGAATAATGAGGAATGGTTTTCGGATTAATCCCCGGGGAGAATAGGATAGTGAATCATAGGGCATAACCAAAGATGGCCGGTCTGTTTCATAGGGATTATGGATAAAAGGTGTTTGAGGGTGCCAACTGTTCGGGAGGTTTTGGATGGACGGATTCCCCTGGCCAGTGGCAGGAAATACCACGGTCACCCATAAGAGTAAGCTGACGAATCGGATCCTTTTTTGCAAGGAATCCACCTCCATATTTATTGTTAACAATACCCACTTGGGTACAGTATTACCGCTATTGCGGTGAGATTAAACCGTTAACGTTGAGGCGATATAGTCAGCTCCTTATGTTTGACACTATTTATTAAATCCATTTTTCGAGGATTCCACAGAAGTTACGCAAAGCTTTCCCACGATGTGAAATACTATTCTTTTCCACCGAATCCAGCTCTGCGAAGGTTTTTCTAAGGGGTGGGTAGTAAAAAATCGGATCATATCCAAATCCGCCAATACCTCTTTTCTCCTCGATAATTCGACCTTCTGCTACACCTTCGACCCATTCTTTTTCGCCACCATTTACAAATGCAATCACGGTGCGAAACCGGGCCGTTCGTTTTTCTACAGGAATGCCATGCAATTCTTTCAGCATTTTTTGGCAATTATCGTCAAAAGTGGCATCCGCGCCGGCATAACGAGCGGAATAAATCCCTGGTGCCCCGTTGAGTGCATCTACTTCTAATCCTGTATCGTCAGCCAATGCGGGCAAACCAGTCAATCGATGGACTGTTTCTGCCTTAATAAATGCATTTTCTTTAAGTGTATTCCCGGTTTCGGGAATATCACCAATTTCAGGAAATGTATCTAAAGTGATGAGTTCAACAGGAAGGTGCCCTAAAATAGCAGCCATTTCTTCCATTTTACCCCGGTTGTGGGTGGCTAAAACTATTTGCAATTAAATACCTCAAAAAACGCCGGTGAAACTACCGGTTTTTCAGAAGAGACCCAATGAGAATTCAGACCTCATTTTATATTTTATTGACACTCACCATTTGTCCATTCTGTTACACCAGAATTGAATGCAACACATGAATTGCTATAAGTCTTGTCATCACAGCCACAGACAGGATCAAAAATTGTAATACATGGATCACCACTTATTTGGCTTTCATTAATGCAGCCATCATCCTTCTTTTTATCTTCGCAGGCAACAACACATAAAATCAGGGTGAGTAAAAAATGTCTCATAAAATAAACGATCTATACTTTTGAGAGGTACGTATTTAATAGTTTAAAAAACCCTTCATCATCTACAGAATGGGCCCACTGCACATTGGGTGTTCTTTCAGTCACATCCCAATAATCGACAACGGTTGCACCTCGGGTAAAATCTCCTTCTGTTTCCACTTCCACATTCACTTCTTTCAATGAAAATAAATCGGGTTTTATTAAATAAGCGATTGTGCAGGGATCATGGAGTGGCGCCCCATCTAAATGATATTTTTCTTCGTCATACCGTTCATAAAACTCAATGAGCGATGCAATAGGCTCACCCACAGTTGAATCTAAATTTCGAATGGCATCTACCCGTTTTCTCGTGGTTAGCACTTGATGGGTTACATCCAGGCTCATCATCACTATGGGGCGACCACACCGAAGCACAATTTGGGCCGCTTCAGGGTCCACATAAATATTGAATTCTGCGGAAGGCGTAATATTCCCCCCCTCCCTCAACGCACCACCCATCAAAATAATTTCCTTAATTTTAGATAAAATAGCAGGTGCCCGTTCAATGGCTAATCCAATATTCGTTAAGGGTCCCGTGGGAACAAGAAAAATGGAATTATTGTCCGCTGCTAAACATGTTTCTATAATAAAATCAACCGCATGCTTTTCTTCTAATGGTGTTGTCGGTTCATATATAACAATGCCATCCAAACCACTTTTACCGTGCACATGTTCTGCTGTCACCAATGGTTGGGCCATGGGTTTTTCAGCACCGGCATATACCTTTATATCTGTTCGATGGCAAATATCACACATAATTCGGGCATTTCTCTGGGTTAAGTTCAGGGGGACATTTCCCGCTACCGTTGTCACGCCCAATAAATCAATTTCATCTTTTGCTGCCATGGCCAGCGCCAATGCCACAGCATCATCCTGACCCGGATCACAATCTAAAATAATTTGTTTTTTTATATTCATACTTATTTCGGCACATGATTTAGATTTTATTTACATTCCCCTTTTGTCCAACTTTCCAACCCGGCATTTTCGGCCATACATGGATTCGAATAAGTTTTATCATTGCAACCGCATACGGGGTCATAATTTCGTGGACAGGGATCATTTTTAATTTTACTTTCGTCTATACAGGATTCTTCCCGCATTTCTTCGCACCCGATAATAAGCAAAGTGAATATGATTAATTTAAACAGACATTTCATTTATTATTTGGCGAATTGATATCATGCCAATGACCATGTTCAGAAGACCACTCTTTTCCTTCTGGTACTGACCCTTTGGGTTGTGGAATATTTATCGAAGTTGATTCGGATAGAGGATTTGAGGTCGGGGTAATATCATGCCAATGGCCGTGTTCTGTAGACCATATTTTTCCTTCTGGAGCTGAGCCTTCCGGCTGGGGAACATTCAAAGACCGCTGCACATCGGAAGGCATGGGAGGAATGGGAGTGCGGCTGGGTTGAATATCATGATAATGTCCGTGTTCTTCTGACCAGACTTTTCCCGGCTGTGCATCGGTGCCTTTGTCTGCATTTATTACATTGAGTATAAACCATATAACCACAATGGCTATACCGCCATAAATCGCCATTTTCTTCCATTGTTTGTCCTTATCAAAGGCGCCGTGGCAATCCTTAAACTTTTTTTCACTCCCGCAATGGCAGGGATCATTTCGTCCAATTTTCATTGTTGGTACTCCTTATGGATATGAGCCAACTGCACATACTTATGGGCCCATTGTACATTTTTTTCAAATATATCTTGTGTTAACGTTTTTACAATTTTTCCAGGTACACCCACCACAAGTGACAATTCATGTATAATCATATTTTCTTTTACCACGGCACCGGCGCCAATGACGGACCCTTTTCCCACGACAACACCGTTCATTATGATGGCTCCCATACCAATGAGAACGCCATCTTCTATGGTACAGCCGTGAATAATGGCGTTATGTCCTACCGTCACGTCGTCACCCACGATCACGCCCTGATCATTTTCTAAATGAATCACGCTATTATCCTGAATATTCGTCCGTTCACCAATCACAATTTGGTTTATATCTCCCCGGCAAACGGTATTGTACCAAATAGAACTATCGGCCTTTAAAATGACATCGCCAATGACTTGAGCGCCTTTGGCCACAAAAGCAGAATCATGAATCTGGGGCTGTTGTATGGTTACATTGTCTTTTAATTCTGTTTTATCCATGGATTAATTTGATTCTCTTATAACGATATCTCAAAAAGAAAGTTTGACAAATCCCTGAAATTACAAAAACGTTGATGGTCCAATAAATCCCCGGAAAGGTGGCTAATTTTGTGCCCAGCCATAAACCGAATAAGGCCATGGATACATAAACCAAAACTGCTTCACTGATACCTCGCGTTTTGTGGTGATGAACCAGCATACCCCCATACCATGATTGATACACTTGATATCCAGGCATAAGGATAGCAAACATGACCGTTACTGAGGATAAATGGGTTAATTCAGGCGACAATCCTGATACGCGGCTAAACCATATTTCTCCCAAAGGTGTCAATGCTACCATTGCCATCATAGTCATGGTCACAAGGGCAAGTATCCGGGCGAATCGCTGGAGTTGAATTTTTCCGGATGGCTTCCCGGCCATGGATACCACCACTTCGTTGAATGCAAACCCAAATCCCCGGGTTAAAAATATTAATCCATATACCACAGGCCAGGATGCCAGTGAAGCCAACGTGTCCGGCATACGGCTCATCCCCGCTACGCCGGCAGGGTGAATGAGTAATGTCATGAGAGGCGTCATGGCTAATGGCAAATAAAAATGGGTAAAAGATTTCAGTGTGATGCGTTTGGCATCACTTGATGGAGGTAAAGTTTTGTGTAAAATGTTTTGAACAATAAAATGAGCGAAAATGGCTTCCATCGTTACCGAAATGGCTACCGCCACCGCACCCACCTTTGCACCGGACCAATCTGTATAGGTAATCCCAAAAAATAATACGGATACAAGTGTAATAAGTCGAATGACCGTACCCAAAGCAACTGACTGAGAATTTCCATATTTAATCATGACACCCTGATTCAGACGCCGCCAGGCAATCATAATCGTCCATGGTGTCATAATTTGGAGTCCAATTCGCCCCGGTTCATGTAGTGCCACGGGTACTTTTAACAATCCATTGGCCACCACATAAAATAGTGGCGTAAAAGCAATAAGCACATGGATTGCTGTCAGAACCAGGGACATGACCACCATGTATTTGAACAGTTTTCTATATGCTGTTTTATCTGTCGCCAAAGCGGTACTGGCCGCCAATAACATTATAATGGGGCCTTCCACAGCCAAAGAGATGGGATAAATAAGGGAGCCCCATGCGGCCAGGTTGATTTCCGGCAAGGCCATTCTTGCTACAAAAGCCGTGATTGTGGGCGATTCGATCCCCATGAGAAACCAGCTTCCGGCCAATGGGAGCCACAGCCAGAATATCTGATTTAAAGTTATATTCCCTTTTATATTCAGAATAACACCAACGAAAAAATGGAAGACATTGAATAATTCCCTCTTTTATTAAGCGGGAAAATTAAACAGAAACATTATCCAATCTATTGATGAATCGGTGCCCTTGGGCGTCGGTTCATTATATAACTTCTGCCAATAGATCCAGTAAGGACTAAAACACTCCCAATGAATGCCCATTCCCCTACAGCTTCTCCCACAAATAGAAATACCCACATTGGATTTAGAATAGGTTCAATCGCACCCAATAGAATGGCATCAATAGCAGGGACATATTTTAATGCTTTGGTGAATAAAATATAGGGGATGCCCAGTTGCACCACGCCCAATATCAGGATGATCCATCCATCCGATAGTGTGATCAGTGGTATGGATGGAATTAAATAGGGGAGTGCAATTACAGTTGTCAATACATTCCCCAAAAATACAATTTCAAATGAGGAAGCCCCCTTTTCTTTCCGTACAATGACAATGACCAATGCCATGCATAAACCCGATCCCAATGCCATGATATTTCCCCAAAAACCCTGAAGCGTCAACTTATCCACAAAGAACAGACCTAAACCGATAAAAATGATTATCATAGCGAAGCAATCCAATTTTGTGACCCTTTCCTTCAGAATATAATAGCCGAAAATCACTACATGGATTGGTGCCGTAAACTGAAGGAATATTGCATTGGCAGCTGTGGTTAATTTGGTGGAGGCTACAAATAAGAATACGGTTCCACTATAGGCAATCACCCCCATAATCATATATTTATTCCAGATGAATTTTGGCCGTCGGATATAAATGAATAAAACGAGGGCAGCTACAAAGCTTCTGGCACCGCTCAGGGCGATGGGATGTAGATCTACCACTTTTATAAAAACACCGCCAAGGCTCCACAAGATTGCAGCTATCACTAAAAGCAGGTGAGCCGTAGACGATTTCATTCGTTAATAATATTTATTATTATTTTTCTTTTAGCGAAAGCGTAATGTTGAATTCAGCCACTGGTTCATTTCCAAATTTATCCGGAACGGTAGCAATCACTTTCACAGGAAGGTTCACTCTTTCACCCGTTGATATTGTTTCATTCACGGCATGGGTAATTGCTTTTCCCTCTTTGCAAATAAAATGAACATTCCCTTCTGCACGCTTATAAAAGTCACTTTTTAAATCCTTAAAAATCAGAATCACATTCCGCTTCGATTCACGGATTCTAAGCATGGCTGTAAACCCAGTGACCATATCGACCCCCACAACCATAGCGCCGATATACATGGAATTCACATGGTTACGGGTCCGCCGATCCAAAGGCATAAATAGGTCCACACCTTCTTCAGTTATATCATATATTTTGGGACGGCAATAATGGATCAGCCGAACTTTTGTCCATGAAAAATACCATAAGTAAAGGTTGTACTTTAATCGTTCAGACCATGTTAAAGCCATTATTAGTCGGCCTCTCTTTTTGCTCTTATTTTTTTATTCAATTCAATCACTTTTTCATTTCCCTCACACCAGGGCGGCAGGTTTTCCCAATCGGGGATACCATCATCAATCAACGTTTTGCTGTTTGCTTTTCGTGGAAAACCTTTTGCCGGCAATGCACCCAAAATGAGACAAACCAATTCAGAATCGTCATGAGCCTTGACGGCCCGTTTGGCAATGGGATCCACCTTCACAATATCGCCAGGTGACAAATCAATATGCTCACCGTCAATGTATAAAAGTCCCCTCCCTGAAAGCACAACATACACCTCTTCCTGTGTTTCATGCTGGTGCATGAATGTATTGCCTCTTCCTGCAGGGATCCGGGTGAATCCCATGGCGACACCTTTCAAATCAAGGTCATCTCTTAATAAATTCAACCATGGATTGAGATTCTTAAAATCATATGATTGTTTTTTGTAATTCATATTGACTCCTTTATTACCAGGGGAGCTCTTCTCCCTTGAAATTGATAAACTTTCCACTGATATCATTTTGCTCTTCCAATACTTTTAGCATACCGGATACAGACCGTTTTTTGGATACAGGGGCGATGGGTGTACCCATTCTTGTCCTGACCCATCCCGGGTGAAAAGCGACAACGGTTATCCCTTTGCTATTTAAATCCTGATGAAGATTTTTAGTCACCATATTCAATGCTGATTTAGAAATTCTATAACTATATGATCCGCCGCTGCTGTCATCAATACTGCCCATGAGGGATGAAATATTTACAATGGTTGATCCCTTGCCTAGCAATGACCGGCAATGCTTCGTTACAAACAATGGGCCTAATGTATTGGTTTTAAAAGTATCCAGGTGATCATTCATTTCAACTTTTTTCAATCCGTCCCGACTTCCGATAATACCTGCGTTATTAATCAACAGGTCCAAATGATTGACTCTGGACTTTAGCTCGGTCACCGTGTCAATGATGGACTGCTCATCAATCACATTTAGATGCAGAAGATTTTCATTCGGAATGATTTTTTTTAATTTATCTGTACTTTTAGGATTTCGGAATCCAGCCAAAACATGATGACCTTTTTCGGAAAGCTGTTTCGCAAATTCCAGTCCGATCCCCCGATTCCCTCCAGTAATGAAACAATTCAATTACTTGCCTCCAGTAAAATATTGATCCATGACCCAGGTAATAGACCAATTATGCCCCAATCGTCTTCCATCAGGAAAAACGGCCGGGAGTTGGATAATCTTACTGTTGTCAATATCAATTACCTGTGGATCGATTTTCAAATCTTTAAACGCACCATCCTGTTTGTGAACTGTCCGCCATTGATACAGATTATTGGTCAATATCAAATTGTCAAAACGAGGATAATCAGGACAGTTTTTTTCAAGGCGTGTATGCCCTGCCAGTGGGGCCGCAAGGGAATGAATATCCATGGAGACATTAAAATAATCATCTGCGAGACCTGTTACAATTACGCCGCCGTAACTATGGCCAAATATATTGATATGCTTAATACCTGCTTCGGCAGATATTAATGAATCAATAACTGAATTTAACATAAGACTGGCTGGTTCCGGACATTGGCTCCAATCCCACCGATAATAATAGGTTATATTTCCCGATTCAGCCATTTTACGCAATGCATAGACCCATTCATATCCCTCGGAGCCATAACCATGAACAGCGATAAAGACAGTGTCCGGCTTCGATTGACCCGCTTGGACTCGATGTAATCCCATAGATTTTTCCTGGATCATTTTGCCTGTTGCTTTGACATGAACCATATTCAAATCAGAAAATGCTATTTCTGAAGTGGCTTTTAGCTCACATCCTGCCAGAAGAATATGAATGAATATCAAATATTTACATAGTCTGTTCATTAGGATTCGGTTTGAAAATTCGTAAAGAATTTACATTCCAATAGACAGAGCGTCAGAAATTATATTCGAAAAATACAGTAATATAATTGCTGCCACCTTGTGTACGATTAAACAATTTTATTTTTTTAAAAATGCCTGAACGATGATAGTCCGAAAATCCGACTGTAATAGGATGTAAAGCGGGCTGTCTAAAAAGATCTCCCAAATTGAAATCAAATCCTATATTGATATAGTTCATTAACCGAGAATCCCGCTCATCACTTAATCGCCTGGTTTCCCTTCCTTCCACAAAGGGCACTTGCTGCGACCAGGATAATCCTTCTCCAAAAAATAGACGAAGAGGCATTCCTTTATATTGGGTCCTGTAATGGGCCATGATCAGCCCATTCACCTGATTATGATTCGGTTGGAATCCATTTTCTTGATGGCGTAAATAGCCTAAACGAATACTCCAATCGATTGGATACCCTTTCCAATTGGAAGCAATTTTCTGGCTGATGTCCAATCCATTAATACCTGTTCCGTGGTATTCAGGTCGAATATCACCAATAGATACAATTGCCATGAGGGGCCGATGGGTGGCATACCCACTATACAGGCGAATGGATCGCCGTGAATCTATCGGTGTTTGTAGATATTCATTCGGATTCAAATTTCCCGAAATAAGATTAAAAGTGAATAATGATATTTCAATCCATAGAGCCACGATAGATAGAATTTAGGATAGTTTATACTCAATCGGAAATAAATCAGAATCGGTCAGGAGATAACATACTCATGTCAAAGTCCATTTCTTTTTTTGATATAATATCATGAACCAATTTACCCGTAACGGGCGCCAGGCTGATGCCAAGCATGGCGTGGCCGGTGGCGGCAACCAAATTAGGATATTTTACAAAAGATCCTATATAAGGTAACCCGTCAGCTGAAAGGGGACGTAATCCCACCCAGGGTTCACAGGGGTGCGTCCAGGAAATATCATATTCTGGATAATAATTCTGAACGGCTCTCAACATTGCCCTTAGTTTCTTCTGGTTAATTTTTCGATTAGAGTCCGTTACAGTCATTGTGCCGCCAAAGCGCCAGTTGCGTCCCATAGGTGTTGAAGCAATGCGTGCTTCGATCAGAATCGCCGGCAGTACCGGTTTTTTCAATGGCGATTCCAGAGTGACGCTGTACCCCTTCCCCGCCATCATGGGCATTTTTAATCCAATGATGCTTGCCAGTTTAGACGAAACACTTCCGGCGGCCAATACGAATTGAATTCCCCTCCATTTTCCCTGTTCCGTTTCGACCGATTCTACTTTTCCATTATTTGTCTGTAAACCACGGACGACAGAATTGTAATGTATTTTGACACCTCTTTCCTGTAAGAGTTTTTGCATTACATCCAGAAACCGCACGGGATCAATATGGCAATCCAGCGGATAATGAACCCCACCCAAAACTGTTGTATCCATTCCTGTCTCGACGGTTCGCACACCGGTTGGATCCAGGTCAACCGCTTCCATGCCAAGCTCCCGGGCCATGGCAGAAATAGTATATTCATGTTCTAAAACTTCCTCATGGGTACACAGCATAAGGATGCCCTTGGACTCAAGTCCAAAATCCATTTCCCGGCCAAGTTCTAAATACAGAGAGCGACTGGAAAGGCCCAATTCACGAAATACATTCGCGCCGGCTTTCACATGCTCAGGATTTGCAGCCTTGCGGAATTTCCACAACCAGGATATCATTTCGACGGATAGGTTGAATTCAATAGAGAAAGGACTTTCCGGATCCAGAAGCCATCTCAACCCTTGTTTAATCACTCCCGGCGCGGCCAGTGGAACAATATGGCTGGGAACAATCATACCGGAATTCCCCCAAGAACAGGAGGATTTTTTATCGACAGTACCCATGTCTAAAACGGTAACTTCATACCCGGCCTGATTCAGGTAGTAGGCACAGGATAAACCCACTGCGCCACCGCCGATGATGATGATCTCGGATTTTTTCAAATTGGTCATCCCGGTCTTTTAAAAAGTGCTTTTAATACATATCCTGCGATGGTTGGATTTTTCCGGAGCCGGCGAATGGAGTAAGGATACCAGGCCGGTCCAAATGGAACAGCCACACGTAAGCGGTGCCCTGCCTCACGAATAGATTGCCGAAGCGGTGGCGTCACGCCATAAAGCATTTGAAATTCATATTGGGTTGGATTCAATCCTAAATCATCGATGGTTTGGAATGCATTCTGAACGAGCCATTCATCATGGGTGGCTATTCCCACATAACAGCCGGCGGTCAGTAACTCCTTCAATAAGGTACTATAATTCTCCCGAACATTCTGGTAATCATTGTAAGCGATATTCCGCGGTTCAATATAAATACCCTTGCACAATCTCACATTCGCCTTCAATACATTAAGTTTTTGAATATCGGCCATGCTTCGCCTCATGCAGGCTTGAATAACGATACCTACATTCTCAAATTCACGCTGTGCTTTTTCAAATATAGATAATGTATCATCCGTACACGATGAATCTTCCATATCAATGCGGACAAAATTATGGGTCTCTTCAGCCTTTTTTAGAATGGACTTTAAATTTGAATAACATAATTCTTTATCAATTTTTAATCCCAAATGTGTCAGTTTAACGTGAATATTGCTATCCAAATTTCGGGATTGAATTTCGGTTAACACTTCTATATAGTCCACCCCTGCTTCTATCGCCTGATTCTGTTCATTTACAAATTCACCCAATATACTGGTGGCAACCATGAATCCATTTAAATTTAAATCCTCCACAACACCCACCAATTCTTCCAAAGTTTCCCCGGCGATATAGGGTTTGGCGATTTGCCTCACCAGGGGTTTTGGAACCAGGGGAAGCATTGCTTTTATTGTGAGATTGAATATATTCATCAGCGTTTCACCATTTCCCTATTCCGTGAATGTTGACCCAAAGGATTAAGATAATGGTTCTCGTTACATTCAAAATTTGGAATATATTCTACCATGAAAACAAGCTTGTTATTCTTTTTGATTACCACCATCCCCATGGTGGATATACTCATTTCTTTCAAAACCAATCAATATCCCAAAACGATGCCTAAAACGAAAATTGCAAGAGCATTTTTGCATTGGTAGCGACAGGCTCATGGATTATTGCATTGATTTTTACGATTATAGATTACTTTTAATTCAATCAAACCAATATGTCTTGCTTAAACCACACTTGAATGCATATCGTCTAATTGTAATTTGAAGGAGGAATTCATGAAGTTAGGCAAATTGGCCACTTTTTTAATGGTCATAATCTCGTTTTTACCTGCTCAGCTTGAAAAAGTTGAACATAAACCAAATCCAACTAAAATGGTTGATTTTGGTGATCTTGCAGAAGGACCATATAAAAAGCTAGTTATCCGAAATGTAATGGTCATTCCAGGGCATGGTGGTCCAGCAAATGGTCCATTTGATATACTAGTAACAGGAAACGTCATCGCTAAAATTCAACGGCATGACCCAAAAAAGCCTGATAGAATGAAAGGTGATCGTATAATTGAAGGTGACAATTTATTTGTAATGCCTGGGATGTTAAATCTACATTTGCATTTAAGAAATGAATCACTACCCTTAGATTATATTTTTTATCTTCAGTTAGCTACAGGCGTTACTTCTATCGGACCGGCCGAAGAAAAGAGGGTTCAGAAAATCCTGGAAGCGGAACGAAACAATGAGGTCATTTCACCGCGGCTCTTTCCCCTCTACGGCTGGGGAAGTAAAACTGATTTTGATGAAGAGTTTATAATGGATCCTGCTAATGCTGATAAAGTAGCAAAAAAAATGATCAAGAATGGTGTTAGACAGGTTTATATAAATAACCTTTGTTGGAACCCAACAATCTTTGGAGCAGCCGCAAAAGCGATCGAAAAAGCCGGCGGTATTACAGCCGTTCACATTCAGCCATCATCTACTTCTCAAGTCAATGCATTGGATGCAGCACGTTTGGGGGTAACAATGATCGTTCATCACTATGGCTACGCTGAATCGGCCTTAAACCGCGGAGTGATGAATTACCCCGTGGATTACAATTACCTGGATGAAAATAAACGCTTCCGGGAGGCAGCCCAGGTGTGGATAGAAGTTGGGGATAATCCTGAAACACGCCACCGTCTCCTCAATGATATTGCCGATTCACTGGTGTATTACGGCGTTACCATGCAGCCCAACCGCGCCACCTACGAAGCCAATCGTGATATTATTCGCGCCCACGGCCTCCCCTGGCATGAAAAGTATACTCACCAAGCACTTTGGGAAATGCACCTGCCCAGCCCCCATGCCCATGCATCTTTCCAGTATAATTGGTCATCCCTTGATGAATATCGCTGGCATTACATGTATGATCTATGGGGTGATTTAATCTTTGAGTTCAATAAACGTGGTGGTCGTGTTGCTTACGGTACTGATGATAATTATCAATGGTCAACAGGAGGTTTTGGAAATATTCGTGAACTCCAGCTCGTTTTGGAATCGGGAATGCATCCATTGGAAGTTTTGCGCAGTGCCACTTACAACAGCGCCCAGACCATCCTGGAACCAAAGCTTGGTATGATTCAAAAAGGATATATAGCAGATATTCTAGTGGTTGATGGAAGTCCCGCAGAAAATTTCCGCTACCTCTATCCTTTTGGTGCAATCAATATGGATAAAGAAACAGAAGAAATGTATCGTACAAAAGGAATTATTCATACAATCAAAGATGGTGTAGTCTTTGAAAATAAAAATCTGATGCGAGAAGTTGAACGTATTGTGAAAGAATCTAAAAAAGATGCTGGCCCAGACATTGTAACTGAGCCATTTAAATAATTGGTTTAATTATTAAGCCATAACCTAAAAACTGTCTCAAGTAAAATATTGAGGCAGTTTTTTTTTGAGGGATAAATGAAACATAAAATATTTTTATTAGTGATGTTCATCATTAATACAATTAATGCAGAAGTTACTTTTACGGCTGATGAATTCAAATCGAGACGTATGAAACTAGCAAAGGAGCTTGAAACCAATGCAATTGCAATCTTTCAAGGAGCCCCTTCAGAAACAGGTTATGTAAAGTTTCGGCAATACAATGAATTTTACTACCTTACTGGCATAGAGACCGCCCATGCTTATGTATTGATCAAAGGGGGTACAGGTGAAACTTCATTATACCTTCCTCATAAAAACCATAGACGTGAAAGAAGCGAAGGACCACTGATGTCAAGTGAAGATATTGATGCGGTAAAAGAAATGAATGGAGTTGACAATGTTTACCCTACAGAAATGATGGGAGAGCACCTGTGGCGGATGCGCATGCGTTCCAAGCCTACAGTCTATTTATACCATTCCCCACCGGAACGCCACGCCGAAAGCAGGGATCTTTTGCTTCGATACGAAGGAGATGTCCAGAATGATCCCTGGGACTTCACCCAGCCCCGGTATAAGGATTTCATTCACAACATATCTAAACAAATGACCGGATCGCCGATTAAAGATCTCACCCCAATCCTGGATAAACTCCGCTTAATAAAAAGTGAAGCAGAAATTGAAGTAATTAAAAAATCTACTGTGCTATCCTGTCTTGCGCTCATAGAAGCCATGCGATCCGTCAAGCCGGGGATGGTTGAATACGAACTGGACGGCATGGCCAAATACATTTATCACATCAATGGTGCCCAAGGGGACGCCTATTATTCCCTCATCGCAAACGGGCCCAATGCCTATATGCCCCACTACCATAAAAAAATGGACAAGTTGAAAGATGGGGACCTAATGCTCATGGACTATTCACCGGACTTTCAATATTACATGAGTGACGTCACCCGGATGATTCCTGTGAATGGTAAATTCTCAGAAGAACAGGCCCAGCTTTATAATTTTTATGTGAAATGCTACCGGGCTATCCTAGATAACATCCGCCCTTACGTGGCCCCGGTACAAGTGCGAAAAGAGGCGGCTGAGGAAATGGCGCACATCCTGGCCAAGGCCAAATTCAACCAGGCCCACCATCAAAAAGCTGCTGAGAATTTTGTGAAGGGTTATGCCCATTCATCCAAGCGGCAATATGCCAGTTTAGGCCACGGCGTTGGCATGGCCACCCATGATGTAGGCGACCATTCTAAAATGCTCCTGCCCGGAATGGTATTCACCATCGAGCCTGCACTACGCGTACCGGAAGATAATATCTATATTCGGCTTGAAGACCTTATTGTTATCACCGAAACAGGCGCAGAAATCGTATCTGACTTTGTCCCTATGGATATCAAAGGTATTGAAAAACTCATGCGTGAAAGAGGCATGCTGGATCGATTCAAACCACTCACTGAAAAAGATTATAACAAATACTTGAATCGATGAACCGAAAGCAAACCCTTTCCTTTTTCCAGATCATCCTCCCCGTCCTCTTCCTGGGAGTGTTGATCATTTACGGTATGGTGATCCGTCCTAAGTTTTTGGGTCAACCGGGATTTCCATTGGAGATTGTTTTTATGCTGGCGGCGGTGTTTGCCATTGGCGAACTCATGATAATCGGATTTAAATGGAATGATATACAAAACGCTTTTATTCAAAAGCTCGCCCGGGGATTCCCCGCCCTCCTTATCCTATTTGCCATTGGCATCATTATTGGCACATGGATAATCAGCGGCACGATTCCCATGCTCATTTATTTGGGGGTTCAATCCATCAACCCAACCTATATCTATGTATTGGCATTTCTAATTCCCATTATTTTTTCCACTTTGACCGGCACATCCTGGGGATCCATTGGCACCATAGGCGTGGTCATTATCGGAATCGCATCTGTTATAGGTGCCAACTTAGGCATCACCGCAGGAGCCATTGTGGGCGGCGCCTATTTTGGAGACAAACTATCTCCCCTCTCAGATACAACCAATATTGCAGCCATGGCAACGGAGGTAGATCTGTATGACCATATTAGATCTATGATGTTTACGACCCTCCCCTCCGCACTCATTGCCTTGGTTATTTATTTTATCCTGGGATTCACCCACCCACCGACAGGGTCCGAAATTGATCCAAGACAAATTGAACCTACTTTAAATGCAGTGGCATCCATGTTTAATTTCAATGGATTTCTACTCATACCACCCATCATTGTTTTATATGGTTCTATCCGAAAAATGGCCCCATTACCCACATTACTTACGTCCTCTTTATCCGCCGCAGGACTTGCTCTGATATTTCAACCCTACTCCATGGGAGATATTATGACAGCCCTTCACACGGGTTTTAATGTTGATATGGCCTATTGGGTCACTGCAATGCCTGAAAGTATTGACACTTTATTCACGCGGGGTGGACTGTATGAATTGATTGAAGCCATTATTTTTACTTTTATGGTATTTATTTTTATCGGCACCATTGATCTCATTGATACCATGCCCACCATTGTGGATCGTGTATTCGGGAAAATTAAATCAAAGGCATCCATCATTGTTTCTTCCCTTTTTGCCACTGCTTTTGCGAATGGGATTACGTCCAATCAATCTGCAGCCAGTTTTATTGTGGGGGATGCTTTTGTTAAACGATACGATAAGGCCGGAATTTCACGAAAGGTGCTTTCCAGATCCATTGAGGATTATGGCACCATGCTTGAGAGTTTAGTCCCGTGGCATGCCACGGTTATTTTCCTTACCACAACTCTGGGTGTGTCCTATGGTGAATACTGGTATTGGCAGATATTATCTCTGGTTAATTTAATTGTGGCGCCGACACTGGCGATACTGGGGAAAGGGTGTTTTTATAAGGAGGATTGAATTAGGGATTTTCAACTCACCCCATTGCAAAGAAATTATAATTTAATCTAAATCAAATTCTTCAATACATCAATCAATCGATCTACGTCCGCTTCTGAATTATACCCCTGAATTGAAATCCTAAATGCGGATTGTCCATTGGCCGCCATGGTAGGGATTTCAATTCTATAATCATCATATAGGGTATTTTTAAATGCATCTACATCGGCCATAGGAAATAAGATGGTGGCCATTTGTCCCAGCCAATCGTCGGGGCAAAGCTTAGGTAATCCGGTCAAATTCGTAATGGTATCCCGAAAACATTTTATCCTTTTTTTACAGGATTGTCGTACCGTGTTCCAATCATAGTCTTTCTGAAATTGGATCGCCTCCGGCACGGTGAAATAGGCAGCCATATCTTGTGTGCCTTGCCATTGAAATACATTAATAAACCGACTGGGACTATGCAACTGAGTGGATGCTTTAAATTCGGGTATTTCTTCACCCCACCCCCAACTTTTCACCAATGGTTGGATGCCATCCTGATGGTCCTGTTTTACATATAGGAATGAAACACCCTTTGGGCAGCAGAGCCATTTATGGAGCGCACCTGTATAATAGTCCGGGTCTAATTCTTTAATATCTAATGAAATATGGCCAGGCACATGGGCTCCATCAATAATGGTTTGAATCCCTCTTTTTTTGGCTTCGGTTACCATTTCTGGAATGGGGAGTATCATCCCTGTGCCACTGGTGATTTGGCTGATGAAGATATACCGAGTCCGCTCTGTCGCACACGACCAAAATTCATTGAGAAACATTTCTTTATTTATCACAGGCAAGGTGAGTTGTGCGTGAATATATTGATACCCTTTTTGATTCGCATCATATGTCCACATACGGTCGCAGGACCCATATTCTAAATTGGTGGTAAGAACCTCATCACCTGATTGAAGATGGGTATTATGAATAACACTGGCCACCGCATGGGTGGGATTGGGAACATAGACCACATCATCTTTATCGCAATGAACATAAGACGCCAATGCCGTTCTTGATCTTTCCAAAAGATCATAAACCTCGTCCTTCATAAATTGGATAGGTTGATGTTCTAATGTTTGTTGGTATGACTGATATGCCTCAAAAACTGGTTTTGGACACGCACCATAAGAGCCATGATTTAAAAATGTAATTTCCGGATCAAGCTGGAATAAGGGTCGGAGCGATTGGGGGTCGTTTTTCATGGCGGTGAAAATAGGGTAATTGGTATAAACAAAAAAGCCCCGTCTATATACGTTCCACTACGATAGATAGACGGGGCTTTTTTCTCGGATTTATTTTGGTTTATTTCACCATGGTCATGACTTCATTGGTGATGCCGTGGGTATGTTTTTCCAAAACGTCACCCACCAATTTTTTCTGACTACCTTTTCCATTAATTTTTTCAAAAGATTTCCAGAAACCCTGCGTTAAGCCCTGCCCATCTTCAAATGTGGTCCAGCTGTCAAATGGATATACTAACATTAATTCATATTTATCCCTAAGTGGGCTCGTATATACCCTGCGGGCGAACTTTGCATTGGTTTTTTCCAACACCTTTGTAATTTCGCCCACTGCCTCTTTCACCGCATCCATATGACCGGGACCAAATTTTACCTTAAATCGCTTCACTAAGGAATTAGCACCTACAACTTCTCCTTCGGGATTATAGGTCAAGGCTTCATCGCGGATCATAAAACTGTTTTCAGTTATCTTTGCATATTTAGCAACATTATTATCCCAATCCCTGATGTGATCCGGGCTGAGATCTTCATCCATATGGGAAAATTGGATGGGGCCCATTCCCCAAACGTACTGCCCTGCTTTTGGTCCTGTATGAACAGACCAGAGATAGGCTTTTGGCCCATTGGTGCCATCGTGGTATTTGGCATTATGTCTTTTAGCACCCGCCTGTAACGCGGCATTCTGACCCTCTCTCAATTCAAGAGTTGTTAGGTTGAACATAACATAATCTTGCGCAACCAGTGTTGCGCATACCATTAAGGGGATAATAATCCCCAGAATTCGTTTTATCATTGTTTACTCCTTTTTTTTGTTCTATTTATTTATTGGTTTTGTGGTGTAGACATTTCGGGGATGAATTGAAGGCTTTCTGAGCGTTATTTGGTAAAACTGTCATACCACTCTGTTCTTCCACATATTTTTGAATAATATTTTGCCATTCATCATTATGAGCCTTAGTTGTCTTTCGCTCCGCATAGTCCTTCCAATAATGGCCGGTGGTTCCGACAATTAATTCTTGGAACTCAGATCAGGCCTGACTTTCCTCAATTCACTGGTTGTTTTTTTAACTGCACCGCTGAAAATATTTTGCAGCCTTTTTACCTCTTTTTCGCCAAACGCCTTTCTCATGGATGAACCCATCTCATACATTCCTTCAAATTTATCCAAAGGGTGAACTGAAGCGTAAACACCCCCTTCACCGCCCATTACTGTTCTGTAGAAGTGGTGCTTATGACCATCTTTCAACTTTATATGTGATTCATTCGCTTTCCCTATGAAATAAGTAAAGTCAGCGTCCTTGCCTGGTCTAACGTAAAAGTAGGTGACCCTGTACATATTGAAGTTTGCTTCATAAGGAAGGCTCAACTCAGGCATATAAGCTACATAACTTGTCTGAAAGGAAGAGGAGTTCTCATCAACGTAAGGCAAAAGATTCATCTGCCAGTCCTTAACATCTTTTGCTGATCTCACCCGATTGTCAAAATCAACCCAGCGGTGAGGAGAAGTGAAATGAAAGAATTGACCTGTTTTCTCCCCCGCAATCACTTCGTGAACATATTCAGGCCATTTCCCATCGCTGTGGAATTTCAGGATATGATTGGCCATCCCTTTTTCAAGCTGATCTTCCTTTCCGTTTTTGGCTTTCATATAGAAAATGCTGTGGATACGTTCTGGTTCTGCTTGAGCAAATAAGACGGCACATGCAATTATTGGGATAATAATCCCCAAGATTCGTTTTTTCATTGTTTTTTCCTTTTGGTTATTGAATGGTAGGGGATAGCCGGCTATCCCCTACAGTCGAATTATTCCGGGGTGCTCATGTCCGGACGATATTTATATATTGTTGCTGCCCGGGCATTTGGATTGGCTTGCAATATATTTCCAAATTCTTCAAACCATTTAGCGGCACTTCCTTCTCCATTATGTTTTTCATACGCAGCCCAAAAACCAGAATTGCCTTTATCTAATTCAGAAAAAGAATCAAATACGGATGCAAAGACCCAAGTGCTTCGGTCACCACCTGACTCCAATCTGTACCAACCAAGACGGAAGTCCGCATTCGTAGCTTTTGACGTTTCTATAGTTTGTTTTGCTAGCTTCGCAAACGAGGTATTCGGCTTAATATTATAATACCGTAACATGACATATGCCGGAGGGCCAGTCTTGCCTGTTCCATTATAGCTCATTTCTGCAGAGGTACTCCAAAACTGTCTACCCTTGCCTGAATCAATATAGGGGGCAACATGTTTGAACCAATAATCATATCCGGCCTGTTGTTGTTCTGAGGTCTCATCAAATTGCGCCCAAGGCCCTGATAGGCCAGTTCGGACAAATGATCCTTCATCTGGTCCATCTATTATCCGATAGGTGCGAATCACTTCATCACCTTTTTGGCTATTGAATTTTTCAGTTTTTGCTGCAACCGCTTTCACAAATTGTTCTTGTTTACCGGATTTTGGTTTTATTATCCTTGTCCAGGATATGAGCGGTTCGCTTTGAGCAACCAATGTGGCACAAGTCATTAAGGGGATTAAAATCCCCAAGATTCGTTTTATCATCGTTTTCTCTTTTTGGTTTAATGAATGTCGAGACGACCCAGTGGGTCGCTTCTACTTAATAATGGTTCGTTATTCTATCGAGTACTGTATTCTTCCATATACACACGCATTTCATCATGTCTTTTGTAATTGATCTTTTGGGCTTTATTCAAGAATCGACCCCAGGCACCCTCACCAAAAACCTTGTTGAATCTAGAAGAAAGATCTGGGCCGGTTGAAGCCATATCCGCCCAGCTATCCAATGGGACAAAGCTTGCAAATATGTGCTTATCACCGCCGTGCACCAACTGACCAACACCAAAAGATACATTACTGTTTGTTTTTTCATGCGCTTCTTTGATCTGCTTCCTTAGCTCTCGGAATTCACCATTCATACCAGTGTTTACATGGGTAAAGTTAACTCTGACCATTTTGGAGGGTTTCCCCGAAGTGTCCCGATTATAACCAAGATCTTCTAATGGGCTCCAATAC